>Ga0228710_1007360_pt1 | contig 16281 bp, 9 predicted proteins | sample MedpolnodulmetaG_FD_177995 | JGI IMG/M metagenome (GOLD analysis project Ga0228710, IMG submission 177995) | Root nodule microbial communities from Medicago polymorpha collected in Santa Monica, California, United States - pink nodules | ecosystem: Host-associated > Plants > Roots > Nodule... | reverse complement strand
ATCCAACCAAGCCTTATCAAAAGCAAAGCTGCGAACATCTTGTAATAACTTCACGAATTTAGAGCGACTTGAACCCAACACATCCAACACACTGTGGGTTTGGAGAAGTTGTAACAGGTCAGCGAGATAGCCGTAAGCATAACCTTTGTATCTATTACTCAGTGAAGTGTCTTTTAAAAGAATTGAAGGATGCTTAACAAGGAAATCAGTCAGCAAAGACAAGTTCTGATAATCCAAGTAATTGTCTGAGACCAGTTGCTGAAGCTCCCACATAACAATTGAAGGAGAACTTGAGCTTTCCATTATTTTAGAAGAGTTCCCTGATAATGAAGAAAAAATTAATTAAGCCTCATGAGAAACAAAACAAAAATCTTTAAAAGTATTTTTAATGGAGGAAATACCTTCAGAAGGTATTGAAGGAGTTTGAAATTCAAGATGCAAAGGAAGCTTATTGCTAGGACAGGGCTTAGGTTCTGAAACTCTAAATTCATCATCCTTAGAAAACTCATCCTCAATATTTGAACTTACTTTCATGGCAGTAGGATCATTTAGAGAAACTGAACCAAAAGTGGGAAAAAAGAGAGTTCAACGTCAAAACAAAAAGGATGACAAGGTAACTAATATTTGATCGATCCAAAGAGTATGCACCTTGATCATCATTAGTCTTGCTAGTTTCCTGCCAGATTTTAACATCAACATCTTGAGTGGTAACAGGCATTGTTATAGTAATTGGAGGAGAATCTATGGCTACTTGGCCATCACCATCTTCCTACAAAAATCAAATAAAAGAGTGATATCATCATGAATTCTTAATATTTATTGGATCTGCCGCACTATATATATTTTCGTCTAAAATAGGATTACTTCTATATAGAAAAAAATAGAAACATAGAAAACCAAAGAATCCAAATGTCAAAAGCAGTAGACTCGATTTTATTCTCATTATATCAAAATTAGTTTAAAGCTTGATTCTTATAAACACAATAACAATACTTGTAAGCAGAAGACCATTTTAATTTTATAGCTTTGTTACATGAAATAAACTCACCTGTGAAGTTGTTTTATGCTTAGAAGTATCTAATTGACCTAATGATGAACTGAGGGATTTTGAATGAGGTGATGGTATTATTGTCTTGGCATTAGCTGATGTGGTTCCTTCTTCAACACTTAATTCGATGCCCTGCTTAAAGTAAAAATGGAAGTTTAAGATTGTAGTACAAGTCAATTCCTGCATTGAAAAAGAGTAAAAAAGAATACAAGCAATATAAAGGGAAATGCCTTTTTTTTAGGAGAAACTAATTGTATAGGTAGATCATTCCTTGTTGTTTCTGAAATGGTGGACAAAGTTGATGCTATATTTTTTTCTGACGTTGAACCCTCCAACTGATTGCATAACATGAAAATGTAAATTAATTGCAACATATTTTTAAGTAGTATTTGAAGTACAATTTATTTCTTTTAATGTTTCTTTTTTTATCTTTAATACACAATGAGGTGGTATTATATTACATAATTTACATTATTTTCCTGAGAAGGTTTGACGCTAGCATCAGTTTCTGGAAGTGGACGTTGTTCATTCATCAACTCCTGTAATAAGAACATATGAATTAGTGATATTGAGTTATCACTGCAGTTCATTACTAGCAAAGGCTTATACTAGTAAATATGTGTGTATTTGGCATGCTTATTACTTCTGAATTTGTAGGTATCATTGGTACTAATGGCATCTCTTGTTGAGGAACATTTTCAACAAATTCATGACCTGTCCCTAGTGGTTGTTCCATTTCTTTCTGCACAAAAAATAAAATGTTTGATCCAAATACATTGGGTTGATGACTGTATTCATATGTTGTTAGCTTAAATAAATAGAATAGTATTGACCTGTGAAGAAGTCAAATTGTGACCTGATGTTGCTTCAACTTCAGTGATTTCTGAATTTGGATATTCATTACAAGTATCATGGCCTTTGGACGTGTCACTTAAATGGTTGAATAGCTGCCTCAAATCCCCATACAATTCATAATCTATAGAAAAGTACAATGGCAATTCACATCATTATATTACTCTCTCCTGTCATATTTATAGGCAGCATTTTTTTTAGTTTCATTTTATAATATATATATATATATATATATATATATATCGAGTATAATATAATCTAGATACATCAATTATTTAATGAACCTGAAAGATGAATAGTTTCTTATAAATTTGACTAGCGGAGTTCCTCGTGAGAATAATAATAGAACAAACTGTCCACTTTCAATAAGAAAACCTTATTTTCAAGTTCAGAAGTGTAAGCCCGAAATGGAACTGAAGCCGGCGTTCTCTCATACCCAACCATAACTTCCTCTCTCCGGTGACTCACCCTCTCTCCGGTGAAGCTCCGGGGAGGGTTTTTCCACCTCCTTTGTTCAATTTCAACCGGTTTTCAGTCTTTTCCTTCTTTCCCGTGGCGATTTCAGCGCTATTGGGACGTTCTGGTTTTCTCAATTCGCATCCTAAGGTTTTCCATTGAATCTCATATTTCTCCGGTCAGATTTTGATTTCATCTGGTTTTCCAGTTTGGATGGCTTCGTCGATTTGTCCTTGGCCGTTTCTCGCTTCAACAGAAACGCCGGTGCCGAAAAAATCCTTCGCACAGGCTGTGGCGGTGGATTGTGACTCCGAAGCGACTCCGCTCCCTCCGCGCTGTGATTTTCGGCGATATGCTTCGGGTTCGAATCACCGAAGCGGACTACGAAGCTGAGTTCAAGGACTGCAGCACTCACCTACAAGGAAGAGTCACTATGCTGAAGAACGATGTTCCTCTTACAACACAGGCTTTGAAACTCAAGCTGAAGAGCATATGGACGAATTTAAGCAACTGGTCTGTAACACCTCTTGCTCGGGGTTGCTTCGAATTCACATTTAATTCGATTGCAGATATGAGGCAAGCTCTTGCACAAGGTACCATAACTCTTAGGCCTGGTATCCCAGCAACAAACACACACAAATCTGGATTAGATTGATGCACTGCCACAAGAGTATTGGAGGGAGAAAACACTCCTTGAGATAGCTTCTGGGGTTGGTACTCCTCTGTTGGTTGATGATGCTAAGAAGTCTAGGCTTTTTGGGATTTATGCTCGAGTTCTAGTAGATGTTGACATGTCAGGGAAACTATTTGAATCGGTGCTGGTTGAAAGAGAAGGCTACGCATTTCCTGTTGAAATTCAGTATGAGAGGAAACCCCTCTTCTATTCACATTGCAAGACTTTGGGTCATAGCATTCAACAATGTAAGAGGCTAGGTGTTGGTAAGGTCCAAGAAACTTTTGTACAAGGTAAAAAAAGGGGTGAGTAAATCTCACATACCTGATCCTAAAGGAACGCAACAGTATGTCCCTCAGGATCTTACATCACCCACAACCAATCATGGCACAAACTTGACATTGCAGCGAGCTAATTTCACTCATTTTGTGCAGCCGAGTTCCAAGAGAAGGAATGCTTCAGTTTCATTCAATAGGCCGGATTTGAATAGTGACTTGAATTGTGTTAGTAACCACCAAGCTAAAGATAAAGCTGTTGTGCATTCTATCAATTTGGTTAACACTGAAGGCATAGCTAATCTGCTAAAACACAATTCTGTCACTCAAACCCGGAAGGTGGATGTTGGCATCCATTCTGAGGTTGCTCATATATCTCAAGCTCAAATCACAACTCACTGTGACACCATTAGAGTCAATCAACCCAATGAAGACATTGCAGCTATTGTGCAGGAGTGTACAGAAGATTTGAGCCTAGAACTACAAAATTCTTTTTCTTCTTTGGATGTTGTGAACCTTGTGGATTTGGGGGAGGCTTTGTCTGAGGAATTGGAGAACATAGATGCTTCATCTGACATGCAGAAGGCTGTCCATGATGCACCTATTGTCACTCCTACCGAGGATGTTGAATTAGCTCCCGTTCCTATGCCGCAACCTGTTACCACCAAGTTTGCTGGCTTGACAAATGACAAGCTCCCTTCAAGCCAAACCTTGATTCCTGCTTCCAAACCCCTTTCTACTGCAGCCCTAAAGAGTGTGCAAATTATTTCCAAATTCTGGGGGGATGAGGTAGAACAGGGTGAGGTAGAAGAGGACATCGCTGAAGCAATTGTATCAGACTTTGAGCAGCATTATCCTAGCCTATTTGAGAGCACTAAAGCAGAGAAAAAGAAAAAGAAGCATGTGATTAAAGTGAAGCCTGGTAGCTTCAACTCAGCCGGAATGAGGACCCGTGCCCAAAAGGGTACCTTCAAAATTGATTTGGCAACTACGGAATAGTTAGTTTTATTGCAATAGAATCACAAGAAATGTCAATTATTTTGTAAACTTTTTCATAGGGAGGGTAGTCTTGTAGCAGTTGTTATGGCAAAATGGTCATAAACTGCCTAGTATTTTTAGGACCTTTCCTGTCTAGGGATAGCTCTGGATTTTCTTTTCATAGGTTCAGGCATCTCCTGTCTTGGTTGAGGCAACTCCTGTCTTTTATATTTTAGTGCTTTGATCCAAAAAAAAAAGTTCTGAAGTGTACACTAATGTTTATCTATATGCCTCATAATTAAAATCTTACCACTTTTATCATTTATATAGAATTAAAGTTTGTATTAGATAGGTCACTTCACGAGCTCTTACAATTTAGAAGTACTTTAGAAGCTTCAATTGTTTCTATCCTTTAACCAAATGGTATAATTTATCAAAGAGGAAAAATTTGAGATCAAGTTTATAGGAAAATCATCCTGAAATCTAATCCTTGGTATGTTTTCATTTCTGTAAATAATAATGCATGATATGTAATTATTTACAACCAAAATGTAATAGTTTTTAGAAATATTGGATAGAGTATGTACCATAGCCAAACTTCAAATGACGAATATCACTTTCGAGGTCTGCTGCTGATGCTGAAGATAGAGAGAGTTTTTGACAATTCTGTACCAAATGATGTTTTACAGCTTGAAATTGAATTCCATGGACATGACAGAGGCTTGGTAGATTTTCAAATACGACAAATTTCATATTTGGAATCTCCACTTTCTGATCATCGCATTCACTTACGAATATTTCCTCTAGCTCATCTGCTTCTCTTATCATTAGAATATCTAGCTCAGGAAGCTCTTTGCATATGGACATTGGAAAGACATATTTCAACTGATTGCACTTTTGTACAACAAGTGTTTTTAGCTTTGGGAAGCATGTCTTTGTAGACAAAAAATTTGTGGATTTATTCTCCAAATCATCTTCAATCATATGATTCAACTCTTTGCAGTCTTCAATCCTCATATAAAGCAACTGTGGTAGACACCTTATTATAGAAGTGGAAAAAACAGTTTTCAATTTTTCACATTTCATGATTTTTAATCTTGTAAGGTTTTGGAGTGAAAATGAATTTTTGGGACCCACAAATAGGAATTGCATCATAGGCAGAACATACAAATCAATGTCTTCAAAACCTAAGTTCATTTCCTCTTCATTGATTTCATTGAGACAAAAGATACTTTCTACTTTGGAGTTATTATCTACCATGAGTCTTTTCAAAGAGATAAAATGCTCCACATTCTCACTCAATTCCTGAAAGAAAGAAAAAAGGGGGAATAAGCACATGCATAAAATAAGCTTATTACTGCTCTGCTTCACTTCTTCCTCATGGTGATAAATAGTCAGAAATGATCTGAAGTAGTTCATGAAATTTCTAAATCCCTTGAAATCATTCATATAAAAAATACTTCTTTCACGCCATTCATCACACCTTCTTCCGTCCAAATTTTGGGGTGATAATGGAGTTCATGGAAGAAAAATTTCAAGAGATATACGTGTTACCGGAGGAAAATAAAGTTTATGGAAGAGGACCATCAGTCAACATAAAGAAAAGGATTACAAAACATGACTATGTAGAATATCATGCCATAACGGATTCTTCCTACAAGTACGAATAGTGGGGGGTGTGAGTGTGACCATTTCAAACACATGTTATATCAAGACATAAATTTGACAGAATACTAGTCGACGAAAAGTAAACGTTAACTGTGTGTCGACTCATAGCACACAATCTGCCAAGAATAGCTCGGGGTGGTAACTAACGTGATCATGGCTTGTCACTGAACTCACGGTTACTTAGTTTCCCATCTACGTTTCCATGCCTTGTTTGTATTGAAAATTTGAAGTACTCCGTTTTGCTAAACCACATGCATTAATTAGCCGTTGAGATTGTGTGCAAGTGAAGCAAAGTAGTGGGAGGTTAAATTTGTCATTCCCATTTGTCACATTTCTTAATTTTATTCAATTTCTAAGTAGCTATCAATTGCAATCACTGAGTAGATTTACAAGCAACAAAGATATATAGAAATAGGGATACCTTGATGAGTGTATTTTCCACAGATCTTGTTTCCGAATGATGGGTTATGAAATCACCAATAGATTTAATAGCAAACTGTGAGCAATTTATGATATATAGTTCTTCCAAAGGTGGAAATGTTGTGTGATATTGTTTTGGACACATGCCGACTAAACTTGGCAGATGCCAAAGATGGAGACATTCCAAAGCTGAAAGATGAAGGTGAATCTCAATGTGGTTTTTATGATGATCAGTGTAGTGTCCAACTATGTATTCCAATTGCTTACAATCTTCAACTTCAACCTTTCTAAATTTTGGGAAGACAGTGCCCCAGTCATTGCCACCAGTGTTGTCATGATCTCCCGTGTCTATTATAATGTGCTTCAATTCATTACAGCAGCTAATCCACAAAGTCTCCAACAACATTCTTGGAGCAATCGATAGGATAAACACCGATTTAATATTTGAAATATTCCACAGTTTAATCTCTTTAATATTGAACATGATATGTGATTGTCTTGAAAGACATTGAGTACGTTCCCATATGTTAAGGTGATATGAATTTGATTCCTGCAATTATGTAATTGAAATAAAAATATAAGTTAAATTTGTAAAGAAAAAAGTTAAATAATCTCAATGTGCGTGTATAAAATTCAGGAAAATGCAATTAACTTAGTCTCCGTGAGCTTAGCTCAATTGGTAGAGACATTGCATAATATATGCAGGGGCTAGGGTTCGAACCCTAGATATCCCACTTCTCCACATTTAAAAATAACATTGCAGAAGAAGGTAGGAGGTTTACCATTAACTTGTTGTACGGTTGATCCTCAGAAGGTAGGAATTTAGTACTTGTGGTACTCCTCAATTTGTGTCCATATTTTTTACCACAACAATATATACTTGCCCATGAAAAGATACGGCATTTAATTGGGTCTGATTGTGCTTGTGTCTTGGAAGCATCTCCAAAAATGGAAGATGACCTATTAATGGACAAAGACGTGATACCTTTACATTCTGGGAAAATGTCAATCCAATTTGGTAAACTATAAAGCTCCATTTCTGTGAGGGAATCAAGTGTGACATCTTTTCCAAATATGTAATTCAGCTTATCACAACTTTTTATTGTGATGGATTCTAGTGCTGGAAAATCACGAGCAGAGACAAGTGGAAGTATTAATTCAATTCTTGGACACCCCTCAATCCTAATAACTTTCAGTTTCTGAAACATTGAGCCATGACTTGTGTTATCATTATCATCGTCAACTATTTCACCTCTCGATTCCTCCCCCATTCTTTCATCTATTATGTATTCAAGATGTCCACAGTCTCTTATTGTCAAGCTCTCCAACAACGTCATACTACGAGCAGTTGACAGTTGAAATACAGAGATCAACATCGGGCATCCCTCCAAATACACACTCTTTAGATTGCAGAGGTTTAGGTTGCACTTAAATAAGCTTTGGAAGCTTTTGCAATCCTTGATTGTTAGATTCTCTAATCTCTTCAGAGAGTCAAAGGAAAGAGGACCATTGCACAATTCTTTCAAATTTTCAAATTCACAAAGATCTAATACGACCAACTTGGAGAAGACATTCAATACTTGAGATTCATTATCTTTAGTGTCAATGAGGCATTGTAGTTGTGAAAAGCATCTCAAACCAAGCTCGATTAGATGATTCATACCTTGATCCACAGGAACAATATCAGGTATGATATTTCTCCATCCCACATCTATTCTTCTTAGTCTAAGAACCTCTGCCTCTTTCATACAATACTTCAGTGTTGTTTCAGATAGGAAAACCTCATCGTTGTCTACAAGAGACACACACTTCAACAATAAGTCATCCTCTGAATAATAATTGAGATGAAACCTTTGCAATTCAGGGAAAGTTATTTCTCGGCAAAATTCATTAAAGCTAGCTGTGAAATACAACTCTTCAAGTGATGAGCATCCTTCAATCACTTCAAAAGGATTATTCCTTGCAATATCACAATGGCTCAAGTTCAATAATCTAAGTTTCTCCAGTTTTGTAATCTTGTGTGGCAATTCATTAATTTTACAATCAATAAAATCAAGAGTCTCAAGACTTTGAAGGTTTCCCAAAATAGAGATGTCACCCAAATCTACAGAGTTAAGAAAAAGAGATCGAATGTTCTTCAATGACTGAATTGATTGAGGTAACGATAGTGTTCCATGAAAAAACACACAAGAAAAAGAAAAAACTCGAAGGCCACTATTATTTTCAAAAAGTGAATTTGGGACTTCGGTGTTCTCGTCGTGGCAATCATCATCCTCATACATGGTGACAATTAGAATCTCAAGCATTGAACTATCAAGCTTACAGGAAAACAAATCCCTTTGATTTCCTTCATAGAACAAATATTTAATATTCTTATTCCTTTCAACCCTTGCCTTTTGATTTTTATCCTCCAACATTACTGTCTGGATCTCTTTGTTCGCTATCCATTGGGCTACATCACGAACCAAGTCGTGCATTTTCACGCTGTATTGACTGGCCTCCAACAATAAACAAGAATCTAGGAGTTTATTTTTGGACATAACTACTTGAATTCGAGCATCTTCGTAGCTGCAATAGCTTTCACCAAAAAGGCCTCCCCCAATGCCAAGTCGAGTTAAAGTTTCAATATCAATTTCCTCATCTTCTGGAAATATAGAGCACAAGAGGAATAGTCTCTTGGCCTTCTCATTTTTCATATTATCATAGCTAACTTGCAAGCATTTATAAATTTTAACAAGATCATCATCAACACCGTGCATGGGTTTCTGCAACGATTTTAAGGTCCCATCCCACTCTTCCGGATGTTCTATGCCCTTCAATCTACTGGCGATAACAGCAATTGCAATTGGTAACCCTTTGCATTCATTTGAAATTTTACGGCCCTTGTCAAGCAAACTTTTAGTTGAAATTTCTGATAGACCAGCATGCCTTTGGAACATGGTCCATGCCTCTTCATCAGACAAGAGCTCCAGTTGGATTGTCTTACTGCATCCTAATCTGTTGCAGACATCGAGATTGCGCGTGGTTACAAGAATTCTACAGCCTTTGTGATTGTCACTGTATGAAATACCAATTTCATTAAAATCAACATCTCTCCACACATCATCTAATATTAGAAGAATCTTCTCACCATTGGTTAATCTGCTCCATAGTTTTTTGGGTCGGTCTGATTCACTACAGTCTTTAAAATCCAATCCCAAGCGTCCAGCAATATCATTTTGAATCTCTCTATAATCAGGAGTATATGACACAGTCGTATCGATGACATGAGTAAATTGTTTGGATTGCTTAAGTTCCATACCCACTTCTTTGGCCAATAAAGTTTTTCCTGTGCCACCCATCCCATGCAACCCGGTTATATAATTGTTGTCATCTTTCAGAGCATCTAAAAGTTCTTTGTATTTGGATTTTCTACTTTCAAAGGATATATAGTGTCCTGATGAATAACGCTCAACATCTGGAAGACGAGCAGGAAGTCCAATTGCAAGTTCCCTTCCAGTTTCAATCAGATTTTTAATTTGCTCCGTTTTATTTGCCAGATCCTTTCCCCTTCTATATCGCCATATGCAATGGGGGAAAACTCCAAAAAGGCATTTTTGTTTTGTTTTGGTCTCTTCTCGAATGAGCTTTTCAGCTTCATCTTCCCAAAAAAGAGCTTTACGTTGAAGATCATCTCCTTTTCTTGTTGCCACGTCAACACGCTGCTTGAGAGTTGTCCTTTCTATTTCCAACCTTTCTTTTTCTTCTTCGAAATCCTTAGCAATGCACGTGAAGCAACATATATAACTTGATTCTGCAATCGCCCCATTTATCAATTTCTCCACATATGTCTTCGCCAAATCAGTTAGGAAACTTGCCATCTAAACAAATTTCAATAGATCAAATTTAGGCATATTTAAATTGTATCGTGCTTGTATTGGAATTGTTTTTTTATTTTGTTCAAACAAATATTTCAAAAATCTCAAACAAGCATTGCTTCCAATATTTAGGTTTAAGATCCTTTACGAAGATTTCTAAATACCCAATTTATCTTTGAAAACAATAAACAAGTGAATAAAATTGATCATGTAGAAAAGTGAAGTGCATGCCGAAAATGGAAATCATATACAAATAGATAACCTGAGAAAGTAACAAAAGAAAAACATCTATGAGCTTGCTTTCTACCTCAATCAATATTTTACTGTTATCAAATTACATACTCAAGTCTTTTGACAAGTCTGTTCCTGTCCTGGAAGCAGCTAGCAAACGAAAGGTGCATAAACAATGACATTTATAGATTCAATTATTCAATAGTCGCGTTTTAAATTTATCAACATTCCACATACTTTAAGCAGTGTTCCCAATTGAAAGACTTGCTGGCCAAGGTTCCTAATTGAACCAATCATCAAGTGACAGCTGTCACAGTACTAACTGAGCTTCAACTAACCAGTGCAGTAGGTTATATTTTACCATGATGAGTATTGTGTGTAATTGTTTCTAAAGGAATATTAAGATTTGGCAAGAAAGTATGACTAAATACTTTTGTAATTGTCAATATGTATTGTTATAAAACTGTTTCATAGTTCAAATCATTGTTGTCAAAATCCCGACTTAAATCCTAAAATCAATGATTTTGCGACTTTCTTCATCTTCAATGACTCAAATTCATAGTAGAATCCTAAAATAGGCAAAATCCATCGATTTTGATTGCGATTTTACGATTTCTTATAAACGAAGTCATTTATGACTATATACCATTTATAACATATATTTAGTATTATTTTTTTGGTAAAATCAATTGATTTTAATTGCAATTTTACAATTTCTTATATCGATTCTACAAAAGTAGTTGAGTAAAATCCTTCGATTTTGGTTGCGATTTTACGATTGTCGATTTTGCTCTTCTCTTTCAACCTGAAGCAAAATCCCGATTTTGACAACCTTGGTTCAAATAGAGGTAGTATGAGTATTCATTCAAGACAAATAAAAGACTTCTATGTGGTCAAAGTGGTGGTAAGGATCTCCTATTATTTAATCAGAGTAGTAATACTTGACAAACTTTTTGACACTTTCTAAAATTTTGTAATAGTGTTTCTTCAGGTTCATCTTATTAAAATATTCTTGCTCTTGCAGCAATTCATCTCGTTTTTATTGAAGGATGGGGATCGTTTCTTAGATGACGTCGATTAGTTGCCTCGATTTTTTGTTTAATGATGGATGAATGAATTTGATGTTTTGGAGCCTATTTCATGTTGATTTTACGTATTTTGGTCGATTGTTAGTTTCTGATTTCGTTTCTTTGCAATATCTTTCTCGTTGTGTTTTGTCTCATTCTTGTTGGATTTTGGCTCTATTTTATCCCCTACTTCAGTCTCAAGATTGTTATTTTTTCTTTTAACAAAACTTGTAATTGCATGTCAATTTGTGAATTCGTTATTTTCCGATGTGCACAGTTTTCTTCTATTCCAAGATAAGGTCCACAAGATTTTCAATAATAAGGAGTTGAGAAGAACAATGTTATATAACATTGTTCTTGACTCATCATATAACATTGTTCTTCTATTTATATTTTGATTATTATTTGTAGAGATAATTTATTCCTAATTTTACAACAAAGTATGTCTCTATTTTGGTTCTTTCATTCTCTACTATTTTGGATGAATCAACTCCTTTTGCTTCAATTGTAATGTATCAGAGAAGAAATAAATTTGATATGCTTATGAAACAACTACAATTGCTTGAACCTGGGGTAAGTACTGAAAACGATTCCTCTATTGGTGATTCTAAAATGTTTGATACTTGTTATACTAATCTTGTTAATTTACCCATTACTTTGAGAAAGGATAAAAGATCATGTCAATTTAAATATAGACATCCTATTTCTCAATGTGTCTACACCAAACTTCTTTTCATGCAATATGAAAAAATTATTGCAGCTATTAATTATGTGAGAATACCCTCATTTGTTGAAGAAGCATTTGAAGATAGAAATTAGGTTGGAGATATGAATGAGGAAACGAAAGCTCTTGAGAAAAAAGGTACTAGGGAGATTGTTGAGAGGCAAGTTAGGAAAGAATCCAGTTGGATGCAGATGGATATATATTGTAAAGCACAAATTAGATGGAACCATTGATTGTTACAAGGAAAGACTAATGGGAAAAGGTTATAATCTAACATATGAAATTGATTATGAGGAGACAATTGCACCAGTGACAAAGATGAATATTGTTTGAATCTTACTATCTCTTGCTGCTTAATTTGGATGGGAATTGCAACAATTTCATGTTAAAAATATGTTCTTGCATGGAGACCTAGAGGAGGAGGTGTACATGGAGATTCCACCTGGCTTTAGTCTCACAAGTGGAGCTAAACGTGTGTCAATTGAAGGTGTTATATGGACTAAAGTAGTCCCTTCTAGTATGGTTTGGAATATTCACAAAGACAATGGTGTGCTTCGGCTGCTATAAGCAAAGCCAGTAGGATCATACATTATTTTTCAAACATTCGCATGGAGAAAAACTGATTATACTTGTTTATGATTATGATATTATAGTTACAGGAGATGATTTGACTGAAAGACAACTGGTCAAAAGAAAATTATCAATAGAATTTGAGGTGAAAACCCTTAAACAACTCAAGTATTTCTTGGTAATGGAGGTAGCCTACTCAATGCAAGACATTTTTATCTCTCAAAGGAAGTATGTGCTTGATTTTTTGTAGGAAAGCGGAAAACTTGGATGTAAACTGGAAAGTGTTCCCGTTGAGCAAAATCATAGGATACGTTTTGAGGAGGAAAAGGCCAATGTTAATAAGGGGACGGTATTAGAGATTAATAGGAAATGTGATTTGGCACACACTGGGCCTGATGTGGCATATGCATCGAGTGTGGTGAGCCAATTCATGCATGACCAGAGGGTGAGACACATGAAAATTGTAGATTGTGTTCTACGATATCTGAAAGTCACTCCAAGGAGAGGACTCTTGTTTAAAAGAGGTGGAAGTCTAATAATGGTGCTTTTTCACTGATGTTAAGTATGCATGTTCTTTGAATGATAAAAGATCTATTTCTTGTTGTACTTTCTTGTGTTGAAACCTTGTTTCTAGTAGGAGTAAAAGGCAAAGCGTAGTTGCTCGATAAAGCATTGAAGGAGAATTTAGAGTCATGCCACTAAGAATTTGTGAACTATTGTGGATGAAACAAGTGCTAGAAAATTTATAGATACACTGAAATTGATGTGCATTTAATCAAAGAGAAGTCGTAGTTGGATTGATAACTACAGCCTACATTCCTTCTGGACATCAGCTGGCCGATGTGTTAACGAAGGGTTTACCAAAATAACGATTTAACCAACTTACTTGCATATTAATATTTGTATATGAGACCCATTAACCAAACTCATTAGGGTTAGATTTGTCTCTATTTAAGCAAGTTAAATTTAAAGCATTATAATTTACAACGAAAATCATTTCACATTTCTACGTTCAGTCTCATTCTATCGTTTGATGTAATGATTTTTCCCATATCAATACAAAAATTATTTTCAGCTTCTGAATTTTCTCTTCCATAGCGTCCATCAAGATTTCTAACATTATAAACCCTTGTAATACTTTCAAGCAATCTAATGCTTGGTCCCTTTTAACAAAAAAGTTATCCGGTGACTATCCAATAGTAGAAAGGGGGTCCATAAAATAAATATAAACTATAGCAGGAAATAACTATTCTATATTTGAAGGAACTACTTATGACAATAAACATAATAGAAAAAACTTGAAGCAAAAAAAAAAAATTAACACTGTAATGACAATATAATTGTTTGTTACCTTAATTCCAGTTATTTCAGCCCATGCTCAAGTAGATAGCTAGCATGAACATTCTTCCTGATCTTTCTCCAATCTGTAGTATCTAGCATCAAGAGAACAATAAGGCAGTGCTCACTAAACTATAACAGTTATTCCCCTATATGCTAGTGTCATTTATTCTAGGTTATGAGGAAATTGTTATTACTACATGGATTTATATAAAATAAAACGATTGGGTACTAAAATTAACCCATGAGGTGTCAACTCAGTGCTAGAGTACGGATGTAAAACTAAGCCATTAATCCAGCAGCAAACTCGAAGATCCAATTCAAACCAATTAACTTGGTACGGTTTTTGTCCATGTTGGATTCGAAACCAATCAAATCCGGTATATCTATTAGTTTCACGTCATTTTAAATCGACCACATGAGACATGAACCAAACTAATATATTTTTATAATATCTCACATTATATTAGTGTTTTTTTTAAACATCTCACATTATATTAGTGTTATCTGTCAAATATGGTGTTTTCCTTATTTCCTTACTCATTATATTATATTTATCATTTGAGCCTAAGTACTTGTTATAATGGCATTAAAAATTAGAGCATTTGATAAAAAATTATTCTTTAGATTTTTTTAAATGAGTTTCTTAAACTTTTAAAAATGTCATCTGATTGAATCAAATCAAACCAACATGTTGATCATCGGTTTGATTTAATTTGGTTTAGTTCAATCCATTATAAAGTTTGCAAAACGTGAACCAAATCAAACTGATGTGTTTGCTTTAGCGTTCAATTTATCAAACTCATTGCCGCGGAAGCTTAGAATTGAAGCTTTTATAAATTGCGGTAAATGCCACTCTAGATGCACGTTTCTCATTTATGTCATGCAACCAAACAAGCTATTTTTTTGATTGATTATGATTTTTCTCTCCAAATTACCAAATCAATTAAAAAAGTTACACCCCTAGATAAAAGTCTAACCTTATAACTTTAAGGCACAAAGTTTATATCTCATATATTGTTTAGGTATATCTTAAAGTTTCACATTTCTTGGAAATCGAGATCAAGAATAGTTTATACACAACATTCACACTCCTCAATTCAAGGTGACATATCTTAGAAGTGACAAAATTGTGAAAGACTTAGACTTAAACCGTACAATATCTCGAAAGGTGGTGTGACATATGAGGTTGGAATGGAACAGAAACAAACAGTGGCAAAATGGTCACGACATTTTATTTAATAATAATTTTTCTATTTTTAATTAAAAAAATACTAAAATTAAATTTTTTTTTTCTAAGGTGAAATGGATTCTATGTTATGAGCAACAACAATTTAAAAAAAATGAAGGGAATCGTATGATTGTTATTTACCTTAATTCCAGCACGTTCAGTGATGCTCAAGTTGTATGAACAATCTTCCCCTTTCTCCAATCTTAAATTCGAGTTGTGCAGAAAATAAAAGCACAGAGACTATAACAGCTTTTTTCTTTCTTTTTTGATTTCTTACAACTGATCATATGTCTTGAACCGACAAATTTATACTCCAAATAAAGAAGAAAGGGTGGAATACAGTTAGATAGGAATTAGGAAAATTATTACATGACGTAAAGTACATTCCTTGAGTCTTTGAGTGATATAGCTAGTTAAGAAAAGCACAAACTTCTCTTTTTTTCCTTTATTTTTCGAAAACAAACTTATGAAATTAAGAAGAAAAGAATCCAAATATGCTAATGCTAGGTGATCAATATGGACATTGGACATTGGGCAGGGAATTCCTCTATCATAACGAATATAAATTGAGTTTTGAGATAGCAATATTAACCGTGGATTTGGATCATCTAAAGTAAGTGGAAAATGAGAAAATTAAGAGTTGTTATTTTCACAAACTAATAATTTAGCTTTCATATTTTTTTAATGAAAATTTTCCGGAAATAACTAGCATATTACAATAATCTCTCCCAAAATTTGACATTGTGACTTTAGCTCAGTTGTAGGGACCACTACAAGAAAATTGCCATATAGCAACGGTCACTTTTAGCAACTGCAGAAAAAAGAGTTGCTATAGATAAAATTTAGCAACTGATGTTCCAATACCCCGTTGCTATAGGTTAAGAATGAAAAAG
>Ga0228710_1007358_pt1 | contig 16285 bp, 3 predicted proteins | sample MedpolnodulmetaG_FD_177995 | JGI IMG/M metagenome (GOLD analysis project Ga0228710, IMG submission 177995) | Root nodule microbial communities from Medicago polymorpha collected in Santa Monica, California, United States - pink nodules | ecosystem: Host-associated > Plants > Roots > Nodule... | reverse complement strand
TTTTTTTTTTTTGTTAATATCAATAATCATTGGCTCTTTATGAAGTTACTATGCCAACATGGATTTAATTAAATGAAAATATTATAAATATGAATTATGGACACCCATAGTATCAAAGACGGATCTAGAAATCTCGACGATAGAGGACTGAAAATACGTAATACTTATGAAACTTGTTTATAGGAGCCTCACTATGATTATTAGAAAGAGAATAATCAATTAATGTAACAAACTGAGTCATAGCTAGAAACCCATATCCTTTGCTACTTCTCTTGATTATGTAAGGTTTCCTATTTTTATTGTCATATAAAATATAATGATTAATATATAATAAAATATATATCCATTTTAGCAAAATTATTAAATTCAAATTCAGTGACTATTTTTTTATGGGAAAAACATTCATCTCATTTCATTAGCTAATAAATCGTTAATATAAGGTGGTACATCAATGAACAATTGGGAGCTAACTTTTAATGGGGTTACCCGTGTTAATTGCCCATGTTAATTGGGAACTAGCTTTTAATGGGGTTGTGCGCGAGAATACCATAAGGTGAGAAAAGTAACACTAAAAAAAAAAATTGAAAAGTGGATGACTTTTGCCGATGTACTCGTGTCAAATCGGATGAATTAAATATTCATTTCAATTCAATCCGAATACCCGCCTGAAAAATCTCTTCTTTCCAACATCTGTTTATCAACATATATTACACATTCGTATATAATGACTAAAAATCTCATAAAACTATTCGATATAGAACTTCTAACTTTTAAATCGTAAGAAAACACTAAAAAATACGTAACACATACTGATTTTTATGATACTACATTTTTTTTTTCATTCTTCACATTCACCACGTTTTATTTCATTATGTTTCTATTCACAATCCAATATTAAATTTTTTTCTTTTTACCAAGACAATTCTATATTAATCTTACTTTTATTTTTATTATTATCACTCTGATTATAATTATATTGTAAGTTGAATTGACTCTTGAGTGCTTTGGAAAGCAGTTTCAAGCAAAGAACACAAGGCTTCTTTCTTTAGTGCTTATGTGGTGTTTCTTTCATTGTAGATTTTCACCATTGTTTTTATCAAGCATAAATTAATCGCAGCCAAAGAGACAACATAAAGTAAATGGTTAAATTAATAAAAAATTAATTTAACATTTTCAAAGATAAAAAACAAATCTAGTAAATCTAGTAGCTTGCCTTATATATGGATGAAAGCATTACAACATGAATCATGATATATGGACAAACTAAGTACTATACTTAAAGCTAACAAATATTTGTCTGATCTCAAGGAGACTAATTCTAAACAACTAACTTCAACCTAAAATAACTATCTCAGCTCCTAACATACACTTGGACACTACCCTTCAGCTATTAAGTCATTTAATGAAGATCCTTCTAATCATGAATCATGTGATTCCAACACCATCTTGCAGCCTCAAAAAAGAATTGAAAGAATTCATTCAAGCCCTTCTCAAGTACTGAAAGCAACCACATATTCATTTTCATGATATATGGTATAGCAGTGTCATACAATTCCTGTCAAACATATAAATAGGGTGAAACTCAAAACATATAAATTATAAACAAAGTTAAAACTAAATATATCAATTTTACATGTACCTTCATTCTTCAAAGCTGGTATCCACTCCTACCAATTACAAAAGAAAAAGAGGAAGAAAGTAACAATTATTTATGGTTTGATCCATTCATCAAGGACAAACATTTGTATTTTAAGTTGCTTAAATAAATAGTCAAATATGCATTAATCTTTATACTCACAATCACAAGGGACTATATTTATATGACATTTATCCAAAAACCCTGATAATCTTACCACTTGTTCCAAGAAGCTACTTTATGATCAACTTATGGGATGCAATTTCTGTATAAAATCTGTTTTTCTCATTTTTCAATAAGTACAACATATCAAACTTAACGGTTGAAACATTTGCTTAGATGCCCTATTACCAGATAATCAAGTTTTAACATTTATTTGCTCTCCGATAGGCTTGGATAGTGATGCTCAAAGTCTGATACAATGGCTTCATCGTTGTCCTCTTCTACATCACCCTCTTCAACCTCATCCTCCCAAAATTTGGAAAGAATCTGCACACTCCTTTTGGCTGCAGCAGAAAGGGGTTTAGAAGCAGGGATAAAGGTTTGGCTTGAAGGGAGCTTGTCACTAGTTAAGCTATCAAATTTGGTGGTTATAGGTTGTGGCATAGGAACGGGAGCTAATACAACATCCTCTAGAGGAGTGACAATAGGTGCATCATGGACAACCTTATGCATGTCAGATGAAGCATCTAAGTTCTCCAATTCCTAGACAAAGCCTCCCCCAAATCCACAAGATTCCCAACATCCAAAGAAGCAAATGAATTTTGTAGTTCTAGGCTCAAATTTTCTGTACAGTCCTGCGCCATAGCTACAATGGCTTCATTGGATTGATTGACTCTAATGGTATCACAATGAGATGTGATTTGAGCTTGAGATGTAGGAGCAACCTCAGAATGGATGCCAACATCCACCTTCCAGGTTTGAGTGACAAAGCTGTGTTTTAGGAGATTTGGAAGTTAGAAAATCAAAGTGAGGTTTAAGATTTGATATGAAATTCAACATTTCATTCTTCAAAGTTTGTTTCTCCTCCTACAAATTACAACAAATATGCTGAATTGGACACTCTTTTGACAGATTTCAATTGCTCTAGTAGATGTATACTTCCTCCGGTCACTGTTATAAGCAAAAGTTGACTTTTTAGGTTCATTCAATAAATAATATATGTGGTCTATATATAGACTACATACATCATTTATTGAATGAATCTAAAAAATGAACTTTTGCTTATAAGCATGTTAAGCTTCATACTCCCTCCGGTCACTATTATAATTATAATAGTGACCGGAGGGAGTATGAAGCTTAACATGCATTCAGTTCAATTTTCACTTGTTCAATAGCCCAAGAAGCTACTTTATTATCAACTCAAGGGATACAAGTATGCAACTTGTGCATATAATTTGTTTTTTCATTTTTCAATAGAGGAAGTGACTAATTTAATGCAACCATACATGAAACTTAAAGTTCAAACATAGAAAAACCTCAAATGATTAAGTTTTAACAGAAATGTTATTTGCCTTTTGTTCAAGTACCAGCACCGTGTTAAAACGAATGTGGTTGATTGTGCAGACTACAACTTAAAATTATGAAGATCTTGGTCCATAAACTACAAGAAATATCCAAAAACAGCTATACCAAACCCTAAACCCTACAATGCACATGTTTCATATTGAAAAGCAATGAAACAAACAGCAACAGAATTGTTAAAACAACAACTACCTAACTAACAAACTTTAACAGAATTTAATTCTCCAAATAACAAAGCAGTAAAAGAAGCAATAAAAAGAACTCACATTAATAGGCTCAAACTTCTTATTCGATCTGGAAGCAATGAGTTCTTCCATTTCCAAATTCAATTTCTTCAACTTTGCAATATATTCCTCATTCAAGTCACCGACGCCGTTTTCATTAATGGATTCAATGGGTTCTAACATAACAAGCAACAAACACAATAATCAATGATCAATAAACGGAAAAAATGACCAAGAACAAAACAGGAATGATGATTGCTTGAGGAATAAGGAAATGAATACCTAAAAATGAAATGAGTTGTTGGAGATGAAAGAATTGAGATGAAACATATAGCAATGCGAGTACGAAAAGAACTAAGAAGATGAAAGTAAAGAGCTTTGAGTTTTCCATTGATTCTCCAATTTCCTCACACGTTTTCTCTTTCCCTTTTTCTTCTTTAACAAAATGATATGAGTATCATAATACTCTTTTTTTCCCCGCTCTGGTTTGATTTTCAAATATACTAACATAAATAAGGAAAATAAATATGCTTAACATACCGTAGTAGTGGTAGACATAGTAGTAGTATTTTCTAGTCTGTTTGAGATTTTAAGAGTAATCGTTGACTCTTTAATGTAAAGTTACTAAGCCAACATGGACTTTAATTAAATTAAAATATTAAAAATTTTAAAATATAGGCACTCATATTTTAATGAGCGATTAAGTTAAAGTTAGACAAAAAGGACAAAATTAAGATAAAATAAAAAAAATAAAGGATTAGACTGTTACCTTAAATTAAGTTAAGGGACTAAAATTATAATTTTGCCTAAAAAAATGTGTTAGAGAGTGTGATAGAAATATTGGTCTTGTCTAAAAGGTGTATACTCAGTTGTGGAGTCATGGTTAACTCTCCAAAATAATGAGCAATTATTTACGATAAACTCTAATGATATTCTTTCTATATTTACAAAGTCTAGTACACCCCGTAGTCGAAACTAGAGGTGGACAAATGTTGAGACTATCCTTGAAGTCGTCAAAGAGTTGTAGCGGAAGCTCCCGTGAAGATATCAGCAATTTGATAATGAGAGGGAACATGTAATACGCGTACTTGAACGAGAGCAACTTTTTCCCGCACAAAGTGTATATCCATTTCAATGTGTTTGGTGCGTTGATGTTGAACTAGATTGTCAGACAATGTAGTTCTAGAAGTAGATTTCAAATCCAGCACGATCCAAACACTACAGTAGCCATTCCTCGGTATTCAGCCTCTACACTCGATTGAGACAATGATGACGTTTTGCGGACCAGAAGATTAAATTGTCACCAAGATACATACAATACCCAGAGGTAGATCTTCTAGTGTTCGGACATCCAGCCCAATCAACGTCTATGTAAGACACGAGCTTGTCGATGGAGGAAGGATATAGGTGGAGGCCGAAATCAACAGTACCATGAATGTAACGAATGCTTCACTTTAAAGAAAACATGTGTTGCATTTTTAGATCATGCATAAAGAGACACATAAATCTGAAGACTCGAAGATGGGAATAGGAACGATCTTTAATGGTTTCTAACAATAAAATCAAGGGAAACTTAACAACCGGAACAAATGATCAAGAACAAAACAAGAGAGTTACCTTAAAGTTATTTGAGTTAGAGGAGAGATGATTCTAGTTGGCAAAGTTTGTGTATTATTGTAAATGATAAAAACTGAGAAGATGAAGCAGTTGGCCATTAATGTCAAGTTTTTACAAAATAAGCACAAGTGAAATCTCTAATACAACTCATCGTTTACGTAAATATATATGATAGCTCAAAATTGCTATATTTTGTAGGTCGTAAAAGTTACGCTTAATGGTCTTATCTTCCCGCTTCTTGTTTGATTTTTCAAATATATAAGTAAATAAAATGCGGGAAAATAAAAGCAACAAATTGTGAATTAAATATTTTCATTTTGGAATTTCTTCGGTGTGGAGGATGAAGGTGAGAAAAATACAATGAATGGATGATTTGAAATTTGTTGACTTGTTCATAAAATCTTTTTTAAGTTAAAACATATAAGAGGCAAGAAAATAAAGAGCACAGAAAGAGAAACATCAACACATATATTTATCATGGTTCACCTCACAATCTTGAATTACGTTCAATCCCCTTACACTTGAAAGATTTTTCTACTATAATCAAACTTGATTACAAGTCTAAGATCCTATCTCTCCTTGATGATTTCCTTCTATCCAACAAGATTAAGACTTTACAATAATTTGTTGTTGTTTACACTTCATATTCAAAGAGAGGTAAACTAAATTAAGCACCTAATTTTTTTTAATTAAACACAAGATATTCTAAGATGAAAGTTTTTAAGAATTTATCTAAATATTTTTGCGCTAGAATTTTAATCAGAGTTTTGGTATAGTTGAAAGTGTATAATTCTCTATTTTTTTTTCAAACACTCAAGGTCCTCTTATAGGAGATTTAAATAAAGTCGTTCTTTGAAGAGAGTGTCGTCACATCAAGTTTCGTTGAGAAGTTTTCTTTAGATTTGAAATCTTTATCTATTAAGGATAATTTTGTTGAACAATACTTCGTAATTTCTTTGTTTATTTTAGAATGCTTCGTTGCCTCCACTTTATCCTTCATAAAGGTTTGATCGTTTCTGCAACATTTCTTCTTTTAATTCACAAAGGACAAAATGTACTACTAATCGTGGACAGATCATGGACAGCGACGTTCCTTCATAAGAAGACATTTGGTCAGATGTTATTCAGAGCGTTGACCGTTGATTTGATCCTTCGGAGCTTCGTCTTCGGATCAGAGCTTATCTTCATAACTTGATGCATATTTGATCAAAGCTTAGACTTCTTGTTGACCATCTTTAGATGTGAGCTTTGTCGTTAAAGCTTATCTTAGGCATTAGAGTTTCTCTTCTTTGTTTAGAGCAGCGTGTTTCAGGGTTAGAGTGTCGACTTCATAGTCAAATTTTTAATTCTATGGTCCTGCAAACTTAAACAAACTTTAAAGTACCCAATTATTCTTCTATACATCGTTATCATCAAATATTTAGAGACGATGTTCTAAAACTCATCTTGGATCAACAAGGATCACTAATTACTCCCCCATTTTAATTCTTGTCATCCAAAATGTCCTCCGTCCCCGTCCCTGTTTCCCTTTATCTCTATGAGGAGATTTTTCTCCCGCGCCGAGATCCATCAACTTAAAAAACGATTTTTAATTATTTTAATCGAATTAATAGTAAAATATTGTTTCTCTGCAGTAGAAGCATTTTCCTAACTATGTAATTCGAGATGAGCTTTTGAAATTTAAAAGTAAATTTCGTTAATGTAATATAAAAATATGACCTGAAATGATATAAGAAGTGTCGCTCTTTGTTGGACCATGAGGTGTCCGACAGATATCACATTAGAATTTGACCAATGATATAAGTCACTTGGACATCACATAACCTCAAATATATGTTACCAAAAAAAATATAACTTTTGTTTGAGGAAGGTCGTAATGAATTTCTGATTCACGCTTCACGAAAAGATTATTGTAGCAAATGCGAGGTGAATTAAAAGTTTAACATTGAATGAAAAAGTGAATGTTGAATAATATATAAAGTGAGAAGACACATAAATTCATAATCCCTAGAGTGTGTTTGGATGGGGGAATGTTTTGAGGGAATGTAATTGTTTGAGGGAATTCAAATACTTTGAGGTGAATTTTATTGTTTGGATAATAATTTGAAGAATTTTCAAAATGATGGAAATTGATGAAGTATTTTGTTCAAGTTAAATTTAGAGAATTTCAAATGACACCTAAAAGTTAAGAATTTCAAATTTCTTCATTGCTATAATTTTTCAAATTTTGTATTTTGGTTCTCAAATTTGCACCCCAATAAATTTTCATAAAATTGCAAATTGGTCCCTTAAATTTTTCAAAAATTATAATTTGACCCCTCAAAGTTTTTGAAATTAAAATTTGACCCAATAAATTATAAATTGACCCCTCAATTTTTTCAAAAATTTTAATTTGACCCCTGAAATTTTTTGAAATTTACAAATTGACCCCTAATTTCAATTTTCAAATTTGGCCCAAGAAAATTAAAATTTATAAAAGTTCCTTAAAAATGATGACATTGAAATTTTTTATTACTCTACCCAAACAAAAGTATTGAGAAATGAAATGAATTTAATTGAATCATTTAAATTCTGTAAAATTTCCCAATTACATCATCCAAACACATTCTTAAGGTTCTGTGTTAACATTAAGAGTGTTCAAAACCGAACCAATCCAATATAAAATCCGCATATCGAACCAATCCAAATCGTAAACAGCGTTTAGTTCATATGTGTTTGGGCCATTTTTTTATTGAACCGCTGGTTTGGTTCGAGTTTGCGCGCGCATTTCATTTCATCAACAGATCGAAATGAAACCGACTGCAACAATCAGCTCTCTCCCATATAATTTACTAGTTTGTTTTTTTAAGGAATATAATTTGCTAGTTGTTCACCATTTTATGCAAATATTGTTGTGTATATAGCTTGTTGGATGGATTTTGAATAACTTGTTACAACTTACAAGTATAATCTTTTCTATTGATCGGTTATATGAGATGTTGTGTATATATGCTTATTCATATTCAGTTAATTGTGTTATTTATGATTTTTTGTTTTTTTACTTTAGATATGATGCACAGGTTTTTCATCATGTATGGCCACAACATGAAAGATCAACACTAATAGTATTTTTTGTCTCGTAAAAAACGGAATCAATCCAAGGTTTGGTTTTCTTTAAAGGGAAAAGTTAACTGAATCAAACATGTTTTTTTTTATTTCACGATTAAGATACCATCTACAACTCACTTATGTGATTGTTCAAAGCTCAATATGATGATATCTCAACTCCCACATGATCCAACACTCTTCACCTTACATTAAATCAGTTTTATAAGAATGAGTTAGACCCAACTCAAATTATAATATGGTATCAGAGTCTATCAATTCAAGTCATCCACCAAACTTAATAGTGTTGGACGTGAGTGTGTATTAAAAAAAATTCAAGTCCCACGTAGGATAAAGATAAGACTTGAAATGTGTTTATTAAAATTGTCACACTCCACCATAAAACCAAGTTTTGTAAAAACGAGTTTAACATAATATAATAACCTTCTTAAAAAAAACATAATATAATAACCTACCTCTCAAAAAAATATAAAAGCCTAATGAATTCACTTCATTAATAATTAAAGATTTAATATAAAATTAAATATAACATAGTGGTGATTGAGTTACACTATTCTTTATCGCATAACAACTTACACTGGTATTGCAAGTTATTCTTATTCATTCAAATCTCTTAAATTTTGGGAGGAGAGTGGCAAGTTTGTATGGCATTTCCTTTTAATATATCCTGCAGAGTTACAAAATGAATGATAACATATCATGATCAAGAAAATAAAATTAGCTCTAAAAGAAAAATGAACTTGATCGGCTTCTGTAGTATTCAGGTACCCTCTGTTCAAGAACAGAATGCTATCGGTCGAGCACATGTGATAAGGTTTTGAGAGTCTCACATGAAAGGAAGAAAGCCAAATATAGCCGAAGGATGACCTGTCGGGAGTACCCAACTACCAAAACTAGTTAGCTTTAGTGACAAACTAATATACCGGCAAGTCATCCTTGGCTCCATTTCACTTTCTACCTCTCCATGAAAGACTCTTAAACCAAAAAAGTATAGATTGCCACATGTATGATTGCTTACGCTCTTCAAGGTCAAAATCGATTTTGACTGATTTTGCAGAGGATTCACAACATTAGATACATGTTTAGATTGACCGTGAGATTGACAAATTCATAATGAGCTAATATGATTTTGGCTAAATTATACTTTGCAGTTTGACAAAACCACAGTGTCAGCATGATTTTGTCGAACTCACGGTCAATTCAATGTATAAATAGAGATAATTGTTTGTATTTCCTTTAACATATAAACTAGGATTCATGGGTCATCCTCTACTCTATTTTGCCACACGTTGCTACCATTTTATAGCCATAGAGTTGCATGTTAATGGTAAATGGTGATGCTAGCTCTATAGTGCATTCTCCAATTAATATTCTATTTTGACTTGCTATTCATAACTCTTCAAAGCTAAGATAGATGTTACTCTAAAAGGCAATCCCACTTTCTATCCTTATGATTAAAGCATCCGTTTTTAGGTTTTCCCTTAAAGGTTCCTTCAACATTTTAGGTCGGCAACTTTAGCAATATAATAGCACACGGACTCTATACTTCAATCAATTGTCCTAATTATTTGTGGGAATAGAATATCTTTATCAAAAATTTGGGTGCGGAATTAAGCTGAAAAAATAAGTTGGCGTCTGGAATAGGTATGGCCATGCCCATGCCTATTTTTGTGTTACGAGCAAATGCTATGTATTTGCATTAGGGTTTGGTTATTGCTTTCTATGGCTGCCGTCGTACGTCAATGGTTATCTCGCACTTCTTTACATTTTATATTTGTGAGTTCCAGCCATTAGATTACTTATAAAAAAATTTACAGAGTACCTCCGTTCAAAAAAAAAAAAAAGACTTGATGGAGTATATATGTAACATGTAACTGCAAATAACAATGAGATTGAAAGAGAAAGTTACACCAAAATTTTGTATTATTATAGATGAAACAACGATTCATTTGCTTACAGCTATAAAAAATAATTTATTTTTCAAAAGTGTAAACATGAACTCTCCATGATCTTAATCAAGGATTAAATAAAAAAATATTGAGAAAAAACAATATGATGCTTTGACCTAAAAAATCCAATATGATGCTAAAGAATAATAAAATTTATACCGGCATTAATATGAGGTTAAAAACATGCTGAGCTGGGGTGAGATCACAAAACATCTTTTTTTCAGATATAGCATCAATTACTTAAGATTTAGATACTCGAATGGAATAAAATTTGCGAACGATTAATTGTTGCAAAAGTTAAACAGGAATTGATAATAATTTCAAACTAATTCTTTTCAACCAATTTATTGAGAACAACTAGGAAATTTTTTTGGTCAATAAAGCTAAAAGTGTTTAGTGACTTGACAACTCAATATTAACTTTTTTAACAAGACAACTCAATATTAATGATTCGGTTTATTTTAGGTTACAATGGTGCATAATTTCTCCAATAATCAATCAAATTTAGTCATCTCTCAAAGAAGAAAAAAATTGTCACATAAGCAAATTTATAAGTGGAGTAAAAACTAAATTAAAGATATCAATTGTAAATTTAATTTTTTTTTTAAAACAAATCAAAATGGAATATATTGACAATAATAAGCATTCCTCCTAGCATAAAATGTATTAGAGAGAAACATTTAAGTCTTACAAATGGTAATCAAGCGAACCAAGAAAAAAAAACAGGAAAGAGAGTTGTTAACCAATGCCCAGAAGGTGCTAAGTCAGCCATGATAACCAAAAACAAAATTAACGTATTTTGCCTTCAGCCATCAATAGGATAGTAGCTTGACTTTATCAAATAAATAATGAATAGAGTCTTTCTTCTGACTAAATATTCTAGTATTTCGCTCTTTTCATATTACCCAAATAAATGAAAACCAAATTACATACATAATAGATCGCTGAGCTTTTGAATTGCCTCTTAAATAGCCAAACTGAATAAAATGGTCTGAAATACTTAAACGTTCATCCGAAGAAAAACCAATCCAATTACAAATATGTTGTCAAATGTTGCTGAAAAAGTTACAATCTAAAAACAAGTGATTAGTTGATTCTATAGCGCCACACTCACTCACACAAAGTTGGGAGTCCTAATTAATGATGCCTCGCCTAAATAAGTTATCCATGGTAAGAAGTCGATTTCTCAAAAGACACCAAACAAACAAAGATGCCTTCAAAGGGAATGTCCTTATGCCAAAGTATATTTGAAACAGGTGAATGAAAACGATGAACAAAATTAACTAGCATTTGATATGTTCCACTGACAAAATAACCAACAATCGGATCTAATTGTCATTGTCAATGGTCACTATTTCCAACCTGTAAAGTAACATTGTTAAGTAAAGTCCTACGCTCTTCTACCAACTCCTCCTCCCACGCAAACTATCGTCGCCACCATTTTCAAGTCTCTCCTCCCTATTCCCTACTCCCAACCCAAAGAAAACATATATGTCATCGACGACCATTGACTCTCAGAGAACATAAACAACCTCCTTAACCACTCCTTGAGAGAAATACTCCCTAAGCAAGGATCTGAGCAAAAGTATGTATCAACCCCATCACACACCGCCCTCCTTAAATAATCTTCAAACCAACTCCCCTCCTCGAATCCGACACTGTTATGAATTTGAATTAGAGACCTTGAAAGGAGCACACTCCAAGGTAAAAAATCAACGCTACTATACCAAGTGGGTTCTGATTTATATTGTTAAGTATGAGTCATGTATACACAGAAGAGGGGCAAGAGGCTGAGAAGGAGCTGAGCTATATGAGAGTTGCAAATTGAACTGCAGTACTATATATATTTGTTTTAACACTGTAAACCCTAATTCATCAGAGAAATAAAACGGAACTATAACTTCTCTATAGTCGCAGAGGTTGAACTGTGTTAACAAAGATCAATCGTGTCCATTGTCTCTTACTTTCGTTTAGTTTAATCATCTGTTATTGGTTGTTGTATGTTAGGATAGCAACCAATAACAGAAGATTAAGCTAAACGAAGGTAAAAAAACAATGGACATAATTTTTTAGTGAAAAAAAGTTTTAAATATGGTTTTGCATTCTTATATCTCAGTTTTAGATTTCAAACTATTAGTTAAATTGGAAGAAAACTTCATCATTGAGGTAGTTTTTTGACAAAATTTCATCATTGAGGTTGATTCCACTTTCCACACTCATTTATTTAATTAGCTATTGGGTTAATAATATCTTTGTCTCTATCATATAGAGTTAATGGTTTTAGTATAATTAAATTTTTGTTTATAGTCTACATCTTTTAGAAGCTATAAAGCACGGATACAGACACTGGATACGACACGGACACTGACACCGTTAATAATTTGAAAAAAAAATTACATAATTCAGTGTAATTATATGTGTCGATATCGTGTCGGACATCGAGACACAGCTAATCTAAAAAGTGTATGTGCTTCATAGTTCATAAGTAAATTAATGTTCTTGTCAAATTTAGCAATAAGATATCATTTAGTTGTTTTTGTTTATTATTTTAAAACTTAAATGACATAGATAAGCATGAAAATAGTGTTGTAAATAACATATATACAAGAAAAAAGTAGGATTCGCAGTGAGGATAAAAGGACGCTATGAGATGTTTATAACCTTGTTACTAGAAAGGCAATATCAGTCAAGCCAGTAATGTTTCCGACTTCAAAGGAAGCATGTCATTTCGAGGTTTTATGTTAATTGCAAAAATGTCACAATGTCCAAGGTCTTATACGTCGAGTTATTTTTTGTAATCAAAAAAGAAATTGTATATTATCAACAAAAAAAAAAAGGAAATTATATTAGAGAATGAGCCTTATCAACTTGGGCATATGAGCCTTATCAACTTGGGCATGTACTCATGAATTCAACCTATCCAAGTTTTATCAGGACTAGTATATCACGAGGAAGCATGTCCGCAACTTTATTTCTATTGCGATGAACATGGGTGAATTAACAAACATAAAATAAACCTAGCTTATCCTTAATCTTATCTATAATTTCTCCTCAATAATTTCGAATTTTAGTTTTGCAATTTAGGGTTTTTGTAATTATTTCACACTCGATTTCAACTACAAAAGTCGGTTATTTAAAATAATTGAATTAGAGTGTTTCACGACACATCAACTTAACTACAAAAATATCACGCATCAACTTTTTTTAACACGGCTATCAATGCAACCATTGTTAAATGGTAGTCTTTTTGTCCTCTTTTCCACTAGTGTATATGGATGTTGTTTCGGTTGTTTAGGGGGAGATCCCTCTCACAAATGGATTGGCACGCCTCCCAGGTTGCTCGTCGCCATAACTAGACTTCCTTCCATTGTTCATTGACTTCTTCTTCCTCCCACATTCAATCAATATGAATGAGTAAAAAATGAATCCTAAAAATGAAGAGGGGATTGTCCATAGATTTTAGCTCCACACCAAGTAACACACTATATCAAAGACCAAACAAATCAAATTAACGAAGAAATAGAAAATAAGGTGGTATATGTGGGAGAAATGATGCGCAGGCCAACATGTTAATAGTTTAGAACATACATGACCATTTGAGACAATAAATAAAGAACTAATTTGAATCAAATTAAAAATTAGGATAAATTATTAATCAATAGAGATAAGTAAAATAAGATCATAAGTACTAACAATTACATATGGTTAGAGTATAAATTAACTTAATTCTTTATAATAAAAAAAATTGGTAGGATTTAAAATGTACTAATATATAAAACATGCTAGCTAGTTGGGTTTGACTAGTGAAATATTGACCTATCTAAGTCAAATTCGAACATTTTGTTTGTAAAAAAATATTTTGGTTGCACATTTTGTCTACTTGATTTAAGCCATATTAGTTTCTCCAAGAACATTATACAAAAGTTAGTATTTATTGATCAGCCCATATGTGAAGGTCGTAAGAGTCTTACATGAGAGGAAGAAAGCCAAATATAGCCGAAGGATGACCTGCCGGAAATGAAACTAAATGCACATTTACATTGACGGTGAGATTGTCATAATTATAGTGAACCACTATAATTTTGATAAAAACTACACTTTAAAGCATTGACAAAATCACAATGCTACTGTAATTTTGTTAACCTCGCCGTCCATCTAAACATAGCCAAGTAGCTATCTAGATTTGTGGCAAATTACGATCATGCCGGCAAGTCATCCTTGGCTTCATCTCACTTTCAACCTCTCCATGAAAGACTCTTTGACCATAAGTTAACTTATCCATTATAAGTTATACCAATGCTTGCTCTATTTTGCTATAATATGTTATACATTGCTACCCTTTTATAGGTAGAAAAGTTGCTAGGAAAAAAAAATGATGCCTGCCCTCATCAATCACCAATATTTTAATTTGACTTACTATTCACTGCCCTTTAGAGGAATTGATAATTATTCCTTTTGAAAGGGCAACCCCCTGTTCAATATATTGATTCCATTTTATAAAAGAAACCATTTTGTGAATATTTATTATTAGTTTTACTTCAACACTTTTTTCGTAGTTAACTTTCCTTCAATATTTGGGTCGGCCACGTTTGCATAGATCAAATTTCTTGGTCTCCATTCTTCATTCCTTTCAATCAATTGGCCTCAATGCTAATTAAATTCCCTTTTTGTGGGAATATAATCTTTCAATTAAGAGCAGGGAATAATGAAGCACTTGTGCGTTGATTGCCATACATTTTTGGTCATGGCCATGTCAATTGCTATGAGGTTTTGGGTTATGGCTCAGTCTGAATGTGTGCTGGAAAGTGCAATGCTTTTTTACCAGCTAAGAATTTTTGGTTTTTCTTTATATTTCAAAAGTTTAAGTGTCATTTAAAAATGGGAATGAATGTGTTTAATGTCAATGGCTAACCATGAATCGTCACGTGTCCATGGTTATCCTTCAGGAAGAAAAAAAATGTCGATGGTTCTTTAGTGAGTTTATAAGCATAAACTTTTAATAATTTAATAAAAATAAATAGTTATTTGATCGATTCCCTCCATTTTTAGGTATGTTGGCTTCAACATCAAAGCGGGATGGGTTCTACTTCTACTTTACCGGCTTTGAGTTCGATATTTTAATGACTTTGTCTATATATCTCTCCTAATCAATTACTCTCTCATATCAAAATAATTTATTTTTTTGATAGAAATGCCCTAAGCCCCGACCAAAATAATTTATTTAATCATTTATCTATCAATTAAATACAGTTAAGTCATTAATTTCATCAAAACTCAATGTCACATGTATTTTCCAACTGTCCTTACCTTTTTTAGAGTAATAGCTTTTTGACTTATTTATGCAAAATGTCTTGTAACTAGGGGTCATTTAAGTTCTGGTCATTGTAATTACTGATCTATTGAAATTGATATTGCAATTACTAATCATTTAAGTTTTGGTCTCTGAACCCATTTAAGTGAAGACATGTCACAATTTTGCTGATAAAACATTGATGAACAGACAAATCACTTGACGACTCACAAAACAGGAGGGTGTTTTGATGAAAATGCTCCTGGCCCTTTCAGACAACTTTCACTTAGAAATATTATTCTACGCATTTTAGATTTTACAGAAGAGATAATTTTCACTTAGAAATATCATTCTACACATTTTAGATTTTAACAGGAGCCCAACCTTCTATTAGTCTATATACTCTATAGGTAGGTTGTATATATAAATAAATTCTGCTCTTCCTCCAGCACAAAACGCTTGCGTCCAGCATGATTTCCAAATATACCTCTGCGTGAGTTAAGTCACGCTACGTGTCTTAACTCACGTACGTTATAAGCTCTGCGTGACTTAAGTCACGCACCACTGGCATGTGCACGAGTTAACTCACGCACGTTGACCGGTGTTCAGAGTTGAAGAACAAACGTTTTTTCCATTTTGGTCAGGTTTTCAACATTCAATTTACACATTTTTAACCACTTTCACACGTTTTTTTTACCACATTAATGTTAGATACAAACTAAGTTGTCATTTCTACCTATAAATACTCTCACAAACTTCCTCTTTTCCTCACATTATCTCCTCCCACTCTCTCCCCCTCTTTCTCTTCTTCTTTTTTGCTTCTATAGTATCTAGGCTCTTTATACCCCTTTAGGTATATACCAGTAGCTTTTGGGGGGAAGTAGTGGTCCGTTGAGTTCGGGAAAAGGGCATCATCCCTTGAGGTAAAATTATGTTTGCT
>Ga0228710_1007357_pt1 | contig 16286 bp, 10 predicted proteins | sample MedpolnodulmetaG_FD_177995 | JGI IMG/M metagenome (GOLD analysis project Ga0228710, IMG submission 177995) | Root nodule microbial communities from Medicago polymorpha collected in Santa Monica, California, United States - pink nodules | ecosystem: Host-associated > Plants > Roots > Nodule... | reverse complement strand
AACTTCACAAAGCTATATATGGCCTAAGGCAAGCACCTAGAGCTTGGCATGATGCACTCAAAACCTTCATTACCTCTCATGGCTTCACTACAAGCCAAAGTGATCCTTCACTCTTCATATATGCCTCAGGTACTACTCTTGCATACTTTCTGGTTTATGTTGATGATCTTCTCTTAACGGGAAATGATGCATCATTTCTTCATCACTTTATTCAATCTCTCTCCAACCGGTTTTCTCTCAAACATATGGGAACACCACACTACTTCCTCGGAATAGAGTTTATTCCCTCAAAAACAGGCTTATTCCTATCTCAACATAAATTCATTAGAGATATCCTTGAAAGGTTTGATATGGATGCAACAAAACCTACATATAAACCTCTGTCTACAACCTCAACACTCACACTAAATGATGGCACAGCTGCTGCAGACTCTACTCTTTATAGACAAATTATTGGTGCACTACAATACCTCAATCTCACAAGGCCTGACCTTTCCTTTGCCATCAACAAACTCTCTCAATTCATGCATAAGCCTACCAGTCTCCATTTTCAACATCTCAAAAGGCTACTTAGATATCTCAAGGCCACTATTAACTATGGAATTTTGAATTTTGCTCAAGAAAACTACTGCACTCACCCTTCAAGCATACACAGATGCTGATTGGGGTGGAAATACTGATGATCGTACTTCCACATCTACATATCTAATATATCTTGGAGGTAATCCCATTTCTTGGCTCTCAAGGAAACAACGCACCGTTGCTAGGTCCTCCACCGAGGCTGAATATCGAGCAGTAGCCACAACAACAACTGAAATTATGTGGATAACAAATCTCTTGTCTGAGCTGCATATACCACTAACAAAGCCACCATTGTTATTATGTGATAATGTGGGTGCAACATATCTATGCTCCAATCCAGTTCTCCACTCCAAAATGAAACACATATCCTTGGACTATCACTTTGTGCGTGAACAAGTACGTGATGGAAAGCTACAAGTCTCTCATGTGTCTACCAAGGATCAACTTGCTGACCTTCTCACCAAGCCCTTACCTCGAGCTAAATTTGAAGAATTAAGGTCCAAGATGAAAGTCACAGATGGTAACTTCATCTTGAGGGGGCATATAGGAGAAATAATATAAAATTAATGATGAGCAAAAGTCATACCACAGCAAATCAAACCATGGAACTGTTACAGCTCAAAAGTCAATGAAGACAACAAAACAAATCATGTAATTATAGTAATTGTATTATATGTATTTATGTAGTATTATGTATTTCCCTGATTGTAGCATAGTGCATGAATGCACTCGGTTCACTCTCTATCTATTAATAGAGATCATTCTCACAATTGTATTCATTCAAAAATATAATATAAACCATTGTTCTTATAATACTTTCTCCAATATTAAAACTAACAATATCATTCATTTTTTATTGAGACATATTCTCAAACATTGAGTGCTCAATTTCACAACAAAAAAAAATCAAATTCAGAACCATGTAAAAATAAAACAAATTCAATAAAATTTAAAATTTTGACTTCTAAGATGGATGAACAAAAGAATAGACCACTCCAATTTGAATAACATGAAGAAAAGAAACAGGAACATGTGTACAAATTCATGAAGAAGTTGAACATATTTAACTTATATTTTCTCTACAAATTCATACAAACAAAAAGATAAAATCTAACAATGTAAATCTAAGTTCTTAATTCTCTTAGCCTTATAAATAGAAGAACTACCAAACTAATGACAACTAAAGCTCTCCTAAAACAAACCTTGAAATACAAAGGTATAATATACAAACAATACAAACATAAGAAACGAGGTTAAAGTTGAATAAAATGAAATCAACCTTTGTGAAATCCAGTTTCTGTCTTTTGACCTTGTTCACCTAAATCAAGCAATTACAATCCATTATCAATGAAATCCAGAAAATTACACTACTAATATAATTTCTACCAAAACAACAACCAACAAAACAATAGTAACATTTGGTTTTATTACTCCAAAAAAAATCATAAAAGTTACCTTAATAGCATGAAATCCTCATGCAGATTATTGTTGTCTTGAGAAATGGTTCTTAGAAAGGGGTTGACTCACAAAGCAAAAAAACCAAATGAAAAACATATTAGATATAGAAAGGGTTAAACTTAATTAAACTTGAGAAAAACGAAATCACTCATTCAGATTCAGTAAAACGAAATCAAATCATATAAGAGATGGAGAAGCAAGTTCATACCTTTCAATGTTTGTTTCTGATTTGTGGTGCCTGGTGTTAGAGATGGGAGAAGGAACAAAGAAAGGGTTGAAAAAACTTAAAGGCGATGGAATTGGAGAGAGAAATTGCAGAAAGAAAATGAAAATAATTTTGGGGAGAATTTGAAATTTGAAATTAGAAGAAACTGAAAGGAAAGGAAGAAGGAAAAGGATCTGGCTTTGGAAAGCCATGAAACACACTGGGTGCTTTCAAAAGTGGAGGAGCTGTCTTTTTCATCTTGCCATTTTTATTTGCTTTTATTTAATGCTTCAGAAGTAGAAGTGGGTTAGAGTAATGGGCTGGGCAAAACTTGGGCCTTATTTGAAATTGGATTTTGGTTTTTTCTGCATAATAGGCATGAAAATGATATTTCTTGGAGGGAAATTAAGCAATTCAAATTTTTATGGTTAAAAATGACTTTTGATGAATTAAAAATTGTGGATTACATGGTTTTCTGCTCCAACTTACTAAAAATGATGATAAAATGAGCTTATAATATGTGATGAATTTTTGTAGGTGGCTTAGAAATTTGACACATAGGATTGAGTTTAAAATTTTTCCTATTTGTGTCTCCATTTTTGTATATTATTGATATGAAAAGTTAGGGGTTTAAATCCCGCCACCACAAAAAAAAAAAAACTACGAAAGAATAATGACATTATCCCATCTTTACAAACAAGGGTGGATTCAACCCTCAGCTAGCCTGGGCACTAGCCCAAGCTCAACCTTTACTTTCTTTGTAGCAACACTTATCATTTTGAACACCCTGGATAATTTGGTTTTGCACCATTGACCTGATCTCTCTCACTCACTGACAAGAATGAAGGGAAAAAGATGAAGCAAAAGCACTGAAGAAGCAACAAGATAAGAAAATTAAACAAGAAATATGAAATGGACAAAATATGTGCAGCAGCGGCTGCTTCTCTTTTCATCTTAGAACGATGAAGTGTTAGGGTTCATTATGGGTTGGATCTGTTTGTATGGGTCAATTTTGATACATGGGTCTCTACACAGGGCTTGTACGTATTGGTTCAAGTGATTGTTATGTTATATTGCTAATTGCTACTACACTAGGAGTACTAATAAATTATTTTAACAGTGCAAACTGTTTCTTTTGTAACACTATCATCTAAATTAAGTTTTCTTATGGTTTCTATTTTGTATTGTTCATATTTTAATGGGATTTTATCAAGTTTTTTAATTGATAAATTATATTATATTATAAAAATGATAATATAGTTAAATGAAGGGTAAAAATGGAAGAAAAAAAATCAATACAAAAAGATATATCCACTTATATATTGTTATAATTTATAAATATATAATAATAATAATTATTATTATTATTATTATTAATTTATGTTAAAAAAATTGCACCCATTGTTGCAGGGTCCTGGATACGCCACTTAGTGTCACTGATCTTCACCATTACCATTCAAAGATTTTTTACGTTGCTATTGACAAAATATGTGTGGAGATGGAACAATAAGGGAGCAACTAGGGGTGTTCAAATCCAAACCGATCCAAAATAAAACCGCAAACCAATCCAAAAAAATCGAAAACCTCAAAAAACCAAATATGTTTGGATGTTGTTTTGGAAAAATTGCTATGATCGGATCGAATTTCAGATTACCTTTTCAAAACCGAACCAAACCGAACCGCAAAAGTAAATTTTTATACTTAATTATTATTTTATTAGAATTATATATTGCATTAATACATTTCTTATTGGTATTTAATCTTATATATTGCATTAATTTAATCTATATTATTACTACTTCATCTATTTCAAATATAATCAATCATTTTCATTGTGTAATAACTTTTTAAATAAATTTGTGTGATATTTTGTATCAAACCTATTATTTTACGGTGTATGAGTAATATTAATATTAATAAAAAAATTACATGTTGCACTTTGGATATCTAAAAACTGATCCGAATTAAACCGCATATATTTGGATCGGATCGGTTTGGATTTTTTTAACATAATCATCCAAACCGAACCGCACGTGATTTTTATTTTGTATCGGTTGATTTTTTTTACCTCAAAACCGATCCAAACCGAACCGCGAACACCTCTAGGAGCAACTTGACACTTATGTACTTCAAGTGAAAAGACGTGCTTCCTTTTCTTCTTGTAAAGATGTTCAAAGTTTGGCTATGAAGATGGTTCAAACTGAGAAACATTTGGTATTTCCATTGGTCTATAAACTCATTTAGTTGACTTTGATATTGCCGGTGTCGACAACATCTGTAACGCCCTACTTCTATTAAAGCGATAAAACACGCGAATAACGCAATATTCAAGAAATAGACGCTACATCTACAAAAGATCTCAAAACAACATGCATATATAAAATTTCTCAACAGTCGCAGCGGATATAAAACATACATCTTCAAAATATACAAGTCATAAAATCAACATACATCACCATATAAAATCTTCAAAACCCGACAAATGGGCAAAATCTCAACAACAGAATAAATCCAGCACAACATAAAAACTGACACCCTAATCAGAGCCTAATTTAAGACTCCAAAACGAATAACGGAGATAGCTCCCTATCCACAAGCACTCACCAAGCAAGCTAAAAGATTACTCCTGCACGTCATCTACCCATTCATACAAACAGGTAGGCGGTCAAAACCACTAGAGGTTAGCTTCACATCAATCATAATCAAACATAGACAAACATAAGCATTCAAGGATTCATGCATAACACATATACATACTCAACATTCCTAGAATACTACCATCACACAAATATATATATATATATATATATATATATATATATATATCCCCCATTTCATACATATGCTATCACAACTCTAACATAGCATAGCAATCATATTCAATCTCTAATCAAGTCATCGACATAGGCTCATCATTTATCAACATCAATCAATGAAAAGATTACTCACCTTATTCTTCATTTAGTCTAATCAACTCAGCAAATACAATTCATTATTTCAAAGTATAAGCAAGAAAGTCATCGTCACCAAAAGATCATAAAACTTCATTCATATAAATCACACTTTATTATTTTCACCGAAATAAACATCATCAATTAAAATCACCAAGTGTACAATTAGGACTCATGCAAAGACATAATATACACCTAGACACGACTCATGTATGGACACGGTACCATCACCAACAACAACATGTCGATACCTCATGATGCAACAAAAACATCATAACCATTGAATACAACGTATTCAAATCACACCACTGGATATAAACATCCTAAACCATTGAATACAAAGTATTCAAATCACTCCACTGGATGTAAACATCCTAAGACTCATGCACGAACATATGACACACTATGCACATGTTCAACAACAACTCACCAACATCATCACCAATGGATATATATAAAATATCCTAAATCACATTCATTTTGCAATTATGCATTCACCATCAATAGCACCATCGTTTACATGTAATAATTCAACAACATAATTCAATACATGGAATCACCATTATTTAACATATATATTTAATCAACTTCAACTACGTCATTACAACTCAACAACTCCATAAAATTTCTCATAATCCAAGTAAAGGAGAAAATACATCATACTATGATAAACATCATATTCAACACCTATCTGTCAGTCAAATATCTTCATATAATCATATCAATCAATCCACAAAAGATTTACAAAGTATTCGGTCTTAAAGATCGTTTTCGACAAAGTTCGTCTATCATTTTACAACTTTAAAACAATTGAATCAAAACTAAGCAAACAAGTTCTAGTGCCTCAACTATGTATACACTTAGATCACATATGAGTGTAGTAGCGTATACATGTGCGTTTCACCGGCCAATACCGATAAATCCAAAAATTCACCTAAGTTCGTCTCATGGTATCATTTTGCAAAACCAATTCATTTTCAAAATTAAACCAAATTAAACCACTCCTAAACATCACAACTTCATGTTTACATACTCATTTATTCACTATAAGGACTTCCTTAAACTCAATATAAATTTTGAAGATGTTTCATGGTTTAGTAAAAAAGTTATGAAAAAGTATCATGAAGAATGCCACATGACCTATATGCAGTAATTTGATCATATATCAAGTTCTAGAAAACATTTTGAAGTGGGACCAAAGCCATTGGAAAGATGACATCCATATCTAAAACTTTTATGTTTACAACTAAGGCTGAATCGATTCAAACAAGTCAGAGAGAAAATGAGACGATTCAAAACTGTCTGAATCGATTCAAATCTGCCCAGATGCAGATTGATATGATTCAAACCTTTCTGAATCGACTCAATGGCATGGAAAACAAATTTTGAGCTACGGGTTCATCCCTAAATCATCCCAAAAATCTCTATTTTGATCTCCAACATACCCAAAACGATAAAAATTATTTTCCATAGTTCGATTGCATCAATTAGAGTCTTTTTACAACAATACTATAACAACTTATATTTCAATTCACTTACTTCTTCAAGGTTTCAACAACCACAACTTACACACAATCAACACATATGTCATTCTCAATTCATGAAATGACATTATCAACGACACTCAACAACGAACACAACTCACAATCATGAATTCAACCAGAATTCAACAACACAATATCACAATTCATCAATTTGAGCAAAATTCACAAAGTACCTATTTATATATAACATGAACATGCAAATTCATCATCAGCAACTCAATTATCATCAAATTCACATACCCAAACATAGGACTAAAATAAGAGCACGAATGTCATCAATTAAATTCACAATAATCACTTCTTCACAATAAGCACTTTTGAATATAAGTAGAGAAGAGATTATACTAAGTGATTATGAGAGAAAACTAGCCCCCTTACCTCAATTCTTCACAAATCTAAATTAGTGCTTCACTTTAACTTCAATCCCTTGAATCTCTACTCTCTTCTTGCCCTCCTTGTTCTTCTCTCTTCAAAACCCTTTTTCTTTCCTCTAGCACTTTCCTCTCTCTACCTCCCTCAAAAACTTATGAAATGAATGTGTAACCCTATTTTCTTTAATGACTAATGCTTATATAGGCTCTACACAATTGAGCTTAACCCTCCTAATGTTTTAATGGGCTCACAACACTTAATAACTAATTCAAAATGTTTCTAGTCACTTAACGGTAAAAATAACGATTACTTATCGGCTCTTAATTAATTACCTCACTTTCTAGTCACTTAATAACAATAACTATTCTCACTCAAACCAATAAAATAATCTATATGGTAAAATTACTAATTTACCCTTACCCACAAAATGACCAAAATACCCTTCTAACACTAAACCCGTCAAAATACGCACATAGGCAAATAATCACATACAAGCACATACAAACACACATAAATAAATAATAAAATAAATTAGCGAAAAACAGGCTGTTACAGCATCCGTTGAAAGAATTTTTTCAACAATGAAATTATCAAGACTAAATTGCGCAACAAGATCAACAATGTGTGGTTCAATGACTTGATGATATGTTACACCGAGCGGGAGATATTCAAGTCACTTGATGATGTTGATATTATTCGAACATTCACCGCAAAGAGGTCTCGGAAAGGGCATTTACCTCCTAATTTTATTTAGCACGCTATTGGTAGGTTATATTTAATCTCTTTTATTTCAAGTTGTACTTTTGTTGAATAAATGACGAACCTCTTTTATTTCGATTTATGACTATTTATATATATTATGTCACATGTGAATTTGCGATAAATTTTTTACCCAGACTTTACAAATTTTCTGGCTCCGCCACTGCCTACAGATCCCTATAAATCCCATCGATTTATATTATTTTTACTCAATTAGTTGGTAAAAAAAAAGTTAAAATTAAGCCATACAACAAATATAATATTAAGACATTACATCACATATAAAAAAAAATGTGCACATGTGTGAAAAGATAAATAAATATAACATAAATATTTTTACATACAAATATAAAATGTATTTTAGTAAAAGTTTTCGCGGAACGAGGGATATGATCTCCATTCCCATCTCTATAATACCTTCAGACGACCTTTCTTCTCCGCAGGGAAAATTTCCCGCCAACATATCCCCAACCTCCCTTACCATGCACATGTCGTTTAGATTATACACTACACCAATATTTTTGCACCGTTGAAATATGAGGTCTCACTAGATCTACCGTGGACATGATCCACCAGATTTTTCTCTTTATACACCACCTGCCAAGAAAACATATATTTTGAATCCACCACCTTCACTGTATCAGTCATTCATACCAATTCTTTCATGAGACTCCTCCAATATTTAGAAGAGTTCTTTGGTAGCAAACATATACAACTCTCTCCAAAATTCAACCAATGGATTTCTTAAAATTGGAGACAATGTTCTGTTGAAATACTATGAAGCCATTTATGAAGGTGTGAAGATCTCTAAGCTTTCGCAGTTGTACTCAGAGAAAGTAGACAAGTTGCAGTGAGCAAAGGTGATTGCATTTTGAAATTTTGAAACTCTGCCCTTAAAACAACAAAATCTGTAATTATCAGTCATCATTTAAGACTTATAAGAAGTAGGAACTATGATTATACCAAGTTAATAATTTATTTTCCTTAGGAATTATCAGTGAAATTGATTCACACACCAATTTGATCAATTGGTCTAGCTTTCAATGATGGCACCACCAATGGTACTAAAAATAACAATTAAGAAGACACCGAAATGAAATTATCATGAATGCATCACGATTAATTCAAAAACAGGTAAATGTGAAGACTTCAAAATCAGAGAATATAAATCCATGCAGTTGGCTCATACAACAACCTCCTCAGAAGAAATTAAGATATCTGTGCAGCTATGCAAAAGCACGTTATCAGGCAGTCTAGTAAAATATGTAACTATGACTGAGGTTCGCTGTGTATGAGATAAATTCTTGGTTTAAAAATGCCATTCTTGGCAAATGTATTGTTCGGATAAGTGAAGTAACCTCAGAAGGTTCATGAGAAGGTAAAGTAATATTAGAAGGTATATGACATGTGGCTGAAGGTGCGTGCCTGTGTTGTATTAGTAGAAACAGAAACAGGGCTTGTTGACAGCAAGGGACGAAGTGCAGAGTTTGGTGCATAGTTTGTATGAGGTGAAGTGTGGGACAGGGTAGGATTGTGTGGTGCAGAATCTGTTAGGAGGAGATTAGTGCAGGTTAAGAATGTGTTCACGGATTGTGCTAGGTAGAGTTTCAAGGTAAAGGAAGGTGAAAAGGACCCATTTGTGTTAAAACAGGTTGATGTTTTAACACAAAGGATAACCAAACTGATGATGAGAACATGGGAATTTATTTACCTCTTGCAGGGCTACAACTGGTTTCCCATTGGATGTTTCAGTTTCAGCATTTCCCATATGCACTATATCCTCTAAGTCTGATTGTTCAGAAATATCAATCATATTTCCATTTTCAAGGTCTAATAAAAACTATTCTATGTTCATGCTAATGAGAGGACTACAATGAATAATTTGAAGTAGTTCATTGCTTATGATGCATTCCTAACTGTGAATGAAAATTATCATGAATAAGACATATAAATGTAAAGACTTAAAAATCGAAGAATCTAAATCCACACACTTAGCTCATACAACAACCCAACTTGCCGATTTGGGCTCTTCCAAGAACAATAAAAACAGAAAGATAAATAATCAAAGTGAAAATAAAAAATCAAATCATCTCCATTAATTCAATGTTATGTGTGTATACATTTGCTAGCTGTATAAATGTATGTATCTTCCCGCAAAAAAAAAAAAAAATTTTGTGTACTACCTAGAACGAGTGATACCATAAACTTAAAAAAAAAACTTTAGAACAAACTAAGAGTATAGGACTATCATTAAGATAATGCAACCTCCTCAAAAGAAATTAAGATTTAAGATATTGCAACTCAGATCCGCACGAGTAACACAAGTCTTCATCTTCAACAGATACAGTTGAAATTAGGCAAGGGCTCATTTATCTGTCATTGGTGCAGCTGCTTTGCATGCTGATGTTGGACTTCGAAAGACATTCCAAAATCTCAGAGTCTCATCAGCGGCTGCAGATGCCACTGTACACCCATCTGGACTCTGCGCCATGCACAGCACCCTCGAAGTGTGACCTCTGAGCTCCGCCATCCTCACCATCGAAGGATAGCTCCAAAGGGTAAGCTGGTTCTCCGTGAAACCGTGTGAGCTAAGAAGCTCACGCTCGTTCTGGTTCCACAGCAGACCAGATACCTGTGATCCAGTGTCAACAGAATCCAAACGTGCACCCGTGTGAGTATTCCACAGCTTAATGCAACGATCGCCTCCACCTCCACCAGAAGCCAATAGATTAGCCTGAAAAGGACACCAAGCAAGTGCCTTCACAGCAGCTTTGTGTTCATTAAAGCTGTGAAGCCAACGGGTGGGTGAATTTGACGAAACCACTGAACTATCCCATATGTGAACAATAGAATCGCTTCCACCACTCGCCAATTGCTGTCCTGAGGGTGACCATTTGAGCCCACAAACCTCACCTTTATGTGCCCTGAAACTTTCAACAATGTGAGATTTCATTCTAACATCATTATCAACAATCTTACCATCCATTCCTCCTGTTGTCAGAATATGATTGTTCCATGCCAGTGAACCGATTCTTGCTCTGTGACCAGCCTTCAATGTCCTTAGCTGCAGTCACCAAAGTCAAACCATAAAAACATGAGAATTAAGAACAATTTCAGGTTTGAATTATGGAACAATAGAAAGAATGGTTAAACTAATTAGTACAATATCTGTTTACTGTTCTCCTATGTTATTGCCCATATACATAACTTTTGTTAGGTCAATAAATAATTTGCATGTTTAGTATGATAAATATAAACAACACAAACAGCACCATAACAACAAAGCCTATATTTTTGTATGATATTTACCTGTTTCTTAGCAGTGGTATCCCAGATTTGAACAAGAGAGTTGTTCAACCCAACGGCTAAATGGCATCCATCTTGTGCCCAGCTAATACTTGTGACAGGACCATGTTGATCATCCACTGTGACAAGCTCTGAACTGGAACTGTCGGAAACGTTCCATAGATAAACCGAGTTTTCAAGTGCGATACCAACAACATTGCGGCTACTCCAGTCCAACAAGTTCAAGTAAAAGTCGTCTAAGATATAAGGGGCGTCCAAAACCCTTTCATAAGTCTGCAAAATCATTTTAACAAACACATTCGTCAAAATATGCAAATTGAAGTTGAAAAAATATAAAGAATTTAATTATTGATTATACAAAACACAATTAGAAAAAACCCTAAATTGAGAATAACCCTAAATTGAACAATTCAAGAAAACGGTAAATTTAGAAAAACCCTAGAATGAGCAATTCAAGAAAACTCTAAATCAAGCAATTGAAGAAAACAGTAAATTGAGAAAAACCCTAGGATGAGCAATTCAAGAAAACCTTAAAATAGACTTACAATATCCTGAGAAGAATTGTTTGTGGATTTGGCCATTGGTGAAAGAAACCTGAAAGCAAGAAAGAGAGAAAGCAAGAAGATTTATAAAAGAATTAAACAGAAAAGTGAAGAAAAACAAATACAGAAATAATAATGAATTGAAGCGTGTTGTTTTGTGTTGCGGCTATTGATTAGTTTCAGAGCGATGAAACCAAAGATTGAAGAAGATTGATTGATCAGAGGGAAAGAAAGACGAAAGAGTGAATGAATGAGAATGAAGAATGAGTGAATTGCAACACTATTCAGTGTAACTATATATAGGTTTCGAAGTAGCCGTTAAAGACCGAAGTGTTCTCTATTTGTGGGCTTGGGGCCAAAAATAAGAGTGTTACTTTTCCCACCCTACGCCCTTCTCACGCGTCCTAGGAAAATTAAAATTTGGCCCTTCGGAAAAAAGAATCCGAAAATGTAAAACGTGGTCCAGATTACATATTTTGGACACATTCGAAGTATAAAAGAAAGTTCACCCCCATTTTTACAGTTTCACTTTTTACTTACTCTCTCTCCCTCTAATCCCAAAATCCGAACTGCAAAAATCCAACCAAAATTGGTGTAATCTTGCTCAAACGGACCGCATTTCAACCCTTGATAAACGTCACATGGAAGGTTAGTTCGATTTTCTCTATACATGCAAGTAATTTGTACCATTTTTTTTATCTTCTGAACTGAAGCAATCCGGAATTCGTTTTCCGAATTGGATTGTTGCAATCCGGAAAATAAATTCCAGAAACACCCAGTATTTGTTTTGAACGTTTGTTTTGTACTGTGGTTGTGCTGATTGTGTTATGTGTATGTTACAGAAGGTTCCTCCTCTACTCAGTGCGTAAGGGTGGCAGGGCATGCTTCCCGTAGAAGAGAGCTTACCCAACGGATGGAGGAGGATGGTGTTGTTCCGAGGCGTCGGGGTGTCAGAGGACGCCGTGCTGATGTCGAGCATCAGCCGGAGCAGCATGAGCAAGAATATGATGAGATGGACGTGCAACAAATGGAGGAGCAGAAGCTTGAGGACGAGCTTCAGGCAATGGACGAGGATATGGAAGATGCCGAGCCACAGCGAAGGAGAACGAGGAAGAAGCGTGTGGTGGACCCTGACCCACTTGATGACTATCCCGGTGGCCCACACGACACTACCCTGCTGTGGAGGTACCATGTGCACGTGGCCATGAAGGCGTCTGAGGGCGAAGTATTTATTAATGTTAAACTTACTTTAATATGTTGTTAATGTATTGTTTATGCAATGTTAAATTGTTAAACTGCCTGTTTGTGAAGCCATGAGTGTAAACTGATGTTTAGGTATTGTTTTTAATTATTTGCAGTGGCGTGGCAATTTAAAATGCATCAGCAACGAAAAGAAGATAGAAATGGTGCATGATAAAGATACCACCCCTATCATGGCTGCACGGTGGTGGCATGACAGATTGAGGGACAACAGTCTTTCTTGGCTTCAGGATACCAGCTATAACATGATTGACCCCGATCTCATTTGTGCATTTGTAGAGAGGTGGCACGAGGAGACTTCGAGTTTCCACCTTCTTTTTAGGGAGATGATAGTGACACTTGATGATGTGTCATGTTTGCTGCATCTCCCCATTGAAGACATGCTTCTATCCCACACATTCATATCATGGGAAGACACGGTGGATTGGATGGTGACGTACTTGGGGTTTGATCCGGGTGAAGCTCTTGTTTAGGTGACGAAGACCAAAGGTGCACATTGCCGATTTGGCTACTTGCAGAGGATTTTCAAGCAGCGTATGAAGGAGCAGTTGGAGTTGGAGACTGAGCGTGGTGTGACTCAGGAGGTGCGGAGGATGCGGGACTAGGCTGTCCGCATATATTTGCTATACTTGGTGGAGATCACACTCTTCACTTACAAGAGCCAGAATGATGTGGATGTTGTCTACCTGTGGTATCTTAGAGACCTTGATCTTGTTGCTGGTTATTCATGGGGAGTTGCGACACTAGCTCACTTGTATAGGGAGCTCAATAATGCTGCACGTTGGAACTGCGGTCATGTGGCAGGATACCAGACTTTGTTGCAGGTATAAATTTAAAATTATGTTTTTTTTATTTTATATAAATGTAAGTTATTATTGTTTGTATATTTATATGGTCTTGTCATTGTTGCAGGCTTGGGTGTATCAGCACTTCCGAGGTCTGGGAAGCAAGGATGTCTGGGCAAGATACCGGGAGGATCAGGATCCACGCGCGATGCTTTTTGTACCACTGTTTACATTGATTTTTGGTGAACAACTGCTGGTTCAAAATTAATTACTTGCATGATCAACCAGTAAATCTTAAGGACATATTGTGTTTGTTATTTTTCCAGAAATTTATGATTGTTCTTGAAGAACGTAGTAAAAATATAAATGTAACTGTCGAATTTAACCTAGTTAAATTCTTCGAAGTCACTTTTAAACGAAAATAAGATAATTGCTTGAAATAAACAAGTAAATTGCAAAGATACTTAAGAAAACAAACATAAATTGCATTGATTGAATGTAAATTGGTACACATGTTCATACATTGCAACTTGTGACTCGTTTCTCTCTTGCATGCAGATAGTTTGAGAATAAGTTTTGTGTATAAGTTTTGTGACCCGTTTTCCCTACGAAAAACTACTATTTATACTAGAAGAATAACTACCTACATCAAGATTTGAAACTACAACTTCTAAAAACGGCAAAGTTATCCGTTCGATGCGAATTTCAAATACTCGTCTATTCAGAATAACCGCTGCTTGACCTCATGTAGAACCAAACTTTCTTCGATGCCCATCTGCCCGTCGAATTGCAATCATGACTTGAATATTTCCACTAAGTCCAATCCTTTGACCAATCATCTAGATGTGAGAGTAATGCTGATTCTTTCGATCATGAGGTCAAACCTAGTTTGACTACATTTAAGATAGCCTTTAAAAATTGTAGTCTAACAAATTGCCCCCTAACATATACTTTGATCGAGACTGATACTATCTTTTGGAGAAAGCAGTTCAAACAACGCTTTATGGTGTCCTCACCATAGTTAGTGGGCCACGTTCCAGTCATGGGAAACTACCACTTTTTATTATATTTAAAACTGTCAATTTAGGATGATGACATTTGTCAAGATCAAAAAGTGTATGAAAAGGGTTTTACCTTTCCCTTTCAACTTTTCCATCTCAATTGAAATTGTATTGTTCTCTCTTCTCTTTCAACAAAAACACTTACGAAAAAACTCCATTATCAAACCTTTAAAGCTCCAATTTTTTAACCAATTTTTTTTTAAACCCTTCATCTTAGTCACTTATCAAACGTTTCGACCACGACGAATCAACAAAGGTCTTCCTCTCAACTTCCAAACAACGAAGAACCCATTAACTTCTCAATGGAAGTCTGTTGGGTATTTGTATTGGCTGCTGTTGTACCCCAATTTTTGATCCGAAAATCCCACTAACACGCATCGTTCGAGCCTAACCGATCTCTGATTTTCGGTGGAAAATTCGGCAGAGAGGTATTTTAAAATACCTCATTTTGGTTCCGAGTCGGGCTCTCTTCTCTCAATTTTCATTTTTTTTAATTTAATTTAAATTCTTTTAATTAACTGACTTTACATTCATTTTTTTTAATCTTTATCTTTTATCATTTGGAGTCTTTTTATTTTTATTTATCTGTCCATTCCAGCCCAACATAGGCTGTCAACACAGGCTGTCATGCACCTCATCTCCATCCCAATCCTTTAACACTGCCTTATCTCAGACCCTTGGCGTATACCCTTCCCTATAAATACAGCCTGCAAAACAAACAGAAGGGGACAAGAAAAAACGCACAAACAACTAGTATTTCATAAAAAAAACGCCAATTCATGTGAAACAAAAGCAATTCATCGAAACTAAACAACTTTACAGCCAGAAATCACAAAACGTCATCAACCAAACCCTTAAGTTCGAAAAACCACAAAACCCAAAACCCCTATCACGGTAGCCGACTCAAACACCCAAGACCATCGCCGTCAAGCATCAAAACTGAACACAACACGTGAACCACTCAGATCAGTCGCAAACCAACAACAACGGACTGAAGGTGGAAACCAAAGCAGGACACCAGAGCCGAAACACAAAGAAAAAGCTATAAAAGTATATCTCCGGTTCTTTAAACTCTAGATCTAAGGCCGTGGGTTAATTTTTTCGGAATTTTGAGTTTAGAAATGGAATCGGGAGGTTAAAAAAACATAGGAAAAGTGTAAAAAAATTAAAAGAAAGAAGAGGTTTTAGCTCCGACACGGTGGCGCCGCCGCGATAACTCGCCGGCCACCGCGTCGGACTTCCTTCCACCACCGTCTCTCCGTCGGAGAAGATGAAGAAGGGAGGAGAGAGGAGAGAGCTTATCTCTCTAGAAAGAGGAAGAAAGAGAAAGCAGATTGGGAAATGAAAGAAATATCTTCCCACCACCTATTTATATGTCCCCCTACTCCTGTGTTTGCATCCTCACGCGTTACCATGAGTCCACACACACTGCCCCATTGATTTTTAATCCAACGGCCCTGA
>Ga0228710_1007356_pt1 | contig 16287 bp, 8 predicted proteins | sample MedpolnodulmetaG_FD_177995 | JGI IMG/M metagenome (GOLD analysis project Ga0228710, IMG submission 177995) | Root nodule microbial communities from Medicago polymorpha collected in Santa Monica, California, United States - pink nodules | ecosystem: Host-associated > Plants > Roots > Nodule... | reverse complement strand
AGATGATTTGTTGTGATAGCTAGCTACTCTATTTATAGCCTACAAAGACTTAAGCCCTAAGAAATATAACAATAGAATGCTCCACAAGAAACCATGGGCTTTTAGGTCAAAAGTAGGCTAATAGGTAGCTTGTCTGGAAAGCAAAAGCAGCTAAAGAGAGCTTTGAAGGGTGGCACGGCCGTGCTGCTGGGGGCACGGGCCGTGCCATGTCTCTGACTTTGGGGGTGACATATTTTTGTCCTATATTTCGTATTTTCATCCCGAATCAGCTCCCAATCCTCTTTCTTTTGCTCCAAGACTAAATCTTCAGATATTTGTTCCTGAAATATAATAATTTGCAATTGAAGTAAAATAACTCAAAAAGGAAATAATATTTAAATAAAACTAAATCAAATCTAAATAGAATAAACTCAAATAACATATTAGAAATACTAATTTATCGACTCATCAATTGACACAATTCGGATTGTATTATCCGAAATGTATAAAAACAGTTGCGATTATATAATCCGAACACATCTAATTCACTTTTGCATCAAGATCCTTCAGGGTCATTGAAGCTCCAAAATGCACGAAATTGTCCGGATTATATAATCCAAAAGGAGTTCGGATTATGTAATCCAAACTAGGGGTATTTTTGAAAAAAAAAACAGGGCGCGATAGAATTCAGCAGGGTGGGAAAAGTAATAGTCATAACTCTCATCTTTCTAATTCAATTAATTCTCTCTTTTTACTATTTACCTCAACTATAGTAATTCTACCAAGTTACCTCAACGCTTATCGCTGCAAAACCTTGTCATGACAAAACGGCAAACAACATTAAACTCATGATCATCATAATAGATATAAACCTTCTTCATTCCATGATTGGAAATCAATTTTCAAATCATAGTCATCTTTAGAGTGTCTCCCTTTTTTATTCTTTAAGAGTGGTTTTTCAAACATAGATAAATCCCAAAATGTACTTATTTCATCAATTTTCATTTTGATTCCAATAGTTTCATTCTTTTTTTTTTGGGATGAACAAAAAATTCTTGGGCTATCCATACGTACCAATTGAAGAGGTGATATGCCTTGGGATAATTATTGTAGCCAATGTAATTAATAATTTGAATGAGTCATGCATATACTGTGTGATAAAAGGATATGGAATCTGTTTTGTGATAAAAAGTTGAAACAATTTAGGAATTGAAATATTGTGGCAAGAGTACACAAGTTTGTTGAGAGTATGTTTAGAGGAAGGAAGCAGAAAAGTGGTTCATGTTAAATAAATTTTAAAGTCATTAGATTAAAATGAATTGAGGGCTGAGATTTGGAGTAAGTTTAGAGACCTACTCTTGGAGTCAAAATATCCCTCCTCATATGTGTGTGTGTGTGTGTGTGTGTGTGTGTGTGATGCCTAAGCTCCCGCCCCCTCTGGGTCCATCCTCAGAGTCACTCCTGCACATTACTATATTATTGGTTGGCTGGCTGGCTCCTATGTGATGGATTATCATGAAAGATTAATATTCACCAAAATTCTAGAATGTTCACTTCCTCAGACAGAAAATTGCTTTGCTTTGTGTTTTAGTGACACGAGGCTTTGATATAATAGTGCAACATAAAACTAAAACCCGAATAGAATCAAGTTGCACCTTGCAATATTTTTTATTTTTGACAAAAATAAACGATATTCATTCATTTAAATTAATAGAGTACATTGTTACAACACAAATTCAAAGTCGATAAAAACAAAAAGGATGAATATGCGAGCAAACTTACAACATACATCCATGTTAATAGCATAAAACGGTAGAGTATTTATGCATACAAATATAACTTTATTAGAGTCTCCAGAATACTGCACCATGCAATATTATAGATAGAAGGTTATGTCCTTTTTTCCGTATCTTTAGCATCATGTACAACATGCGTTGTAGATTGTTTTCTATTGTTTTCTATGGACGTCTTGTGAATAGTTATGCCCTTAATATTATTTCTCTTATAAAAACTAGCATTCATACGAACACTCTGTGTATATCTATCCGTTTTTTATTATTGCACTAATATGTATAAATTATTATCATTAGCTTTCATGAAATTTTGTTTGAAATTATAGGCATAAATATATTGGACTTTCATATTGTAACAAGTTATATTTATTTTTTTCAATAACATCAACAATATAGATAATATAATATAAATTGTTATCTTTTTGAACGACATCGTCAACAATATAACATTATTATAGACAATATGTTTAATTGTATAATTGGAAGTGAAGAAACCAATCCAAAATCATGTATTCCCATTATATATAGTATAAATATGCATTGTTTATGAATAAATATTGAACAATATATATTTGTCATTAAAAAAATGTTAGGATGATATCATCGACATATAAGAGAATGTAAGTCGTGTCATTACCATTGTGATAGATGAACAACGAATGGTCATATGCACTATGTGAGAAGCCCAATGTACCAACAAATTTTGTGAAGTGTTGGTACCATGCACGAGGGGCTTGTTAAAGGCCATATAATGACTTCTTTAGTAGACAGACATAATCAGGATGGTGAAGGTCATGAAAACCAAGAGGTTGATGCATATAAATAGTTTCATTAATGTTCTCATGTAAGAATGTATTCTTGACATCGAATTGATGTAAACACCTTGATTTTGAAATAACAATAATGAGGACTATTCGTATAGTTACTGGTTTTACCACTGAACTAAAAGTTTCTCCACAATCTACACCAGTTTGTTGATTCGAACCATTCCATATTATGCAAGCTTTATATCTTTCAAAGGAACCATCTAATTTTTTCTTATGCCTGAAAATCCACAAACTACTAATTAACATTAGCTGGATGCTGTACTAAATCCCACATCTTATTTTCAATAAGGGCATCGTAGTCGTCTTTCCTATCCATTTTCCAGTTATGATCTTGTAATGCATTGTTAGGGTTAGTTGGTAAGGGAGAATTAATGAGTGACGTAGAAGTGTGCAGATTAAAAAGTTGTAGTTTGAAAATGCCTTGTTGAGCTCGGGTGGTCATTTGAGGAGATAATGAAGGATTGTCTATAGACGAAGTAGGTGTGGGGATAGTAGGAGGGTCATCTTAGAAATTATGGTTGGGCCGAACACAACCCCATAAAATTGGCTTGTGAGGTGATAATTCCCCCCACTTATAAATACACATTATGCACAATATCAAACGATAATAAAGTATTAGACAAAGATCCATAAAAAGAAATTTTTATCTATTTTCCAAATTGACAAGATTGACAAATTGAATTGTGTTGAGACTCATTACAGAAAATAAAAATGTTTCTATGATGAGAATTCAAAATAGTTGCTTCTGAATGTCCTAAATGATTATGTCGTATTATTGGATAAAGCAATGAAATAAGAGGGTGTTAACCCATTTAGGGTTAGCCTAGTGGTTGGCTTGGGATCTTGGAGTGTGCACCTCTCATGGTCTCAGGTTCGATTCCCTCTGGTGCTAATTTCGGTGGGCAAGTCCATACAGAGCTTTGCTTTGGGTTAAAACGGGGCCCCCGCAAGTTGGCGGTGGGATTTGTCCCCTTGGATTAGTTGGTCCTTGGATCGGACGCCGAGTTTTAAAAAGAAAATAAAAAAATAAGAAGGCGTTGAGATTTGAGTAGGAGGTCTGGTGGTAAGAGGATAGAGGTCACCCGAGCTGTCACATCTCATTAGCGACATTCTTGTATGAAGATTTTTTACAGGAAAACCAAATGGATCAAATTAAACAGAAACTTCATTGTCAATGATATATTTTCCTACATAAATAAGGTTTTTGATTACTTTAGGTGCATGTAGGACATGCTTTAAAGTTAAGGGAGTTAAGTAATAATGCATTGTCATGACCAATAACTGGAATATTATGAGCACTATCAACCATAATATGATTACTTATATTGGAATAAGACATAAGATTACCTTAGTTTGCCGTCACGTGAGATGTGGCTCCTGTGTCCATGTACCACTTCTCGTCAGGAGGAGCTATAGATAGAGTCTGTATTACAGCTTAAATAGCTGTTGGTGTGTATGACGGCTATGCTGGAGCCATGTGTGCCTGCTGTGGTCTCTGCCCAAGGATGCTAGGTGGACGGTTTGGAGCGAGTGACTGCTTCCAATTTCTAGTGGTAGGATGAGGGCCAGAAGAGTGGCCCATGGCTGCCACTGTGAAGCCGAAGGAGGAAATGTCCATGGCTGATTCCATGCCCTACTTTGATGATTCTGTAATCATTCGCCTTGACCACCACCATGACCGCGAGTTCGTCCACCATGATAGTTGCTTGAGCTACCACATCCATCGCGACTGCTAGTAGTGTTTTGTTAGTTTCGACTGTGCGCGAGGAGAATGAAAGTTAAGAGGGTTGTAATGATGAGAAGCAATAAACACAGAGTTGTCAATGTTGTTGTGTGTGCATTTTGCTAGCGTCGTTTCTTCCAAGAACCCCATTGGCCAAGCCTTGTAGAAAGGAGGCAAAATTTCAAAATGACTGATTTGAGAGTCAACTGTAGCATAAGCATCAGAGAGACCATAAACGAGTTGAAGAACCATACATTCATTGGAAACAGGTGCGCCAACATTAGACAACTAATAAGAATGTGACTTAATGTGTTGGCAGTATGATGAGGCATCTGGGAATTGCTTCATGGTGACACGAGATATTTCTTTCTGTTGATAGAGTGCACGGGAATTTTTGTTGTCATGGAAGATATTGAAGAGACGGTCCTAGACCGTTTCTGCGGTAGAGTCACACTCAATGATGGTATGGAGAAGGTCAACAGACATGGTACTGTAAAGCCACCAAGGTTTAGGCTGGTGATACAATGAAATAAATGTTCGAGAGGGGAGAAAGAGCTAGATTCGATGGAGATAAAGATCTAGGCTTTGTTGTTGAATGTAGGGATGATGTGGTCAAGAACATCGTAAGCTTGAGCGTGAATTTTAAATAATCCAGACTAGTATTGTATTGGCTATTTTCAATATCTAGAGTAATTTTGATGAAGTTTGTGATATTGTTGACAATTAGGGCATCACAACTTTGGGGAAGAAGAGGTAGAGAGAAAAACATTAGGGTGTTAAAGAGGTTTAGACTCATGATACAATGAAATAATTGTTTTCCCCTAAATGTTTCATTATGTTGTAGTGTGTATTTATACCATGATGTTGTCTTGGGCCTCAAGTGTATCTAACTTGGGCATATCAAGGACCTCTAACTTGGGCCTTAATTATCTCTACCTAATATACAATATACTAATAATTTATACAATGAATATTTTATATTCTAATAATTTTAAAAACTGTTTTGGAGATGTGAAAAAGAAAAAAACTTGTTTAGTAAATGAATTTTCAAAATATATTTTAAAATCATAATTTTTGTTTATATATATAAATTTTAATTCTTATGTGAAGATTTGTTTTAATTTTTTTTATTAGACTTTACTTACTTTTTGACCAAACTCTGGATTAGCAGAATTTTATGATTTTTTTTTTAAAGATGAAAATCGGGAGTGATAACATTCATATTAGGTCAATATTTATCTTCAAAAAGTCTATATTAATAGGAAAGAAAATTCTTTTACGAAAACAATAATTTATCTGTCAATATATGTTCTAAGTAACTATATGTGGAGTATATTCTAATCAGAAATGATAACTAAACACAAAAATTCAAACACAGTACAAACACCATACGTCACTGCAGCTTTATACATTTTTTAAACTCATTTCCTTCTCTCTCTACCATTTCTCTCTGTTCAACACCATCTCTCGCCATCATCACCGGCGTCGTAACCTCCACTTCTCTCTCAGTCATGCTCTCTCTCAATCACCGACGACCACTGCCGTTATCTTCTTCGACAAAATAGATTGGGTGTCCGATGTGCGGGTGGTAGTGAGGTCGGATATGGTTTCTTCATCTCTATCTCACCGGAGTTCTCTCTCGCCTGATCTCTCTCAGTAATGATACAGTGGTGGTGAAAACGGGTCTCCGCGTCAGAGGGAGAAGAGGAATTTGGCGGCGATGCGTTCAGATCTGAACGGATTTCGTCAGGGCGAGGACGATCGTGGTTGTTACTGATAAGGACAATGGTGGTTTGTGATGGTGGAGGATGCGGTGGCGATGACTACGGTGGGTGAGGACGGTGGTTGAGAGAGACGATGGTGTGGACTATGGGGAGGAATAGATAGATCACAAAATTGCCCCTATTTTATGATTGAAATGTCCAAACTGCCCTTGATGTTGTATTTTTGTCAAATATTTTGTGTTTACTTATCATTACTCTTATTCTAATTTAGCTTTTTTTCGAAGTCATATATTCTAATTTAGCTTAACCTTAACATATTAAAAATTACGTATTTATATCATATGATACTAGTCATATATTCTAATTTAGCTTAACCTTAACATATTAAAATTACGTATTTATATCATATGGTACTAGTAATGCCTAAAAAAAGAGGTTGTAACAGTGACGAAAAATTCCCAACTTTATGGAGCTGGTGAGATGAGTGAATGTTCCGGAGAAGCTGCTAATTGTGTAGTTTGCTTGCTTGTGTGTGGTATATCTGCAAAATGAAAATCTAGGAGTCTATAAGGATAAATACATTTCGAAAGATGTAGCAGTAGAGTAGATTAAAACTATTGTCATAGGGTTGGATTAGAGGCCCGTTTGTTAGGAATTAAAATAAAAGTGATTTTGTCCTAAAATAATTTAGAGATTATTTTATAGAGATTTTATGAAAAATCAAAATCTATTTTGCGTTTGTTTACCCTAATAATTTTATTTTATTTTTTATTTTTTTTAGTTTGTTTGGATATTAATATATAAAAGCGATTTTTCGTAAAATTAGATCAATCTTTTGATCCATATTTTCTCTCTCCTCTGGAAAAATATATTTTTTGAGAAACTACTCTTAACAACTTCTCATTTGAAGTTGTTTTTAGATTTTTTTTAAAGTCTGATTTTTTTAAAAAGTTGTAACAAATGGATGCAATATAACATTATTAAAAGAAAATTTGTTTAACAGTATAATTGAAATAATGTAAAATTCATCCAAAAAAAAAAATCTTGTTTTCCATTTACATATGCTTATAGATTATTAGGGATCAAACATAAAATCATACAAATAAATGAATGATGAAATAATTGTTTGATTACTGATATTGAAACTAATATTTTTATTAAAACAATTACAATATATATTTATGCTTTAAAATTAAAAATATTATATATATATGAGGCAGGATCCGTTGACACCAGATGTAAGTCATTAGTCTTACACCAAATCTTAACCACTAATTCTAATTAATCAAGTGGCTGATAATTCACAATGAATCCAATTAAAAAAAACCCAAAAACTATGGCACATGTGATCCAAATCTTTCATCTCTTTGAGGATGCCGATCATTGATTATCAATTAGCCACCAAATTACAAGACACTCCCAGATCTATAGAGCCTAATGGGGATAATCATGTATTTGTTTTCTTCGTGAATCCTACAATATTTAGTGAATCCTATAGTGGATAATCATGTTTTCTCCCAAATTTAATGTTAAATTGAGGACTATACAATACATTTGCAGAAGGAAAATAGAATAAAACATAATACATTGGTGGATGGAACAATTCCAAGAAAAGTGGTATCATGGGTGTAATTGACAACAAGACCGCTGATTTTCCAAAAGAGATGATAGTTGATTATATTGTTGTGCTGTCAATTGAAAAGAAGAATCATAAGAAACATGATAATCAATGATCGACTTCCTCAAAGAGATGAAGGATTTGGATCACATGTGCCACAATTTTTGGGGTTTTTTTAATTGGATTTATTGTGAATTATTAGCCATTTGATTAATTAGAATTAGTGGCTGAGATTTGGTGCAAGTCTAATGACTTACACCTGGTGTCAACGGATCGTCTCTCTCTCTCTATATATATATATATATATATGTGTGTGTGCGTGTGTGCGCGTGTGCGTGCGCGTGCGCGCGCGCGAGCGTGAACGCGTGTTCGTGTTTGTGTACGAGGACGCAATGAAATGACTTTGATATTGTGGTTGTATTCTTTTGATCTATTCTTTGCACTCTTTATACTCAATGTGTATTATCTTTTAATAAACACTTTATACTCAACGTATATTATTTTTTAATAAATTTAGCCTTTTCATAAAAATAAATTATTAGATAAAACAATAAAATAATGTCAATATTAGCTTTTTACCTAAACATGTCGAATGCATGGCTATTTAATTTTCTATAAACCCAAATTGTCAAGCCCATATTGTTGGACTCGGGAAAAATTATGCAATTTAGCACAAGTACATATTTTTTATTTTTAACAAAACTCGCTTTTACTTTATCAATGAAAACACATATTTTCTTAGTCTTGGTTGAGAGAAAATCTCTATATTAATTGTCATAACCTGTGTGCATTCTCATCACAACAACAAGGGATCTTGTGTAAGGCTTAAAGGAACACTACATTACCTCAAATAGAAGTGTTTTTTTAGTCTCTCTACCACTACTATAAAGGCACCAAATGTAGGTGACTCAACTGATTGTAAAATTGATTTGATTCCATGGGATCTCAGTTCCTCCCATTTGGAGCCAACCAAAAGGGGTTTCTTTATCACCATTCCAAGATAGTAAACACGTCCAACAAAATCCAACACCTTAAACAATCTCTTTCCCATGTTCTTGCATTCTTTCCACCCTTTGCAGGTCGTCTCGAAATAACAGAACATGAAGACAACACTATCTCATGTTCCATCGCATGTACCAACACTATCCCCAAATGGGAGGAACTGAAGATCTCATAGAGTCAAATCAATTTTACGATCAGTTGAGTAACCTACATTTGGTGCCTTTATAGTAGTTGCACTCTTTATTCATGCAAAACAGAGAACACATGTGTTGCCGACATCCTTGGATCCACGTACCTTCCTTCTGTTTTTCATTCCTGTCCACTTAACAGAGTTATAAACTATGAAGGTACATCACATCCATTGCTTGCATTCCAAGTAACATAGTTAGTTGACGGTACTTTTGTTAGTTGGACAATGAACCATGTTGTCAATGATGGAATGTCCACTTCGCATTTCATCAATTCATTGGCTGAAATCTCACGTGGTTCTTGCCATCAAATATCTGTACCTCCAACAATTGAACGTTTATTTCCAAATGGAACTCAACGTCCCGTACAATTCCCTTTCATAATAAAGACATTGTTCTGGACCGGTCAAAAGGAACTTTGGCCCATTTACTTAGGCCCTATACTACTCAAATCCCACATACCACGTTTGACAACATTACTTGCGTCACACCCCTTTCTCGCGAGGGGGTGCATGGAGCAAGCAAGACCGGTTTCAACGAACCACAACGTCTCTCTGCACGTTCCCACAATAATCTCTCTGGCGGTTACACTTTCCACGATTCCGTAACCGCCAGAGCTTGGTGTGCCATTACAACGACTATGCAACCCTCCACCTCTCTATATATAGGGGACTCATAGCAGTCCCCAAGGTAGAATCTACCTTTTCCTGTCACTCTCTGATCTCTACTTATTTGAGCGTCGGAGCGCCTGCAGGTCCCCCCCCCCCCCCCCCCCCCCCTGCGTTCCTAGAAGCATTATGGACGCATTCTACCACCACTCAAACCACCGCATTTAAAGCGTTGGCAGTCACCTTCTGATCAGGTACGATCAGACACCACCAATTAAGATTCGTTCTGATGAAGAACAATTCATCCCAACTGAGAGAATATTCCATTTTACAAAGGAGAATATCGCGAGACTCAAATTAAAAGCCAATATATTAGCTGGTACCGACAAAATATCTTCCATGCAAGTGCTTTGCACCCATCTTTGCCACTCAGTGATCCGTTCCAAACAACTTGACCCACAAGAAGAAGTAAATTTCGTGTTATGTAAAAGTGTTAGATCAAGGTTGGTTCCACCATTGTCATATGATTATTTTGGAAATGCTATAATAGTTTGTGGAGTTACAATGAAAGTCGGGGAGCTATTAGAAGAAGGTGGGCTTGCTAAGGGTTCTTTAGAGATGTACAAGATTATTGCTTTGCACTCCATAACTGATGCATCTACTTGGAACCTTGATCCTCTACAACTTTCTTTACTATGTAGTCGGTTGTAGTCTTAACTTAATTGTTTACAATCAAGCACTCCATAATCCCGGTCTAGAATATCCAATTTGGTGTTCTAAATGATCGATGTACTTTTCAAGGCATACCGTTCGTATTATTGGATTTTCATTAACCTTATATTTTATTTAAAATGGTTTGATTTTTGGTTTCATTGTGGATTTAGTGCATGCATGTGATGTGATGTGATGACTCCTATAGTCTCATGACGTGCACAACCCATGTTGTATTTTTTCAAAGGACCCATATTGTATTTTTTAAAAGGACCCATATTGTATTTTGTCATCTATGTACTCAATTTTATTTGGGTAACATAATAATAAATTTATTACGCTTTTCTTAAAATTAAATATGTACTTGCTCTGAGAACAGTATAGGCCGCTACCGACGATGAACCAAATGAGAGGTCTTGAATATTTTGAGTATGGGATTTGCTTTTCCCAGCCTATGGGTTTTCTCGCGCGCCCTATTTTTCCTAAAAATATCCTTGAGTTTTCGGATTTTATAATCCAGAATAGTGTTTTCTTTTGTTAAAGAGTGAAAAAATGAGTAACGGATTTTTCCAGATTTTGTAATCTGAAAACTTCAAAAAATAGGGCGCGTTACATGATGTTTCCTGATTACATAATCCGGAAACCCCCTAAACACCATTTTTCAAGGTAAAACAATTCGGATTATCAGCACAAATTCTAAACATGTTTGTAACATGGATAGTCATTTTAGGGACAATATTAATCTTCCTAACTCTCATCCTTCTATTTTGGGTCATTGTTACCTTTTCTTAGTCAAAAATCGAGTTTTCGGGCTACTTGATCGGATTGCTCCGAAACTTCCCCAGAAAATCAGAAAAAATTCAAGGATCATGACTCCTCTAGAAAGGACTTTTTATGGGACTCCGCTCCTCAAAATCTAAAATTCCATCGTTTAGACCCATTTTTAATTTTTTTTTAATTTTTCATATTCTCAGAAAAATCCGAAAAAATGTGCATTAGTTTTATTTGATTTTTAGAATATTTTGGTGCTATTTTATATTTTTATGATTTTATTTGACAGGTTTTTAGCATTTTTTACTTAATTTTTTTGTTGTTTTTAAAAGCAAAACTTAAAACTGTTGAAATATGAGAGAGTCTGATGACTGATTATACATAAGAATTGTCCGGAATATAAAATCCGAAATAGTAAACATGAATCTGGATTTTAAAATCCGGAATGCACAAGGGAATTTTTGAAAATTTTACAAGGCGCGGGAGAAGGCCATAGGGTGGGAAAAGTAATTCCCTTTGAGTATTAGCTCGACAAAGGTTTCTCTCGTCCTACATATTCTTAAACATCTTAGAAAACCAGAGACACATGATTTTCAATTTGGCGAGGTGGATGTGAATGAATTTGTGAAGGCATCGTATGGAGGCCATGAGCGAGTAGTGCAAGAATCTTAATTATGCATATTATTTCACAGGGTTAAGATTCTGTCCTCGTAATTTGTTTTTCTTCTAAAATACCCCCTCCCCCATCCAATTCAGCAGAATCTATTACATGGCACTGATTTGGCATTATTTTTGTTTTTTTATTTCTTTTCATCGGCAAAGTCAGATTCTATTTTTAAAATATCTGAAAATCAATTTTTTAAACAAAAAAATCAGAAAAATATTCAGATTTTTTTCCCATAATTTAAAAAATTGAAAAATATTAAGATTTTTCTTAAATAATTTTTTTAGAAAAAACATTAAAAAAATTAGAAAAATATTCAGATTTTTTCCACAAATTTTTAAATAAAAAAAAATTAATATTTTTTTTTCTAAAATAAAAAAAATCAGAAAAAACATTAAGTTTTTTTTTTGAAATTTTAAAAATAATAAAAAAATCATAAAAAACCTGGTTTTTTTTCGAGATTAAGTAAGATTATTAAAAATTCAGGAATTTACTTTTCAAAATAAAAAAATCAAAAATCGCAAATTTAAAAAAAGGTAAGATTTTTTTTTTCGAAAAAAACTGATTTTTTAAAATCCTACCGAAAAAATTTCTAGAAAAATTCTTTGAAAATTAAAAAAATTAAAATTTAGATCAAATTTTCTTCGAATCAAAAATTCTGAAAAATAAAAAATATTTTTGCTGAATTTTTTGAAAATTTTTTTTATTATTTTTTCTAATTTTTACGATTTTTTAATTTTTAAAAATTAATTTTCAGATTTGTTTATTTTTTATTTCAAAATTAATTTAAATCATTTTATATTATTTTTTATTTTATAACTTTTTTTTTATTTTCAAAAATTAATTTTCAGATTTTTTAAATTAATATAAATTCATTTATATGATTTTTTTATTTTTAAAAATAGGCAGAAATGCCACGTGTACCCTTAAAAAAATAAAAAACAAAATTAATTATACAATCAGCGTGCCACATAATCTTATATGCACAACTAGTGTGCCAGTCAGGGTGCCACGTCAGCAAATATGCACAGTCAGATGGAGGACGGGGTCTTCTGGATTTTTTTTTACAAGGACGTAATCCAGATCGAAAATTTCTTAGCGGGATAAACTGGAAATGACCTATATTACAAGGGGGTAAACCACTATTAACCGTATGTCATTTGATTTTTATCTTACCCTTTAGTACATGGTTATTTTTCTTGTGTGTTTTGCATAGTAAAATTAAAATGCCCCACGAGATAATGCAAAATCAAAATGAAGCGAGCCTTGTCTCGCAAAGGCAACTCCTTTGGGGCTCTGATCTAAAAGTAAACAAGTCTCGTCTTTTTCAGGCAACCCTTTTAAGGGCTTTAACCTAAAAGTAAACAATCCTTGTTTCTCCAATGCAACTCTTTGGAGGGCTCTGACTTAAAAGTAAACGAGCTTCGTTTTACCAAGACAACCCCACTAAGGGATATAATCTCAAAGTAAACGAGCCTCATCTCGCCACGAAAACCCTTTTGATAGACCTGACCTAAAACTAAACGAGCCTCGCGCCAAGGCAACCCATTTGAGGTATCTAACTTAAAAGTAAACGAGTCTCGTCTCGCAAAAAATAAACAAGCCTCCTCTTAACATATCTTCGAAGGGTTATGATCTACGCAGCCAAATTGTAACTCGGGGGATATGACCCACGTCTTCAAATGACTAGAAATTCTCATCAAGAGAAAGAGAAGAGAAAAAGAAAAACTTAAGAAGCTAGAGAAAATAAGACAAGTGTATTCACTTAAGCATTTCAACCGCATGGGCTTCACGATTAAGGGGCCGGATGACATTTTTGTCTATACGCAATGCACTAATTGAGAAATCGAGACAATACATCAATGAGAGAACATCTCCAAAACATTGAAGAAATTAAAATCAAATTTGGATATAATTTTCAAATTGCCACTTGAGGGGTTTAGTTGCCCACATCTACAAAATATTAGGCAACACCTCAAGTAGAATAGGTCTCGGCGGATGTTACCCCGCCCATAAATAAATAAGCAAAGATCGTCACAATCAAGAAATAAACTGCCAAGTACAATATTTCTACAAGAAATCCTGCTCCAAGAGAAATAATTTATATTGTCCATATCCATGAGATTAAATCTAGAAAAGAAAAAGTTGTATGCACATAAGCATTTCAATGAAGAACTCGCCGAGAGCGAGATGAAGAAAAACTTGCCCTGAGCGAGACGAAGAAAAGCTCTCCTAAAGCGTGAGGAAGAATAACTTACCAAGAGCGAGACAAAGAATAACTAGCCAAGAATGTCTTGTAAAAAAATAGGATTTAGTGACGAAAATTTGTCATGGAAATAAATTCCTCATTAATTGTGACAGAATCAGCTACGGAAAATAGTATTCTCGGGTCAAGCCCAAATTGACAAACATTAACATCGAAATTAATGTTGGATAAGTCAATCATTAAAAATCTATCACGAATTCTGTCACAAATTTGAGGATAATAAATTTAGTGAAGGTTTTTATGACGGATATTATACCTCATTGTAGGTTACGTCACTACATCCATCACTATTTTATCGTATGCATCCCGTGACGGATATGTTCCATGGCTGATGACATTACCTAAACATAAAAACTTAGGCGTGTGAAGGACAAAATTGGCAAGTGCACCAAATTATAATAAGTAATAAAGTAGTAAGTTTATCGTCTCCATAGGGATTGTAGTCCAACTTAGAAATTAGTAAACATTATTTATAGAGTAAATAGAAAAGAGACTGAAATAGGGTTGTCGGGTTTAATTGCCCTGCCAAATGCAAGATTAGGTTGATGATTCTAAGATTTAACGGCGATTAGGGAATCCTTGAATCCCCCACTCGTCTTTGATGGAATTAACTTAGTAAACCATCAGTAATGTGGTGTTTACTTATGATTTAAGAAATCGGTTTTTAGAACTCCTTATCAACTCTAACGACAACATGTGCGATAAGTTAACCTAGTTAAAGTTACGGCGTTACCGGAAGGAAGAATTAGAAATCATGTGGTTTCATACTTAATTTCATTAACTATAATTTAGAAATAAGCAATTGAAACTACCATGAACAAAAGAATAATGTTAGATTGTCAATCCTACTAATTCTCTACGGATCAATTTTCAAGATTACGGATACGAATTCTCAATTGAAAAAGCATTAAGCACATGCAAGATCGAAAACATAACTGAATATAAACTTTATTAATTGAATCCAACAAATAAGAAGGGTTTCATCTTGGAACCCTAATCAAAATGTTTAGTTGCACATGGCAACATTCATCATAACAAAACAATAAAAAAACATACCCTAGTGACAACAAGAGGAGGATGGAGATCCTTTGCTTTGGACTCTAATGCTTGACCCTTGCCTTGAACCGTTAGCTTTCTTAATGAATAAGAATGTGTGCAAGGGTCTCTATTTATGGCATATGATTATTTAGGGTTTAAGAGAAGAAAACTGAACTTTTTCCACCGATCCAACATGAAAACACAAGCAAAGGGCAACTTTTGCCCGCAGAAAACCGCAACTGCGTAGAACAGAGGCCCATGAGACACGTGGGGCAGTGGCAAGCATTGTCCCATGTGCAGTGGCGCATAGCCTATGCGCAGGATGCGCGTGAGGCAACCCATGTGTGCGAATTCTTGCGTTTTTGTTCCGTTTTCGATCGTTCTTTCGTCTGAAAACTCTTATGAACTTGAAATTAATTTTGTTCCTCTTATATTGTGTTCAAAAACTTTCTAAGAAATATTGGTCCTCAAACTTCATATCCTTGATCTTTCATGTGTTGTCTTGATTTGTCGATTTACATAATTTATCACTATGAAATACTCAAACACCTATGGAGTTGCATGATGAACAAGAAATTGAGTGATTGCATTGCCTAAGACTTCTAATCAGTGCTAGTTTAGGATTTTATAGTTTTAGTTGTTTTTAGAGTTAGTTAATCCCTTTGAACTATAAATTCTTGTCATGGATGTTTGATGATGTAGGTTAAGAAATGACTATGAAGATATGGGAAGTTGCAGGGTGGACGAAGGTTGTTTTGTTGAAGATTAGGAAAGTTGCAGCGCCCTGAATCGCTAACCGAGTCGTACATATTACGAACGCATGAGATCACGTATGGTCATTGCTTAATGAGAAAGAATATGAGCTGTCTCCAATATCTATTAAGCTCTTATTAAAAAAAGATTTTTTTTAGGATGCAAAACTGAGTGAAATTAGCTTTGAGAAAAAGTTACTATTTTAAATAAATAGTAACTTATATACTATTTAATTCTTTCATCTGGTCTACCTTCTCCTTAAAAATCTAGGAGAAATAGAGAAAGAGTGGGGGGAAACGGTACCTTACTCCCACTTAAAAACAAGAAAGAGTAACTTAACAAGCCTAATCGCACTTGCATTTTATTAAAAACTTCATTGTGTTTTTATAAAAAATTACTTTAATAAAGGCGTATTACTGTAACTAGACTCTAACCTGTGCAATGCACGGGTATCGCACAGGTTTTGAAGAATATAAATATCATATTGATTATACATTCAATACTATGCTACGAAACAACTGCAAAAAGGATAAAAAAAATGCAAAAAATACATCAATTTAAGCTATTAACTTTGTTTTCTTACCAAATAATATTACCAGTTGTGTTCTTGAATTTCTTCTTT
>Ga0228710_1007355_pt1 | contig 16288 bp, 11 predicted proteins | sample MedpolnodulmetaG_FD_177995 | JGI IMG/M metagenome (GOLD analysis project Ga0228710, IMG submission 177995) | Root nodule microbial communities from Medicago polymorpha collected in Santa Monica, California, United States - pink nodules | ecosystem: Host-associated > Plants > Roots > Nodule... | reverse complement strand
AATTTTTTTATATTTTTCTTTTTTTTTTTTTTTGTTGTTGTTGTTGTAGTACCTGTTGTTTTAACACATGTTATTCATAGTTTGTTTGAGTTTTCTTTTTTTGCAGAATTATCTTATCATCATATCATATGATATAAACACCTTAAATTTTTGGAAGAATTTATAAGAAAAATAGCCTATTACATGTACACAAATTGTTTGCAAACTTATTATTTAATTGACAAAAAGTATAAGTGAGTTAAATCCTTGAGGCTTGTAAGGTCTCAAAGTTTTAATACTCAAAGAACACTTACAAATATATTTAGATATTACCCACCTACGACGTTTCCGCATTGCTAGCAAGATTCAAACACATTCTTGTGAAATATAAAAAAATTGCTACCAATTGAACTAACATTGCTTAGCTTATTTCAATAATTTTATCTTATGATACAAACAATTATTAAATATTTGGAAGAGCTTATGAAAATAGTCTATGTCATATCCATGCATTACTTAAAAATAACATGGTTTAATCATACTCTCTGTTTGATTATAGAAATAGCATGTACTGAATACTTACATGATATGTAGCATAAAACAAGCACTTTTACAATGCCTATTATACATTAATTGATTTGATTTTAAGAGTCATGATTTTAGCATATCAGTTAATCTAAATACAATCTTAACAAGTGTCTCTAGCATTTGTTTCTACAATTTTTCAAGGAAGCAAATAACACTCTAAAAATAAGCACATATCACAGAAAAGCAATATGCTTGTACCTCTAAACAACTATCATCTAAAAATACTTTATCTTTTTCATGTCTAAAGTACTCCAACTAACAGAAACAATCTAAAACTTCACCTATGTATCACAACTACTCAAGCTCCACTTTCTAGTAAGCCAAGCTCATCATGGATGACTCTCATCCCAGTTCTAGTCCGTAGAATTCGGTTCAAAAGACGAACTCGTCCGTGAAAGTATTGAATGTTTCACCCTGCAGTAACTTGGATATTCCAAGAATTTGATTAGCTGATATATTAATGCAAAGAATAACATAACACAAGCTTCAAACACAGGTATTGGAAACTTACAGCAGGCTTTGAAGGTAAGCCACCGGTTAATACACTTCGTCGGTAAGGGACCAAACCAAGCTAAAATATATTCAAATGAGAAAACAGTCACCAACTTTTCATTTAAAATGATGCATGATAGTTAAAAAAACAATGCAATTCTAAGGACAATACCTCAATATAGAAAAGAAAAACAGCACAATAAGATGTGCAACTTTGAACAAGCGTTTCTTTTTCTCGAAATTCAGCTTACTGTAGATTTCAGTAACATCGGTGTAGTGCTGTCTTTTGATGTACCTGATATTAGCGTCCAAGTCAAATGAGGTGTAGTAAAATGCTAAATATAATGTGCATGGTACTAACAACTCATTTTTAACAGAAAACTTTGTGACATTGATTATGCTTTCAAGATGCCATTTATTATCTCATACAGGATTTCATTAATTTGCAAATGTACATTTTAATGCCAAGATGTTTTGATGCTTGAAGCAATTTTATTCTTTGGGATATTCTTGGGATGACCCTCTTGCCATGATGTAAATGTGTTGAGTAATATTACGATATGATATATTGATGAAATATGATTGAAAATTATTGCAAGACCTATCTACAATGAAGCATTTAGTTCTTAAACTCAAATAGTCTATATCAAAATATGTCTCAGAAGTGTTTGAGGGGCATCATTATTCTGAAAAATTAAAGGTAACATTGATTAGAGATAAGGCTTTGAAAGAGTTTATAAAGCTTAGACAATTGTCACTTCATAAGTCGGTTTTAGTAGGGATGAGTTACGCCTAAAACCTAATATGGTGTCAATGTCTACCATAAATCCATTAATAGGCCACCTATATCATGCCTAAGAGCCTTGGACACGAATAGATGTATTGGAAAAAGTCCAAGTCCCGTACTGGCTAGTGATGCAACTTAAATAGAGCTTATAAAGCTTTCACAATCCTCTCTTCACAATTCGATTTTATGGGATTAAGTTATACCTAAAATCTAAGAGTCGTGATTACGTTTAGAATTTTGAGGGTCTTTTCAAGGATATCCCTCAAATCATAGGGTTGGATTTAGACTACACCCTTCATGTAAAAGAATTTTAAGAATAACTATTTTGTCTTTTTACCAAACTCTATAGTTATAATATCAGAAGATAATTTCAGTATTGTCAATTGCATAATGCTGAAAATAGCAGTTTGTTCAAGTTCTGCTATGCTACAGTGTTATAGCGCTGCCATAACCGCTATTTAACAACACTTTGTACTATATCAGCTATCGCGGAGTAGTAGTTGTTTGTTAAAATTCCGCTATGCAACAGTGCTGCTATAGCCACTATGTGGCAGCACAAATAAAGATCCATGAGTTTGACATGAATGGATAAATAGAACAGAAACTTGTTTAAGAAGTTAACAGAAACTTACATGCTCACATTGTAATACAGGCAAGGGAGAGCTATCAAGAATATAAACCAATGTCCTGCTATTAGATTGATAAAGCAGAAGATTGTCATTATCAAAAACTCTGGCAAGATAACATAGTTTACCCGAGATGTTGAATCATATGGATTTATATAATCAAACTCCAAGTCCACCAACAATTTAAGCTGCAACAAAATTTTCAAGGGATGTTAAAAAAAATTAAAAAATAGTTAGCAGCAATTTGCTCTTTTGCACTAAGACAGCAAATAAATTCCGGCCGTAAGTTCAAACTATATGGACATGGAGGAGTTAAGGAAATATTGATGATTAATACATATGATGAAGCATACACATAGTGAGATTCAAACCAATGCATCACTTATTGTTTGTTTGGTTATGCGGTGACGAATATTATTTTGAATTAATTAATTTTGTAAAATTGATTTCAACTGAAATTGAGTTGAATATCAAGTGGTTTCTATTTAGATATGTTCAAGTGAGTTGAAGTGTTGAACAATACATTTATGCCTAAAAATTATGTTTGAAGACAAAAGCTACAAATTCTAGCTTCAAATAACTTGTTGCTCTCTCCATGCTGAACTAAACACAATCATACAAATCCTTCATTCCAGAGAATTGTTCTAAAACCCATTTAAAAATAAAGGGCGTTAAAAACTCAATAGTATAATTTTTTTATACATCAAGGATCAACTACACATGAATAGAAGACAAGCAGGCAACAAGCTGTGCTACTAGACCTGTTTGGATGACAATATTAATCCTCGTAAATAGGCAATTGGTACCTATGGAGCACCGACACCACACAGGCACTGACATAATTCAATGCCATTGTCAGACACCGACACTTATTGGACATCAAACACACTTTCGATCATAAGTGTTGATGCTACATAGATTAGTACGATTTAAACATTTGATAAACTAGACCTTATATACAACCACAATTAGTGAATAATTTCCAATTGAAATTTCATGTCCTTGTACACACAAAATTAACCCACTTATTCAACCATAAAAAAAAAATTATATTAAGAATCATTGGATGTGAAAAATTAAAATGGAAAAACCAATTAGAATTGAAACAAACAAAAAATGATTCAGAGTTTGTGACTGCATGATCACGTTGATCACAAAAAACAACAAAAAGCATGATGAATGAATACAATTCCAAATAAAAACAAAAGGGTTGTCGTGAAAATAAACCTAGAGGTAGTTATTATTATTAGTATTGTAACTGCAAAGATGAGAATGAATGTGATGTACCTGGTAACCAAGGAGAAAAAGATGGGTCAAAATTAGAACAAAGGTTGATATCCAATACAACACTTCCGCCATCACGTCCACTGCTGCATGTGTTCTCCTTCCTTCTGTACTTTGCTTTCCTTAAACTTCCTTGGTTAAACATACCAAAAAAGGAAATTATTAGAAATGATATTTGTACAACCATTTTTTAACAACTTTTTGACAACTTTCTCTCTCATACTCGCATCATACTTTTATTCTCTTTCTTCCTTTTCCTCTCTCTATTGTTTTTGACCAATCATAGAAGAGAAAAACAAAGTTGTCATGAAAATTGTAAGAAAGAGATGTACAGATATCACTACTCTAAAAAGAAACTATTTTTGACTTTTTATAAATTAATTACATAATTTTAATGTATTAACTACTATATAATTTCCTTTTTATTATACTTAACTAGTGCTCCGGAGGCACCGGTTAACATTTCCAATCAAAAAAATTATTCCTTTTAACAACACCAACATTATAACATTCTTAAAAGCAAATTTGTTTAAGGATATAAGTGAAATAATGAAAAATTCAACTAAAAAAAATCACGTATTTCCTTTATATTTTTTTTTAGAAGCTAAAATGAAATATATTAACCAAAGGTTAGTCTCTCAAGCACAAGGAGTGGCAAAGAAGAACTAAGATAAAGGAAGTATGTGTTACATCGGGTTATCAAAGGTAAAAAAAAGAAGATAAAGTCATAATGCAGGCACGCTTAAAATACAGATGCTAAGGTAAATTAAATGATGACTCTCAAACATAAAAGGGGATTAAGCCACCACATGTGATAATTAAAAGCAAAATTAGGATGATTTGCCTCAACCACCGGAAGGTTTGGAACTTAATTTTATCTATAAATTGGATATTTGAGTTTCCCTTTTGTTGAAAACCTCTAGCATTCCTGTCACGCAAAAAAGCCAAATTAAAAAAAAGCAGATCAATTTTTTTTTTTGAGCAGCCACCCAACGATCAGAAAAGTAGAAAGTGATCCTTTAATAGAGATGGTTTGGCTGAAACCACTTCGAGCCAATTATAAATTTCATGCCAAATTTGTCCAAAATAGTCACAGATCAAAAACAGATGATCGAAGTCCTCTTATGAACCACAACCTCCTGAGCAAAAAAAACGTATTTGGTTTAAGGACCCTTCGCCTGATTAAGTTATCAGTTGTTGGAAGGCGATTTCGCAAAAGACGCCAAGAAAAGATGTTGACCTTCAGAGGAACATGCTTTATATATTATTATTTTACTATCTATACCATATCTAAAGAAAGTAGACTGTTTTGGGCTAACTTCTTCTCCTTCCAATTATCCATTTAAACAAATTTGACCATAAAAATGTTTATTTCGTTAGTGTCATTAAAAAAAAAGAATTTATATTATATTTGTTATATTTTTCTGAAAGATATTATATTTGTTATATTGTTGGTATCATTCAAAAAGAATTTAATCAAAATTAATTTTATCAAAATCAAATTAATTTTAATCAAAATTTCATAAAAACTATTGTTTGTAATTTATATACATTGACGCAATAAGAATTTAATTACTTTGTTACAATATAAAAGTACAAAATATTTATACATAAAATTTTAATCAAAATAATTTTAAATAAAATTTCACACAAACTAATGTTGGCATTAACAATAATACCTATAAATTTTATATACTTTTCTCACAAACTAATTATTATATTTTTTAATTTTATTTTTCTATATTTTTTCAAAAAAGTTAATTATTTAATTTAATTAAGTATTTTTTTGAAACAGTATATAAAACTAAAATATTTGGTTGGATATAGGCATGGCAATGGGGCGGGGTGCGGACGGGTTTCGCCTTCCCCATCCTCACCCCCTACTCCCATATACTTATCCGTAACCTACCCATACCCAACGGAAATGAGAAATTGAATCTTATCCCTGTCCCCAATGGATTCGGGTATTCCCGCCCCATCCCCATCCTCACAGTGAATCAGTTTTGTTTTAATAAAAGAATTTTTTTTAAGCTTTAATGGTAATGTTGTAATGCATTATCCAAAAATTTGTGCTCATTTTAACATTTCCTTATCGAATAATTCGGTTGCTCCTTTAACCATCAATGAAAGTTCTTGTATCATGATAGTTATCAAACCAAATAACATGACATATCATTATCAACTCCCTCAACAAAAACAAAAACATGACCTTTCTACATTCGGGTAGGTTTGGGGTGGGTACATATATCCCCGTTACCCGTATTATGAAATCGGGGAAAACTCAAACTTATACCCAAGCCCAGTCAAATCGGAGTTGGTTGGATGGGTACCTATGGGTACGGGTTTTGTTGCCATGCCTAGTTGGATATAATGAAAATTTACATGTGCAATTTGTTGAGATATTTATGGTACATAAAATATTAAAAATTAATTAAATTGTTTTTATTTACATTTTGGGTATTGGCATTTGTCCTCCCATTTTTTCTTTGTATTCCTTTTTCTTTTTTAATCATAATCTTGCTTTATTAATAGAATTAGTTTTAAAAATAGAAAAAAAAAAGTATTGAGAATAGATGTGGAAGCGCAATATGTCAGTATAATGAACAAAATAAAAAACTATAAAAAAATTACAATAAAAATTGTACTTTCACTTTAATCATGTTTTAGTGCCCCTTTTTGTTCTATATATAACTTTTTTTTTTTGAAAAGGTAAAATGGAATTTATTAAAATCGCAATGAATCTTAACTAGCATAAGGAGTGTTAGGCTAAAAGTTTTAAAATAGCAACATACGAAGGATAGATGAGGGGCTCCAATAAAAAACACATACACCCGTTCCATATATAATTACTTTGGGTCGATTGTTTAAAAAAGAACATTACTTTTGGCCGACCCTTGTGTTCAAAATCTCACTACAGAGCGAAGATTTTACCCTATACTCTTACATTTAGAGCTGTCAAAACGGGCCGGGTCATAAAAGCCCGACAAAACACTGGGCTTGAACATAAAAAATTAGACCCGTTTAAAATTGGGCCTTTTTAGTCCGAGCCCGTCGTGGGCTAGCCCAATCGGACCTCGGGTAGCCCGTTTATTTTATAATTATTTTTTAATATTATAATTTATAATTTTCTACAGCCCAGCCCAATGAGACATTGTTTATAAGAACAAATTTCGTACATATTGTGAATTCCTTTAACAGTTAACAGTAGTTATATTGCTAGACTGAGAGCTTGGACATTGTTTCCTAGTTTCCACAATGGTTCAGTAATGCATTTTTATATGTTTCAATATCTAATTCTATTCAATTATTATGTAAGAGTAGTTAAATTATATGGTTTAGACTAAGAACTGAAAAGTATGTTTTGAATACGTTGTGCAATAACTTAGTTGGACTTCTATGTTATATGTTATTAGAAATTTGTTTTTTCACTTGTATAATATATTTTTACTTACTTGTATAATATATGTTATTGGCAATTCCTCCCAGAAACATTATCACTTACTTGTATAATATATTTTTACTTAATTGATAATTTGGGAAGTTTAGCATTGATTGATATTTTTTAGTGTACTTTTTAATTAAAAGCTTTAAGTAACCGGGCTGACCCGAAAGCCTGTAGCCTGCAAAGGGCCGGACTTGGGTAAATATTTTTGAGCCTGTTTAACTTCCGGGCCTTTTTGACCCGGACCGTCAAAACCTGAGCCCGTCATGGGCCGGCCTGACGCGGACCGGATAGTCCGTTTTGACAACTCTACTTACATTACCCTACAAACCATAAAAAATTAAATTTTATCCATTTTGTCAATTGACTTCACCCCACAATATTTCCAATATATAAAAGATTTCCGAAAACAACATATTAAACAAGTTATTTCAAATGTCAGAATGAAAATGGCAAAGAAAGCAAACTTAAACAATTTTTTGGCAATTGAAAGAAACATTACATGTGAAAAAGGAAAAGAATGAAGAATTGGAAGCAAACATCCAACATATGAACTATGAAGGATGCCATAGAACCTCATATTAACCGACTTGAAAATCAAACATACCGGTTGAAATTAATCTCCAAAAATACCCAATTTTATTTTCAATTGAATATATTATAAACCTGTTTAGGTGAAAATGTAAGCATCTAAACTAGTGAATGGCAACGACAAAAAAAAATAATTTCACTCCAATTTCTTGATCAAATGAGTTGAACAATTCTGATAATTAAAAGAAGATGCTCATATTGAGTATTGGGATGCAACATATATATGTGAAAGATCTTTTAACTAGTCATTGAGTCTTGAGATGCCCATCCTCTCTTGTGCAACTCTAGTCGCAACGCCTGTTACAATTAAAAATCTCGATGTTAGATGAAGATCAAAATTATTTATATTTTAACATGTATATTACATTGATTTGATAAAATTAAAATACAAGTAGTTTGATCTTATCCAACGATCGAGGATCACTACATAGCTATTACTATGTACTTTTGCCATAGAGAATCTTGATTAGTACATACACATACACACATAAGTAGTAGTGAGATTGTACCTTGATTCTTCTTCTATTCACATCAAAATCAAAATTCCCCACCCTTGATGCTGATCGATACTCAACAATTGAGTCCCTATCTTGTGGAAACCAGAACTCAACATCATCTACAAACTGTTAGAATATTGAAAAGATTGAAAAAACGTTAAAGATGGTTCTTTATAACCCAACAAAAGTTCCCAACAAAAGTTAATATAAAACTTTTTCGTTAGATTTCTTAACAAATGTTTTAAGGATACTGAAATTACACACGTACCCTCAAGATTGGGCTTTGGTACTCCACCCTAAGATAGTCTTCAGTCCTGTCTACTATCCTTGGTGTAAAATTTTCTGGTGGTATTGTTGTTTCTATCTGGAAAATCAAAAAAAAAAAAAAAATTAAACTTCATTAATTTGAAAATTCATCAGGAGCGACATTTTTATAAATTAATATAAGGGAATCAATATACACTCATTAAAATGTCACATAGCATTATAGTGTTGAAATTTTGTGAAAATTATTGATGGAAACTATAGTAGATGAAAAATTCATGATTTTAGATGAAAATTACCACATCTATTAATTCTTCAATTGCTTCTTCTCTGCTTACTCGATCTTTCCTACCTTCGGGGTTGTAGTTCCTGTAGAATAATAAATTTAACACCATCATTTTTCAGTAGTATTAAAAGAATTATTTATAATTCGTGAAGTAATATCTCAATTTCGATGGGTTAGTCCATATAAAATTTTGTTTTGTCTTTAAATGGATGTCCACAAATGGAAGTGAAATTGAGCTCTTTGGATTAATGCATTCTCAAGACAGACAATGAGTTTAAAAAAAAGGGTTAGTTATGTTTTTGGTCCCTATAAAATTGGGAACTTCTAAGTTTAGTCCTTAATTTTAATAGGTTTTTAGTCCTACAAAAAAAAATTATTTCTAATTTTAGTCCTTGTTACAACAAAGTATGTTTAATTATCCTTAAACTCTTAAATTTTTGAACAATTTTATTATGACAAGTTTATAACACCATGAAAGGTTCATTTACTAAACTTTAGAATTTTTTAACATGAAACGAATTAAATATGAATTTTTAAAACGACAAAAGATAAATATAAAATTATTTCTAAGTTTAGTCCTTAATTTTAATAGGTTTTTAGTCCTAAAAAAAAATTATTTCTAATTTTAGTCCTTGTTACAACAAAGTTTGTTTAATTATCCTTAAACTCTTAAATTTTTGAACAATTTTATTATGACAAGTTTATAACACTATGAAAGGTTAAACTTTAGAATTTTTTAACATGAAACAAATTAAATATGAATTTTTAAAACGACAAAAGATAAATATAAAATTAACAAAATCTGGATTTAGAAATCAAATTTTAAGCATAAATGAAACAAATTTGAATTGAGGAGTGACTAATAATGAGTGCAGAAATTTATTTTAGGGACTTAAAAAACTAGTAAAATTAAGTAAGGACTAAACTTAAAAGATCCCAATTATACAGGGACCGAAAACATATTTAACCCAGAAAAAAAGTATTCAAATTTTCTTAATAGATGCACGGATTATATTCAAATTTTGTGCACACTAAAATTTTATATTGGATGGAGTACTCAACTACTCAAAAACATTTATCAAAACGATATCATATTTTACTAGAACAAAAAAAAAACATTTTAACTACCTTTTTTTTTGCCATTTTTATCTAAATTTTTAACAGTTAGAGCAATGTTTTATGCATCGGACTAGTAATCGATTCGGTAAGGATACTAAGTCACTAAATCACTCTAGTTGAGCTATTAGATCATTGAATGAACCGCATAACTAGCTCGGGTTGATATTAGTGTTGTGACAATGACTTCCATTAGTGTTGATTTATCTTTTTTTTTTTGTTGTTGTTGGAAAGTGTTGGTTCATCTTTTATACAAACTATGTTACTCCCTCCGTCACACGGTAAATGAGACAAAAACGTCTCATTTACGTAAAAAAAATTGTTAACCCTTTGATTTTGGGGGAAAATGGACTCCAGTAGTTTAGAGTTTTGCCGGAAGCTAAATAATATCATACCAAAAATTGTTTGTCTCAGGAATTAAAATTTGATTTCTCTGAAACAATTATCATTAGAAGAAATTTATTAACCACTTGAATTCAATCAATAGTTATTATATACTAGAACCAAAAAAAAAACATTTTAAAATGACACAGAGGGAGTATATTTCCAAAACTATAGTAATGGAGGAAACGAAAAGGATCAATACATTTTAACTTAACTATTAAAAATGCCGAAATTGTTAACTCGAATGTCGTGATTAGGATTTGAAGCCCGATTTCTCCATTGATGTGTATGAGTTTCAAATAACTATTGTTATTTTGTTTATCTCAAAAAAAAAAAAAAGGAGATCCTAACTCCAAATTAACCACATTTTTTAATTTTTATGCAATTGCTAAAGTGACATAATTTTGTATCTATAATAAATATTTTAAATCCTTCAATGGATACTAAAAATAAATTAAATTTTTTCCTATTAAAGAAAAAAAATCATTTGAATCTTGATGAAAAAATAAATAAAACATTGAGACCGCATGAATTACACCTTTTAAAATGAGACGGAGCGAGTATTCTTAACATATGTCCTAAAAATACAAATTAGCATTTTCCTTAAACTTAAACGGAAAATTGAATATAGAAAAATTAATCTCGGTCAGAGAAAGAGGAAAAGAATGAATTACACCATTTTTTTTCTAGGAATATACAAATTCTCCCGAGGAGCAATTACTACATGAGCATAGTAATCACTTGTTTTTAATTTCACATGCCTAATTCAGATTCAAAACATGGTAAATTGTCCCATGAGCACCATTGCCAATTAATAGCAATTCAAACCGAAATTAATTTTTTTGAAAGAGTACAAACCGAAATTAATTAATCATCTAGTACCAAGTAATATGAAAATTAAGGCCAGATAAAATACAGTCGTTCCAAATTTTCAATAACAAAATTTAGCAAATTTAGGATAATCCCACGTATAAAAAAACACTAACTATAGTTTATAGTAAAAATTTAAAGGAACGTTTAAAAGAAAGTTTACCATGGAGGAGCGTAATGATTGAGATTAGTGACATCTTCAGAGGTTGATATGCAGTTCTTTGTTAATGGACACAGTGCCAATGATGGTGGATTATTCTGTACTCCCAGATATTCAGGCTTTTTACCACTACACCAAATACAAATAAACTAATTAAATGCATTTTTATTTCCAATATAAAAGACAGAAATAAAAAATTCTTAAAGTTAAACTTAGTCTAATTTTAGTAACCAAACAAAACTTAGTCTAATTTTTCCGTGAAGAGCAAGAAATCACTTCTACTAAGCAAAACAAGCACGTAATCAAACTTCAGCACATAATTTTTTTGGACATACATAAACAACATGAATGCAAAAATAAAAAAAAATATAGAAAGAAACTCAAAAATTATATGCTATAAGATTTAATCTATGATCAATATTGTATCGTTATAATTTCATACCTCAAGTTAAAGAGGGCACCTATGGTTGCTAACTCTCCACTCCTCAGTATAAGCTCTCTGAAAGATAGGGAAAATATAAATTAATATGAGATGGGCATGCATGATATGAATATTGTGAGGACATGACAAATTAGAGAGATGAATGAGAACCTTCTTTTAATTTGGTGACCCTTGACATTATTATGTTTTTGAGAGAGTTGAAACTGAGGAAAACATGAAGTAACAATGTTGTGCCTTAGGGTTTGAGTGGTGTTGAAGTTGCAAAAGGTGGTAGAGAGTGCCATTGATGAGAGAGAACAGACTGCACTTGAAGGATACAATTGCAATTCAATTTATAATGAATTTATTTATTTTTGACAAAACTTTATAATGAATTTATTGGTATTTGCAATGTTTTTAGGTAATTGGTGGAGTTAAGCAACGTTTTTAATAGGTAATTGGTGGAGTTAGGAATAATAAATATAGGCACCGCACTACCAAGTAAATTTCATTCCCTAGAAGCATAAGTGAAATGAAATTAAAAAAAATTGAAATGAAAGTAAATCAACTTACGTCATTTAACACAAAAAAAACTTACGTCAAAAATATACATTTTAGATTCAATCAATTAATGATGTATATTATAGGTCGTATATATCATTTAATAAATGAATCTAAAAAGTTGATTTTTATTTATAATAATGATTGGTTGGTGTATGAGACTACTAGTGCGTGTACATGGGGAACACTTGTTTTGAATTAAATTAAAAATAAAATAGTATATACTTCATAGTTTAAATCATTTTAGATTTAACATGAAGTTTGGAGAACATACTACAAAAAATAATATTTTAGATCAGAAGATATTTAAAAGCAGACAATATCAAGGGGAGCAAATGCAAACACTTCAAAATAGTGAAAATTCAGACCAAACATATACTTATAAAGTTTAGTACAAATTCAAACAGAAAACTAAAAGTCAAAATAAAAGGCAAAAGGCATTGAGATAAATATCATCTATCTTTTCACAAATGGAAAGTCATATAGAATTTCATAATATTGCTGGTGACACTACTTGCAATTGCATTCACAGTAAATTCTTAATCCTATAAGTTTTACTAAAGAGGTTAAAATAAGACTAAAGAGGTTGACTCTCAATAGATGCAAACCAAATAGTTCAAAACAACTCACCCTCCATTTCCACACCTGCAAAATTTGACATGACAACATCTTTAAACTAAAAAAATCCACATACACATGAAGAAAAAAATAAGATGTTGAAGAAAAGAAGAATTTGTGAATCTACCTCTCACCAGATAGATCTCAAAGTTGCTTCGCTTGATCAGTCCTAGTCTGAAATATTCAAGGAAAAAAGAGACAAACCAAGAAAGATGTAAAAACTAAAAAATATATGATTTTTGGAAGAAGGAAATATGTGAACTAAATTTGAACAAATGGGGCACTCATCTGAAGAGACAAAGTTGCTTAGGCTTTAGATTATTACCATGTGAACATTGAATTTCAATTCATTTAATACATTGAAAACTGGCGAGAATAAAAAGAGTGCAACTTTCAAACTATTTTTTAAAAATAATGTCAACACCGAAATTTAAATATTCAAAGATTTAAAATATATAAGCACTCTATCTAAGTAACAAATGACAAACTTGTCAAAGAACTAATTTTTCTCTATTATACTCCCTCCGTCTCAAATTATAAGAAAAAAAATTTTATTTTCTTTATCCCAAATTATAAGTAAAAAAGACAAACTTTTATCATATTTAATTATGTTTTTTCAAAAAATCATCTTTTCCAAAGGAAAATTAAATGAAAAGTGCATATAATTTGCTCTCTTTTTTATTTTCTCTATAATCAACTACCAATGAAAATTGTTTTTACATCTTCCTATAAAACTTATTTCAAATATAACACAAAAAACTATGTTACAAACTACTATGTTTTAGTTTTCTTAATAAGTGTGATTTTTTTTTTTGCTTATAATATGGGACGGAGGGAGTATTGTACTTCCTCCGTCCCAAAATAAAAGAGTCATTTGCAATAAAATATTGTACAAAAATAATTGACTCATTTCAATTTTCAATGGAATATTAATTTTTTTTTTCCTTCCAATTATACACTATAATTAATATACTACTTTTATCATTCTCAATTCAACATCCTCTACTTTGCATTTATGATAAAGAAGAATGTAACAATACTTGTCTAGGTAAACTCGACTCGTAAACTCGATTCGTAAACTTGATTCGAGAACTCGTACGAGTTTACCTAAAATTAAAATTATATAAAATTTATTATATGGATGACATATATAAGCTAATATAATATTGTAAATAGGTCAATAGTGCAAAATATGACTTAATTACAACGGTAAATTATACCAAACTACCACCATAAAACGTTATGCTCAACTTAGCATCAAAATACAAAATTAACGCACAAAATCATAAGTTTCATAAGTCTCTAAGTTTAAGTCATCCATAAAACCATCCAAAAAAGCAAGTTTCACAAGTTCCTAAAGTTGTTATTAAAACTATCTAAAAAGTAAACTAGTTAATTTCATCAAAAGGTTAACAAACACCACCACCGCAACCCTAATCGGCGTCGTAATCACCGGCGTCGAAATCTGAATTTCCACCGTCGGAATCGCAACCTTAATTGGTATGTGCTCCCATGTTCATGGTTTGAAAACTCAGAGAAGAAAGAAAAAAAAGTTTCATTTCAGAAACAACGTGTTATTGTAAAGGTAACTATTGAAAATGAATTGGGTTTTGAAAAAAATGGACCCAGAAAAACGGCTAATTTTTTATATATATTTTTTATAGATGTAAACTCGATAAACTCGGTCGAGTTTACACAAGTTTACCGAGTGTTAACTCGGTCAAACTCGTCAAACCTTCCGATTTTACCAGAAACCGAGTTTACCTCCGAGTTAATACGATTTTGGTACCTAAACACGTAAACTCTGTAAACTCGGAGTGTTAACACTCGATTTGCGGGACATTGCTTAAAACCATTTCTCTCTCTCTCTCTCTCTCTCTTAAATTTTTCTTAATATGTGTGAAATGAAAAAAACACTCACATATTATGGAACGGATGGAGTATGATTTATTTATTTTTGACTAAACTTTATAATGAAGGATACAATGTTTTTTTTCCTCTTTTTCAAGTAGCCCAGCGGCTAGAGAAATTCACCATAAAGGTGAATAAGTGGGGTGTCTGGGGTTCGAACCCCAGCCCCTGCATATAATATGCATTATCGCTTGCCAAGTGTACTAAGTTCATGGGAACGGATAAGTGCACCTGGGACACTCTTTAAGGACCATTAATAGTACGTTTTTATGAAAATATGTGTAATCAATGAATTGAAATTTGTAATATTTGAATTTTTTAAGAAATATTTAAAGAGTATATTAATTATAGAAATAATAAATATAGACACCCGCACTACTAAGTAAATTTCATTCCCTAATGACATTTGTGAAATAAAATTAAAGAAATATTAAATGAAATCAACTTACGTCCTGCAACCAAAAAAAAAACTTACATCCATATCTAAGGTTATGTACATTGACTAAATCATTCTGTCTTAGAATAATTGTCTCCTTAGCATTTTTTTTTATCTCAAAATAATTCTAACTTTAGATTACCAATGTAGTATTTTTTATTTTTTTCGATTATCATACTCTTATTTATTGCATTTCTTCCAACTTAAATACTCCGCTAACTACAATTAATAATAATATCTTAGTAAATGATATTGATTTTACCATTGAAATCAACAAAATTAATCATTTTCTTAAAATTAAATTGTGCACAAACCTTAAACGATTATTATTTTGAGACTGAGAGTCTAAAAAAATTTATAATATTCCTGAAAAAGTAATAATAGGGTTAATTAAGTAAATGATCTCTATAAATATCCAGAATGTTGTTTTTAGTCCAAAAAAAAAAGAATAAAATCACACATAAGAAACAACATTGGACACTGTTGACATAACAAATTTTAATTTTATTTTCAAAACAAAAAAATTGATATACCAATATTGAAACATAATGAGCAATATGATATTGATGAATCTTTAAAAGTAGTTAGAAGGTTGATAATGATTTAATATAATTGTTGTGAAATCAACCTTAATCGAATCACACCAATGAAATAAACAAAGATGTGTGGAGCAAAAGATAGTGGTAATCTTAGATCTAAGTGTCTTCAAGCAATGACACACACAAAGATCTAATACAAAGACAAACACAAACCAAACACAAAGATAAGTAAGCTTAAAGGAAGTAAACAAACACACACAAGAAATGGTAACCCAGTTCGGTCCAATATGACCTACTCTGGGGGAGAGGGCAGCTCTCCAATCCACTATGAGAAGATGTTACAAGAGGTTACAAGAAATTAGCCTTTTCCCTAATCTCTACCCTTTGTTTCCCTCACCACTCTCATATGAACTTACTCTAGTGAATACACAAAGGA
>Ga0228710_1007349_pt1 | contig 16302 bp, 6 predicted proteins | sample MedpolnodulmetaG_FD_177995 | JGI IMG/M metagenome (GOLD analysis project Ga0228710, IMG submission 177995) | Root nodule microbial communities from Medicago polymorpha collected in Santa Monica, California, United States - pink nodules | ecosystem: Host-associated > Plants > Roots > Nodule... | reverse complement strand
CACTATTTGATCCAAAAAGGAGAATGGAGTTTTGGGGGCGAGGATTAGAGATTTTATATGACGTTACTTAGTAAATGATGATGGAGGATGCAGGTGAATGATAGGAGTTTGTGGTATAGAGTTTTGGTGGCAAGATATTGGGAGGTTGTATAGTGGAGGGGGGTCGAGCGAATTCTGCTTGATGGCAAAATTTGATTGATATTAAAAATAGGGTTGGTTTGGAGTTGGTCGTTGCTTTTATGGTAATTTAGGGAGGGAGATTAGAGATGACACTAAAACTTTATTTTGGTGGAACTCATGGATTGATGGTATGATCTTAAGAATAGTTTTAGCCCCCATTTTTTTTATCTAGATGTTAACAAAATGGAAACGGTGGCTGAAATGTTTTCTCTTCGGTGGGGGAGGATGTTGAAGTTTGGAAATGGCGGCGTAGGTTATTAGCTTGGGAGGAAGAAAAAGTTAGGGAGTGTTGTGAGATCTTAATCAATATTGTTTTGCAGTCTAATATTCCTGACAAGTAGCTTTGACACTTACATGCTTCCAACAAGTACAATGTAACAAGTGCTTATAATTACATGATGTTGTCGGTTAACATTATGACAGCTGAACACTCAAATGCAATTTGGAATAATGAGGTCCCTCTGAAAGTTAGTCTTTTTGCTTGGTGTTTGCTCCGTAACTGATTACCAACAACATATAATTTAATCAAAAGACACATTTTTCATCATAATGCTCAACTTTGTGTGGGCGGCTGTGGTATAATGGAAGATATAGACCATCTAGTTCTATCTTGTATTTTTTTTTTGGAAAAATTGGTATCTCTAATTGGCTCGGCTTTACTACAGTGCATCAAAAACATGTGCCAGACAATTTCCTTCAATTTGAAAATTTAGGCGGGTTTCCAAAAAACATCTTAATAAATTTTGAACTCATATGGTTAACTTGTGTTTGGGTGATTTGGTGTGAAAGAAATATAATGCTCGAATTTTTAGCAATCAAGTAGAATCGTTAGAACAACACTTCTTGACAAAATTAAGCTTCAATCTTACCGGTGGCTGAAAGTGAATATAATTAATTTTGTTTTTACCTATCACTTGTGGTGACTTAACCATTTAGCTTGCTTGGGAATTACTTTGTACTGTGGTCTCTTTGTCCTCTTTTTCCCTGTTTTTCGCTATTTGATGTAATGTGATTTTTATCCTGGGTTCGACACTCCTTATGCGAATTTTTAAGTATTTCGGTTAATATATTCCATTTTAACTTCTTAAAAAATAAAAAATAAACTAATATATTACTTCTACTACTAATTATTAATAATAAATTACTAATATATTTATATTACTAACTACTACTAATAATAATATATTAAAACTGATGTCCCACTACCAAAAAATAAAACTGATGTCCCCCAAATTGCCAAATTTGTCTTCGGCTAAACTCTTAATGTTATTAATTTGGTGGCGCCAATAATTTGATGGGTTTCATGATCAATTTGATATTAAACGATAAGATAAAACAACATATATGACATAAAAATAGAAAAACATTTTACTCTCCCCTCTTATACCATAAATATAGTAATAAAATTATTGTAAAGTTTGTATAAACAACAACTTTGCTCCATGTAAGGGTTCAATTAATTAGTACTTCAAACAATTGAACTTTTTGTTGCATTTTTTTCTATCTCCTCATCTACATCTTGTGCTGGGTTGATTTGGTGCTGGTAATAATATATTTTATTTTGATTTTTTCAAAAAAACTTGTTCCATGTAAGGCCAAAAAAACAAACTTATCACATGTATAATAACTATTTTAAACTCTTTATCAATTAAAACTTTTACGGTCTATAGTAATTATTTTAAAGTTTGTATCAATGACAACTTAGTTCGTATATAACAATTTATTTTAAATTTTTTTACCAGCGACATTATGTCTCATGTATAATAATAATGTTATAATTTTGACAAGGGACAATTTGTCTCATAATATATCAAGAATTACTTACACATAAACAAAAGACAAGCAGACATCAAGCTGCACCGTTTGGATGGTAATTATTTTCATATTTGGATTAGAGACTTGCCATGTGTATAGTAATTACTTTAAAACTTTTACTAGCAATATCTTGTCCCATGTATAATAATAGTATTTAAAAATTCATCGGTGACAATTTGTCCAGTATATAGTAGTTATTTTAAAATATACTTGTACTAGTGAGAGCTTGTCTCTTGTATAATTATTTTACGTAGTCATGATCATAGGTTTAATACCTTGACTACATATTTTACTTCATCCTTTATTATATTAATAAAGACAAATAAAAAGAATTCAATAATGAATTGTACATTTGTTTATGTACATTTAATTTTTATTTCTTAATTAGTCAAATAAAGTTGTTGCCAATTGTTACAAACATTGTTAAATCATCAACTACATGACTACGTTATTCAATCAAGCATAATCTATACAAGGGAAATGTTAACTTGTGCCCTTAAGACACATGTTAAGAATTCTAGTAATAGAAATTATGTAAGGGGTACAAACTTTATTAGATAGGTAACTATCTTTGTAGACTTTTTCTTCAAAAAAAAAAATCTTTGTAGACTTTAATCATGTGGCATATCCAGAACCCTGGTATAAGGGGTACACACTTTTCCTTACTACAAAATTTATATTTTTTTCTTAAAAAAATATTTTAGTCATTTGAAACATCAATGTCTACACAAATAGTCGCTATTAGGTTGATATTGTTTCAATTTTAAATTTTTAAATATTTTCTTGCAGATATATTTAAAACTTATAAAAAAAGTAATATAATCAATATAACTTAGTGATATAAAGACAAAAAATATATTTAACTCATTAATCTAATAGTTGTTACTTGAAATTAGAGAAATTTTAAAGAGCAATATCATTCATCTTAATAATAATAGATAGTAGATAACAATCATAGTCGCTAGAGAAAGAAAAAATAATGAAGGGATGAGGAGAAATAAAAGAGTGGCAAAATAAAAAATACTAATAATTAAGGAGAGAAAAATATATTATGAAGTATCGTAACATATACCTTAGGTTTTGATTGGGATTTTGGAGGAGATGAGAAAGAAATGTTTTAGAGGGTTGAAAATATAGAGTAGAATGGTAAAATCTTTTATATCTTTTGAAAGAGTAAGTTTTTAGAAAATGATAAATTAATATTTATGATTAATATATTTTTAATTTTAAAAATATTATAATTACATATATTAAATTTAAAGAATTCATGCAAACACTCTCAAACTCCCTCCAATATAATGTTTGACTTCCTCTAAATAAAAAGGATTTGTGTTTCGAAGAAAAATGAATCTCAAAGCATTTTCCTTTCTATGTCATCTATTTTTTCCATCGGCTCTTTCAAGTCTTTCAAACACTTGTGTTGCATTTTTTCACTTTAATGAGATGGAATTATAAGTATTGTAATGCTCATTGTGTGAGTGTCGGCTGTTTTGAAACATGTTTTAGGGCTTAAATGCATGCATGCATCTGAGTCAAGAAATTAACAAAAGTTGAAGACTTTATTGAGTACCCTGTACACTAGTATGCTAGGTCCATTTGTCTTTTTATTATGACCTCACAAATGAATCAATAATATAAGAAGAATAGTAATTAGAGTAGTTTAGTACTCGACGATATTAATCCACTATCGGAATCAAAATCCATCTGACAAGTGAAGTACCAAGATGGAAGAGTGGTGGAGAAGCTTTAGCCACGACGCCCTATTCCATAATGTTTTTTCTTTCTTTCTCCATAAATATAACCTTCTACAACGTCCTAAACATGCAAAAATCATAAGACCTTATAAGTCAATAACCAAGAAGACAAAATTTCTCTAATCTCTTTGATATGGAATATACTCCACCTCGAGTGGCGGCAGCAGGGTCTAGCTCGGGGCCATACACTACATTGTATCCTCCTCCACTGCCGCCAACATCGGATTACTATGCATACCCACAGGCTTATCCACGTGCATATCCACCAGATCCACAAACTTATTCACACGCTCCACCAGATCCACATGCTCCATGGACTTATCCACATGCTCCACTGACTTACTCACCTTCTCCACCGGCTTATTCACATACTCCACCAGGTTACCAACAACCACCATCGGCTCACCCACAACCTCTATCAGCTTATCCACATGCTCCATTGGCTTATCCACATGCTCCATGGGCTTACCCACACCCTCCACCGGCTTATTCGCAGGCTGCACCGGTGTATCCACATTTTTCTCATGGGACACAGAGACCTAGGAGGAATCGTCTTGGATTGGGATTGATTAGAGCAGGGTTGTTTGGAGCTGCAGTTGGAAATGTGATTTCTGATGCATATGATCATATGACTGGCGAGTGATATGTGTTTGGATTTTGTATTCTGTGACCATTGATGATGGAGTGTGAGGTTTTGGCTCAATTTTCGGTGTATGTTCGTTTGTAGGGGTTTAGTTTGGTGTTGGTGTGATTTGGTTTGGGAGGTTTGTTTTTTTACTAGTGTTCAAGATGTACTATGCATTTCTTTATGGGTGTTCCGCCTATACAAGACATCTTTTGCTTTGTAATTTATGTCTTACCAGTCCCTCTTCGTCTTATGTAAGGATTTGGTTATTAATAAATTTTGTCGTTAAAAAAAATATTATTTACCTGCTAGCATATAGACGAGGCATTCTAATATGTTTGTCTATCCGTTTTTCTATTGCATTTAAGTTGTGTTTGATAAAAATAAGTTATAACCTAGTGATAAGGAGGATTTTTCATATCCTCGAAAAGTAGTAAGTATTATGTAAGTTTTATAAAAAAATTATGGATCCACAAAGACTGTGCTTAGCTCGAATTCACCGAATTTCTAAACAATGTTTTATAAAATCTTTTTCGTTAACGAGATGAAAACTAAAATAGTCCAAGATAGAGAAAATTGTGTTGGGATTAGATTTCATCAATAGATACTCCTCGTATTTTTCATCCCAATCGATTGTATACTTTTTATGCTTCAAATATAACTTTTGATATCCATCAACATACATCTCCATTTCTAGTTAACGATGTGAGATCTATTAAATTAGCTAACTTCTAATGCTCAGTGGCAAAATAATTGATTGTTTCAATGACATACGGCAATGGTTTTGAAATTCAATTGTTTTTTGCTTTTGAAATATCTATTATATATATTCTAGTAGATAAATAGCCACATTTATTTGTTTTTACTTATTTTAATATTATTTTTATTGTTCATAATTTATACGCATTAAAACAATAAAGAAACTGACAGACGCTAAACGTTAGTAGAGAAATAATATATGTACATTCATTTTTAATACAACGTTTTTATTATTATTTTGATCCAAAAACAAGCGATAGAAGAAGAGGAAGGGAGAAAGAGAACAACATGGTACCGATTTTTGCAAGTGTATGAAATCGTACAATTAGTAATGTTAAAATGGTAAACCGAGTGTTGAACTCGAGGACGTGTTTGTTAGGCTGGATTTTCAACACACTAGATTCGACAAGATATAATTTGTTAATTTGGAATTGGTATCTGACTATATGTTCCTGATAGATAATGGTTCGATAGATTAAGGAATACTTAAGACAATGGAAATTACAAAATCTTTCAGTTTCGATTGAAGAAATTCAAATTACTTATGAGGAGGCAAGATCAAAAGGTCAAAGACAGGTGAGAACATATCAAGACAAGTGTCGAATGCATTTAGCTTGTGACTGTTATGTTCATTTACTTTTCTTACTTAGTATATATAGTAACTTTGTATAGAAAATTAGGGTCACAAATTAAAATAGAGAATCCTTTACGCTCAAAGTATCCAAGTTACATCGAGAAAAGAGTAACAACAAAATGTATGTGTGATTTGATGTATCAATCTTCATTAATGCAATAAAGATGCTTTTCTTTTAAGTTGTTTACTTTCATTTATGAAGTTTTATTTCTTTTAATTTTGAAAACCTTTTCAACTTTGTCGAAGGAGACAATTATATTCTTTTGTTTTCATATTTAAACTTATGAACATGATAAACATTCAAATTTTTCTGAGAAATAATTGCACAAATATGTCCTAGGATTTCTAATTTGATCTTGCAAGCAAGTAATCTAAAACTAGTGATTATTTACCAAAAACACCGGTAAACAGCGCCATATTGTCGAATTGTATTTTAAAACTTAATTAAACAAAAATACGGGTTTGTTGTTTGTAATTTTTCCAACTACGAAAATCGAATAAAAGTAAATTATAATCAAAATGTGTTAGGCTGAGTATGACTTAGTGTTTACTAGTGTTTTTGGTAAACAATAAGACTAGCTTTAAATAATTACTTGCAGGATCAAACTAGTAATCCTTGGCATGTTGTGCAATATTTTTATAGAAAATGTTTGAATGTTCATCATATTCATAGTTTGTTTTATGAACAAGATGATTAAAACTGTTTTTCGGATGAAGATAACTGTCTTTCGATAGAAATCATTGAAGTAATGCAAGTAAAACTTAAAATTGTAGAAGGAAAAGAAACTTAAAGAAAAGTGAATTGCATTGCATTAATTTAAAGATGGTTCAACAAATTTTTACATACATTATGTGACTCTTTTCTCTCTACGCTGAGTACTTTGAGTGTTTGAATTCTGTAAATGAAAATTGTGACCCGTTTTTCCTATGAAAACTAATATATATATATATATATATATATATATATACACACACACACATGGAGAAAATAACTGCAAAGACCAACGACTAAAAACTACATTCCTTCGACGACTTCAACATGTTTTCCATGTGTCTAAACCTTCAAACTTGCTTCCTCAGAGAGAATTCAAAATCTTCAAAGACTCCACCATCTGTCGAAGACTACATTTAAGGCTTCTCCAATTATCGAAACATACCTTCTTGGTCGAAATTATGGATTCTCCAAAATCAGCATATCTTCTCTTTGGACTTAGAAAATCATGTAGCTATTTTGTTGAATTATGCCCAAGTTTTTTTTTTAAAGATAGTTATGCTTAAGCTTTTAAATGTTTGAATGATTTTTTAGAGATTTATTTAGAGCATTATAAAAATTTACTCCATTTCATAAAATAAAAAAAAGTTTATCCATAAAAAATGAGTTCAAAAACTTATTCAACCCTATTTTAAACTTACTTGTAAAGTTACTTCAAAATAAATATTGGTGAAGATAAACTTACTTAAATTTAAACTTATATCATCCTCTAAAATAAAAAATTAAACTTATCATAGTAATTATACAAAATCGCATCACACGCGTCCCTTCAATCAAAGATATTGTGGGACACATGTCAAAACTCTTAAAAAAAAAGACATTTCAGACTCGCAACATTCAATGGTACATCCACCCTAACTTCAAACTCTTCAACTGCTACCCAGGCGCTCCCTACCCAACATCCTCGTCCCATAAAGATCGACAGAAAGTGTCCTTGCAGCAACAAGATCGTTCATTGATTGTCAAACCCCTTACAAGCTCCTTACATCGTAAAGATTATAATGGTTTGTGGGAAAACTGTGATGGGCCGAACCTCAGGATTCAATGATCTGACTAGTGATCTTTCAAAAGCCCCAAAGCTTCCATCTATTTTTTATTAGTAGGCAGGCAGAACATTTCTTGAAGTCCCTTGAAAGACATAATTCAGGCTCATCATAGCGAAACTGGGTCACTTGATGTTCCCATCTATCATCTTATCACCAACGGTCATTACTAGCCTCTGATGTCTCTATAAGCGTTGCATCTTTGCCACCCCAGGTACACAATCACTTTATAGAAACTCATAAACTCAAAGTTGAACTTTGAATACTTGTATCTCTTGAGCAAACATTGACTTGAACATCAGAGTGTGTGTTTGTTTTGCTGTTACTATCATCCCGCGTTGTAACCATCACCAAAAATCTCACTGTCCACCGTAACCATTGCTGGAAAACTCATTGGAGTATCTCCATCATATATGATCCCCTTTGTACGGGTATCATAACTGACTAATCCTTAAACTCTGTTCTCAGACAGATCAAATACCCAGTTTTGAAATTTAACATGTATATTAATAAGACTTTTTTTTTTAATTTATACATGTGCCCATAATATTTAATCATATATTAATACATATGTCCTCGTGAGCTTAGCCGAGTTTGTAAGGACAATGCATAATATATGCAATGTCTAGGGTTCAAACCTCGGCCACCACAAAAAATAATATTAATCCATATATCTAGTTTCAAAATTTTGTAATTATAAAATACTTCTCTTTTTAAAAAGATCACTAAATTAAACTATTGACTAAATTAAGTCATTCGATATTATGCATTGAATTGTGCATGAGTACCAAGTTTAGAAATTCAAAATGATCACCTATCAAGCTCAGATATTTGATACAATGTAAATGTGATACGACACTGATACGGTTGGGATACTTTAATAATAAAAAATATTTAAAAATTAAATTTAAAATTACATATCTAAATGCACAATATTTAAATATAAGTATTTTTTTTTGAACAAGTCAAAATAAGATATATTACGAACATCAGAGTATCCTTAATAGCATAAGGTGTGCCACTAAGGACTTCAAAAGTATACAAGCAATCAAGTCACAAAGAAAACAAAAATACAACGAATTAGCTGATGCCTAGACAAACAAACGGGCTCGACCACCATATATTAAAATTTAGACAAATATTAGTATTAGTAGTCTTTATCCACCAAAAGGAATGTAGCTTCACTTTATCTAGCAACTGATGGATAGGACTTTCGATGTTCTTAAATATTTGGTTATTCCTTTCATTCCGCAAAACCCAAACACAACAAAGTTAAACAAGCTGCAAACAGGAACGTCGAGCTCTCAAACCACCTGAAGAATAAGTAAACTGAATAGCATGCTCATGAAGATGAGACAGATCGATCGTAGAAATGCAAAGCTAAGACCGTGCAAGGCCCCATAGAGAAGCGAAGCAAGGACAATACAAAAACAGATGTTGAGTAGTCTCTAACCCTCCACACCCAGTCACACATAACTGATTATCGTGAGAAATAATGTCGTGCGCCATCAAATTGATAATAAAAAAGTGACAATTAGTCATTATATTGAAAAATAGGTAAGTGAAAAGTTATTTTTTAACCACATATATTGATTTTTTAACTACCACTTTTGCTTTTTCATTATGAATGGAATATATCTCAAAAAGAGAATATTTTTTTTTATAAAGAAAACCATTTTTTTTAAAGAAAAAACTGAAAACAAAATAATAGAAAAACCTAGTGTTCCATGGGTATCAGTTCCTACCGTCGTATCCCTCGTGTATTCAAGAAGTATATGAAATGTATTATCGAATTGTTTATGCTACGTATCCGGACATATCAGACAGATATCAGTTTATGTTACGTATCAAATACCGGTATTTCATCAATTTTAAAGTATTGGGAGCTTCAAATTGATCACTAAATTTAATCATCAAAACTATGCGCGGATGTCTTGTTTCGAAATTTAGGTATTGTAAATTTCATTTGTTCGATTTATCTTTCAATATTATTGAAATTTAACACAGTTAGGTGTATCCTTAAAACATAGCATAATGTGTGACCCCTTGTGAGAACGCACGAATATCTACTACTCCCTCCGTTTTAAAATGAATGTCGTTTAAGTTTTTTACACACATATTAAGAAATGCATTAATTAAAAAAGATATGTTATTTTATCAAATTATTCTAATCAACTATTGATTTGTTTTTCATTAAAGAAAAAATAATACTTTGGAAGTAGTGTATATTAATTAAAAGGTACAATTGAAAAGAAAAATTATTATTGCATTGAAAACTGAAAATGATATTCATTTTGAAACAATTTTTTTTGGTTAAAATGAGACTTATTTTAAAATGGATGGAGTAATTTACTATTATTCAAATTTACACTAATGAGTTAGATCCAAATTTACACTATGATAGAACACTATAGCGTAATTTGTTCCATGTAGCCGACTCTACTTAGTGGATAAGGCTTGGTTATTGTTGTTGTACATGAATATGGATATCAATCTTGAAAGAGTATATGGAATAAAAAAAAGTAAAAGTCTTTTTTGTGTCAAATAGGGCACCTATGGTTTAAATGCATGCAAATTAAAAAAGAAAAGGCAAAAAGTCTTTATAGAGTACACTGTACGTTAGGTCCATTTGTGTTTTAGTAGTTGGCAATATCTATCAACTATCGCAAACTGCTAGTGAAGTACCAAGAAGATGGAAGAGTGGTGGGGAAGGCTCGACGCGCTATTCCATAATTTTTATTTTCCTTTCTTTCTCCATAAAATATATACCCTTTCTACAACGTCGTAAACATGCAAATGTCATAAGACCTTATAAATCAATAACCAAGAAGACAAAATCTCTCAAATCTCTTTGATATGGCATATACTCCACCTATAGTGGCGGCAGCGGGGTCTAGTTCGAGGACAACATCGGCTTATAGTGGATACCCACAGGCTTATCCACCATATCCACCAACTTATTCACAAGCTCCATACGCTCCACCGAATTATCTACATATGTTCCACCAGCTCCATGGACTTATTCACCGGCTCCACCGACTTATTTAGGGCTTATTCATCGTCATCGGCTCCACCAACTTATTCACAGGCTCCACCAGCTTACCCACAACCTCCATCGGTTTATCTACAAGCTCCACCGGCTTATCCACACCCTTCACCTGTTTATCTACATGCCCCATCGACTTACCCACACCCTCCATCGGCTTATCTACAAGCTCCACCGGTTCCAGCGACCTATCTACAGACTGCACCAACTTATTTGCAGGCTCCACCGGTGTATCCACATGTTTATCCGAGACGACAAAAACCTAAGAGGAGTCGTCTTGCTGGATTGGGATTGGAAGTAGGGTTGATTGGAGTTGCATGTGCGTTAACTGGTGGGGTGTCTGGAGTTGGAAATATGATTCATAATGCTTTTGATGATGATGATGATGATTATTATGATGGTTTTGAAACTTAATTGTTTTTACTGTGATAAGAATGAATTTTCCTATCCTGGTACAGTAGTAAGTATTATGTATGTTTCTTCAAAAATAAATTATGGAACCCTATCATGGCACACAGTAGTAAGTATTGTGTATGTTTTATCACAAATAAATTATGGAACCACAAAGCCTGTGCTTAGCTCGATTTTCATCAAATTCAACAAATTTCTAAACATAGTTTTACAAAAGCTTTTTGTTAACGTGATCAAAAGTAAATAGTCCAAGATAAAGAAAACTGTGTTGGGATTAGATTTCATCAATAGCTATTCCTCGTATTTTTCCTTCTAATCGATTGTATATTTTTTATAGTTCAAATATAACTCCAAATATACTTCAGTATACATCTCCATTTCTGATTAACAATGTGAGATCCTTTGAATTAACTGAATTCTGATGCTCGGTGACAAAATAGTCGATAGTTTTAATGACATACGAGATTGGTTTTGAAACTTAATGGTTTTTTAATTTGAAATATCTATTATACATATTTTAGCAGATAAATAGCCACATTTTATTTGTTTTTACTTGTTTTAATATTATTTTATTGTTCATAATTTATATGTATTAATAAAATAAAGAAACTGCCAGACGTTGAACATTAGTAGAGATATAATATATGCACATGTGTTCCCGATAATATCTGGTGAACATGCTTTTCACGCAGTCATCGTCTGTCAGCATTATCTTTTCGGTCTGCAAATAACCGACACTTGCATACTGAAGGTCCTCCACCCTTGTTGTGTCTCCGGAGTTGAGTCCTTGATTGATTTCGTTTAGTTGATCCTTCAAATCCTTTAGCGTGATATAGACTCAGACCTTGAACAAATGACGATTTCCACCGTTGAAACGTGCTTGAGCTTTGAATAAATGAGGGTCCATTGTTTCAGATCTACACCATAAAAAATTAAACCGTTAATAAAAAAACTCATTTAAACATTTCATCAAACACTTGGAGTGCAAATTATGCATAAACCTTAAAACTCATAACATAAACATGCAAACATTTTAACAAAATTAATCAACTTATATCTATTCTTAAAATGAATCATCATATCTTACTTGTAAATCTACTCAAAAACTAAAATTATAAAATTCGAAAAACAACAAAATTTAAATTAACCTAAAACTAAAATTATGTGTGTGTATATATATATATATAATAGCACTATGATAACTTGTGATTTTGTTGAATAAATTTGAATGAATTTTGAAAAAGTGAGAGATTGGGTGATTTTGGTAAAGATTTTGAGAGAGATTTGATAATGGATGAGAGATAAGGGAAGAGTGAGTTTTGTCTAAATTTGTATCAGGATCGCATCGGCAGTTAACTACCGGTGGATGCCGCGGCAGTTAACTGTCGATGGATGCCGCGGCAGTTAACTGTCGCCGGTTCTATGTGTAACATCCCAAATTTCGAGAATAGTTACTACTAATAAATATGGAAAGAAAAAAACGTACACATATCTTTGCTTATTGTTGTTTTTAAAGAAAAACTTCATCGAAGTGATAGTAACGAGGTACTTGTGGAAGAGAATAACTCAATAATTAATTTCCTTCAAATTTTCATTGGTAGTGTTCCTACCAAAGCTTAAACACGTTCGGACTCAAGGCAATGGAAGGACAAGTTCAAAATAAACAACAATTCATGATTCAAATAGTTTTAGAATCACTACAACAACATAAGGAACGAAACCTACTCCAACAGAATAGAATAAACCAAAGCGGAAACTCTAGCCAACATAACATCCAAGTTTAGGTCGTTAACAGAACATAAATAAAAACCTAAAGCTGATCAAACTAATCCCAATACTATTAACTAGCTCAAGGGTGCTCCTCTCCTCTGACGTCAACTCCTCATCAAAGTGAGTTATATCGTATCCTCGAAAGAGGAACCATCTCGACGAGGTAGATCGGGGTTATCATCTGAATCAAAAGTAAGGGTCATCTCCAACTAACAAACATAGTACAAATATGCATGCAGGCATAGATTTAAACAACAGATAACCAAAAATAAATAAATAATTCAATAGACCATACAAGACACATTACTCAGTTTCTTAATCACCACACCTAGCTTTAAGTTACAACTTGACTACAATGCGTTAGTCCCTATTGGTCATTCTATATGCCAATGCTCATGATCCGGATTTCACCTCTATGCGGAGCCAAATGTCCCACCATTGGACAATATACCCCACCATTGGGCAATACCCCACCGTTGGGTAATAACTCCTAAAAATTCGGCGTTCAGTACCCCACCGTTCGGCATTGTTCTGAAACACCTAATGCATATGAATCGTCACTACCCCACCATTGGGTAGTAACTCCTAAAATTCGATGTTCAGTACCCCACTGTTGGGCATTATTCTGAGTCATCTAATGCATGAATGTCTCCATAAATACCCCACCATGGGGTAATAACTCCTTAACTCTAAGTCTAGATCCCGCCTTTGGACATGGTTTAGAAACACCATTTTAGTTACTTATCACACATAAAAAGTAGTATTCATGTTAAACAGTTCACACAAATAATAATACATGATATTCATGTCAAAACAACACCACCAAAATAATTATCACAACACAAATATATAACACATAGCATTCTCTTAAAAAAAAATCACACCATTATGATAATTATCACAACTCAAATACACATGCACAAATACAAGTACGGAAGCGCGTGGAGTGATGCCCTTACCTTCACCACAACCGTCGTTAAACTCCTCAAGCGGCAGTCTTTGCTATCCTACCTCTACACCTTCACAATAAAATATTTGTTTCAATTCCAATTCCTCTCAATCTTTACACAAGTTTACTGTTGGGTTAAGGCATAATTCACCACTACTCTTGCGAATTATTTTGCTATCAAAATAAGTCCCCCTTTTTCTTTATTATTATATTTGTTTCTGGCTGTTCACACTTTCAGCTCATGTTTTAACAAGCATATTTCATTTTAACTCTAAACCGAAAATGAACTATCTAATTTTATTTCATAACTGAATACAGTTTAACTTGGCCTTCCAAAATTGGGATAAGATTCATGTTTAAGGTAACTAATGTATAGAGTGTTATGATCACATATCAGAGGAGAATTAAGGTAAAAATCATGTTACACTAATTATTAATAGGCTAGATAATTGAGACTTCAAGTTAAAGGTTGATTCAAGGTTACAATACTACCTCTGTCATCAGGTCTCCTCCTATTTACAACGTCTCAATTCTCGTTTATTCTACATTTCTACTCCACCAAAACTCCTACTATCTCTACAGAAAATTATTTCTCTTAATTACGGTTACGATCCGAAACAATGAACCAATTCTTTTATTAATAAAACCCGAGCAGTGATAAGATAGGCATGGAAGAATTTGATTCTCTATAACCCCCAATTCTCCTATTACTAAAACCAGCACGGTACTAAGACAGATAGGGCAGAATTTGATTCTCTATAACACCATTAATAAAGAAAAAGATAGCAAGAGAAAGGATATTCTTACTTGTCTCCTTAAAGTGAATTTCTTGTTCTCTTCCCTTTCAACTTCAGACTCCTCTACGTTCTCTTCTTTTCTCTATGTGACCCTTTTTCTAAGTAGTGGAATGAGTGTGTGAGTGGAAGGAGTTGACCAGGTAATTAGGAAGGGAAGTTGAAACTTAATTTCAATCAGGGTGACGTGTACTGGAAGTGGAAAAGTGATGTAATTTATCTCACTACTTGCACCTAAATAATTAAATAACTAACCATTTCTATTATTGACTTAATTATATTAACATGTCATTCCTATTAACAGCATGGTCTTGACTATTATAAAATATTTTAGTAAAACACATTTAAATAAATAGCATAAAAAAAAACGGGATCTTACACTATGCATCGACACTTAACTGCCACCGAAGCATTTGGGTCTTTTTGTGGTGTTTTTCAGCCTTATATGATGTGTCAACAACAATTTTCTCAATTTTTTTACAAAAATAAACCATATTTATTCATTCAAATTGATAGAGTACATCGATACAATAAAAATTCAAGATCGTTAAAAACAAAAAGAACGAATCTGCAATCAACTCACAACATCCATGTTAATAGCATAAAATACCAAAGTATCTATGCCAACAAATATGACTATATTCAAGTCTCTAGAATATTCATGTCTCAGGATCTGCAACGTTGACAACGTCAAAGTCATTGATTGGATCTGCATTTCTTCAAAGCTAATCTTTCAACCTGAATTAAATAGACATCGTACTATAGACGGGAAATCAAAAGTACACCGCACAATTACGGGAAATCAAAACAAACAGGGTTATGCAGATACCACGAAATCACAGAAACAAACAAAAAATGATTGAAAATATGCGAAAATCACTTATTCAATTAAAAAAAACAAAGTCAATACAAAGACGGCGATATATCATTATTTGCATGTTAAATTTCATATTGATTATCTATTTTTAAATTTTTACCTTATGAAATGAGTCAAAATTGAGTTTCAATTAGAGTCAATTCTGTACTACATGCATGGAAAAGACAATTCTACATTTTTCCCTTTTATCTGTCATATTTATTCATCTAACATAATTGTTTCAAATGTTTTATATGGTTACAAAATGATGCAGTGGCCAATTAGAAACTGTGAAGATCAAATTAAAAGAATAAAGATAACAAAAATGAAAGAAAATGATAATCGCAAGTGGTGCATATTAACTTCTAAATTAACCTTTGCTCTGTTAATCCACTTGGGTTGGTCTAGTGGCATTGACTTGGGATCTAGGAGTGTGCTCCTCCTTGAGGTCACAGGTTCGATTCCCTCTAGGGTCAATTTAGGTGGGCTAATTTATCTTCTTTAAAAAAGAAAAAAAACCTTTGTTCTGTTGATGGCTTTCAAAGAGCTTATTTTACAATCATGAAGTCTATACAGTATTACCTTTTGAAGAAAAATGCAGATCCCTATTAAACAACTTATGTCTATATTAATAGATTCTTCTTGAGCAACTAATGTACAACTTATCCCTATCTTCTTTTTTCGTGTTTGAAGTATACTCACAAAAGTTTATGTCAAATTTAAACATTGAGATGAAGGTGGATTTTAGGGTGAGGGTCCAATTAGGTCTCATCGGTGAACCACGAGAAAAACACCAATAGATTAAATAAGTGGTTCAGATTTATTTAAATTAAAAGAGGGAACATGTAGAACTGCTCACATTCAATCATATCCTGCAATGGTTTCACCCGTTGT
>Ga0228710_1007347_pt1 | contig 16303 bp, 13 predicted proteins | sample MedpolnodulmetaG_FD_177995 | JGI IMG/M metagenome (GOLD analysis project Ga0228710, IMG submission 177995) | Root nodule microbial communities from Medicago polymorpha collected in Santa Monica, California, United States - pink nodules | ecosystem: Host-associated > Plants > Roots > Nodule... | reverse complement strand
TAGTACTCTGAATATGGATCCTGCACACTTGAACAAATTGTTTAGCATATCCAATTGATTATTTTTAATACCTTGTTATTGTCAAAACTCAATAGGTGACTTGTGAAACACCCTTGTTCCAACAAGCTTTCCTATCAAGAGCCACGCCTTCTTCATCCAATCTCAAATTTCCAACACCATCTTCAAGAACATCCCACAACTCATCATCCATTCCTATGACGTGACTATACATCTTGGTCTTCCACCAAGAGAACATTTCAGGGTCACCATTAAACATAGGAGGTTTGTTGTGATTTGAAGATCTTTCATGTTTGCTGGTGTTGTTGCTGTAGTCATAAGGTATAGCAACTCCACCACCAGAACCAGAGCTAGTGCTAGAGCTAGAAGCTTCTCCCCCAGGCATGTTTTTCTCAGATCTTTTGCTGTAACACGGTTAAGTGTTAAATACAGAGCCAACGCTCTGATACCAACTGAAGGTGAGAAAAACCACAAGAAGGGGGGGTTGAATTGTGTTTTCAAAAACTTTTCTTTCCTTACGTTCTGAAGAACTGTTCTCAGGTTCAGAGTCTGAAGTAGTTCAGAGTCTGAGTGAGTTTAGAGTCTTAGTGTAGCGGATAATAAGTAAGAGAACAGAGAAAGAAAGAACACAAGCAATTATACAGGTTCCTTCCACAAACCGGAAGTAGTCCTGTCCCCCTTGCTCTTCCAAGGAGAGTTCCACTAAAATGTAATGTCGGATTACAAGTTGCTCAATCACACAAGAAAGAGACTTCTCAATGCTCAAGGACAACTCCAAGAGATTTCTATGCTCAATCACACAAGAATGAGACTTCTATGCTCAAGGACAACTCCAACAGACTTCCTTTGCTCAATCACAACTGAAAGAGACTTATCTTAACAATTACAAAGAATTGAATAAGGTTTTGAATACTTGATATGCAATCAGAGGTATTCACAATACAATACGAACAGAACAGACTCTGTTTTTCTAGACACTTAAGAATTCTAAGATATGAACAATTGAAAGAATTCTCTAAGTAGTTGATGTTTTGTTTACGACGTTTTGCACAGAGTATTGGCCTTTGCTTTCGTGTGTTGTCTTGTTCTATTGTTCTTCAAGTCTTCATCCCTATATATAGAGGTTTTGAGAGACGTTGAGAATTTAGCCGTTACATCAACTTGTCTTGCTTGAAGCTTTGATTCTTCACCCTTGATCTTTTGCCTGATTTGATAGTTGTCCTATGAAGAACTAATTTCAAATCCATTCCATTACAAAAGGAACAACGTCTGCAGCAATGTTACTGTTATCATTGTCTTGATGTAGAGACAAAGATTGCAGAGATGGTGGTTGCAGAGTTAGTGGTTGTACAGTTCGTACATTGTCCTTTGTCAACTCTGGTGAAGTAGCTTCTGACGTGATATGCTTCTGATGACCATTGCTTCTGATGACGTGTCTTCAGGAGCTCTTCTTCAGACTCGTTACTTCAGATGCAGTTCTTCAGACGCATTCTTCCAGATGCTTTAAGCTTCAAATAAAATTCCTTTGCTCTTTAACTTGTTCAATCAGAATCTCTATGAATAGTACTTTGATTATGATCATGTACACTTGAACAAATGTTTAGCATATCCAATTGATAATTTTTAATACCTTGTTATCATCAAAACTCAAGAGGTGATTTTGATAAACACCCTTTTTTCCAACATACTGTATCGATAAACACTAAATCCTTGGAACATTCCTTGATTCACGGTGGCGTGAGGGTGTACCTCCGACGCCGTCAACGAAGTTTGTTACCGAAAAGCTCACCAAGAAGAAGACAAGTGATTAAATGGCCGCGAATCAATTTTCCGGTGCGGCTTAGGCGAGCGCCAACGCGGCGGAGGTGAACTCTGGCACGGTGGTCACCGGTGAAAGTGCTCCAATCTCGAAATAAACATAGGGGTTTTCTTGAGAAAACTGTGAGGAATAATATTATCAACTTAGTTTCTCAGTAGGGGGCTCATAATGGCAAGGTAATAAGAGAGAAGGTGATGATTGGGGTTTTTCAAATCTCCCCAATCAACAAAATAAATAGATGGTTTTTGAAGAGGAAGAAGAGAGGGTTTCAATGGTGGTGTCGGTGCAATCATACGATGTCACACGAAGTCGTAGAAGGCAAAAGGAAGGGCAACGGTGGTTTTGATGGAGGAAGAAGTGAAATAGTAGAAAGCAGAATGTTGGTGAAGGTTTGTGTTGTGTGAGAAGAGAGAGAACACATGAACCATCTTTCTAATCATATTCCATTTTCCTTATAAAAATAATTTTAATAATAAAGAATCCGGTCCCATCTTTACGCTTTGCCAGGGGTTATTTTAATTTGTGAGGGTCAAACCCATATTTTATGAGAATTGGGTCCCACCTTTTCTAAAGTCATGTTCCTAGGGGGCATCCCTGGCATTGCTCCTGGCAAATTTGCCAGATGTTCATGCTCCTGGCATTATTCCCTGGCAATATGCAATATTTCTTGTAGTGATCTGAAACTTCTAGCTCTAAGACTGAGATTCTTTCAAAGTCAAAGAACTCTAAGCCTAAGGTATTGACCAACTTTGATTCTAAGACTCCAAAGGTTAAGATTCTGAAGAGATTAGACCTATACCACAGAGTCTGAAGAACTCAGAGTCTGTTGTCTTAAAGCCTAAGTTTCAAAGAAGGAAAACAATTGTTGATTTTTGGGAACCAAAACCAAAAGGTAACCTAAGGTATTGAGTGAACACAAGCCAATTAACTTCCAGCACAAGGCACAAAAGAAGAAGTTTAAAACTTCCAGTATTAACCCCAAAGGACCCATAAAAATATTGGTACCTAAATCCAAAATTCAATGTTGCAGATATGCCTAAGAGTAAAGGAAAAGAAAAGATCATGGTACCTGGACAGTGGTTGCTCAAGGCATATGAAATGAGAGAAGTCTATGTTCCTAACCCTAACAATGAAAGAGGGAGGAGATGTGAAATTTGGAGGTAACCAAACTGGCAAGATTATTGGCACAATAACTATTGGAAACTCCTCTGTCTCTATTAATAATGTGTGGTTGGTAGATGGTCTTAGACATAACCTGCTTAGTATCAGTCAGTTTTGTGATAATGGTTATGATGTGATGTTTGATAAGACAAACTGCACAGTAGTTAACAAAAATGACAACTCCATAATATTTAAGGGAAAGACGATATATAATATCTATAAAATCAACATCTCTGAACTAGTTGATCAAAAGGTAGTTTGCCTTCTATCAGTGAATGATAAGAAATGGGTGTGACATTGAAGGTTGGGACATGCTAACTAGAGATTAATCTCTAAACTTAGTAAGTTACAACTTGTCAAAGGCTTACCAAACATTAACTATCATTCAGATGCACTTTGTGGTGCATATTAAAAATTTCACAAAGCGTCGCAACGGATAAATAGCATACATCTCCAAGTAGCCCTGTCATAAGCATTATACATACATCATTTAATAACTCTCCAATCTCAACAAATGAGTAAAATCTCAACAACATAGTCAACGAAATAAAAGATCGACATCCTAAATCAAAGTCTTAAACTAAGACTCCAAAAATAGAAAATGGAGGTAGCTCCCACTATCCTCATGCACTCACCAAGCAAGCAATAAAACTATTCCTCCACGCCGTCTACCCATTCATACAAATAGGTAGGCGGTCAACCAAACGACCACAAGGGGTTAGCTTCACATCATCATAATTAAGCATAAACAATCAAGCATAAGAATTAAAGGATTCCAGCATTGAAAAATATACATACCCATCCCTCCTAGAATACTAACATCACATGAATATTATCCCCCATTCCATGCACATCATGCTGTCACAATTCTAACATAGCATAGCAAGCATATTCATACCTTAAATCATCAATCAATATAAGAATTTCTCACCTTATTCCTTAATTAGCATAATTAAGTCAACAAATACAATTCATCGTTTTGAAAGTATAAGCAAGAAAGTCATCGATCGTCACCAAAAATATCATCAAATCACATTCAAATAAATCACACTTCATTATTGTCACCAAAGTAAACATCGTCAATTAAAAATCCTCATGTGTACAAGTATAACAAAAGATCAACAAGTACACAATTCACCAATTTCACCAATGCACATAACATTTATGCATGGATTCAACAAAATTACATAATTTACCATTCACAACATACATCAAGCACATAAGCAATTATGGCTCATGACAAATTATGCAATGCGCCTAGACACGACACTTATATACATGTGGTACCAAAGGATCCCGGAGATAATTTTACTTTTTTTTATCTGTTTTTATTTATTTATTATTTTTTTTAGTCATTTTTTTTGTCCAAAAGGTCCAATGTCCAAATTGTCCTCAAATTTGTCCAAAAGGGAATTTCAAGTTCAAGGGACGTTTTGTCCAAAGCATTTGTGTACTCTGAGAAATTTCCAATTCTGGCAAACATCCCTAAACCCTAATAATCAATACCATTTTTGTCCAGAACAGTTCCACTAAAAATAACAGACCCATATCACAAGAAAAGGAGAAAAAAAATTTGGACGGCCACAAACCCTAATTCTTAATCTCTTTCTCCTGAAACACTTTTCCAAAAAACGAACAACACAATAACAACTTTTTTTTCCAAAAAACAAATCCATAAACCATTCCATTTCAAAACGTATCCAACAAATACGCATAATCATTCGAAAATTCGAACAAACCCACAAACGGTCCAAAATTTCGAACCAAAGCAACCAACACCACAAACCTCTAACATTATAAATCGAAACAACATCAGCCACATCCATAACCAAGAGCACAATACCACATCACTATATCAAAACCGAAACAAAAGAGTAAGGAGCGGTAGAACAAGGTTTTTTTTTTGTTGTGTTGATTTTTATTTAAGCTCAGATCTAGACGGTGTACAACCTTCTTTTAAAAAAATAGTTTTCAAAAATGTTTTGATAAAGAGAAATGGTTTCGTAAAAGTAGTTTTTTTTTAAAAAAATAAAACAGGGTGAACTTTTACTCCGACACGGCGGCGGCGCCCTCCTAGGTCGACTAGCCTCCGTGCCGGAATCTTAAGGCTCGCCGAAAGTGATAAAGGAGGAGGGGAAGTTTGAGAGCGAAGAAGAGAGGAGATTAGAAGAGAAATAGAGAGAGAGTTTTTTTTTATAAAAAATGATTTAAAATCTGGGCTTTTGGGGTATATATACCCCCAAAGATCTAGTGTACATTTCTCTTCCCTCTTATGGTGCGCCCTCTCTTCCTTACTCCTTCGATCTTGATCAAACGGTGAGAAGCGAAGCTTTCTTCAGCCTAGCCCAGTTGCTCGGCCCAATTCTTTGTCTTTCTGAATTTTCTGACCGCTTGCTAAATAAACCCCCTTTCTGATTTGCGCACCTCCCCTTTCTTTTATTTATTTTTTCTTGTTTTTTTTGTTATTGTTTTATTTATTTTTTTCTTTTATTGCTTGTTTTTTTTTTTACTTTTTAGCACACATACATGTGTGCAACATTATTTAGGGTTTTTTTATTTTATTTTTTTAGTTTATTATTATTGTTTTTTATCATTTTAGTCTATTTAGGAGTTTTATTTTATTTTTGGTTTATATTAATGCCTTTTTCTTTTTATTTTAGTTTACTTAATGCTTTATTTTCTATTTTGTAGTTTAGTTTACTTTAATGCAATTTTTACTTTATTTAGTGCTTTTTATTTTAGTTTTTTTTGATGTTTTTTTTGTTTATTTAGGTTTTATTTATAGTTTATTTAGTGTCTTTATTTATTTACTTTCTTAGTTTATTTAGGACCAAAATCATCTCATGCATTTTTTTATTTTCTTTTATTTTTCTTTATTTAGCATATTTACTTAATGCCTTAAATCATATTATGCATTTTTTATTTTTTATATTTAGCATATTTACTTAATGCCTTAAATCATCTCATGCATTTTTTTATTTTATTTTATTTTTTTAGCATAATTATTTATTTATTTCATGCATTTGTAATATTATTTTGTTATTATTGCTTTGTCATTTTATTTTATTTATCTTTTATGCTTTAGAATGTACTTAGGGAAAAATGTAAATATAAATGAGAAAATTGCATTGCGTACATATTTATTTATTCCGCTTTTATGATTTAGAATGTATTTTAGGGACAAATATAAATATAAATGAGAATCTTGCATTGCATGAATTTTTATTTATTCCGCTTTATATCAAAAACGCAAAAAATCAAAAAAACCAAGGAAAAAGGGACTTTCATTTTGGATCCAACGTCCTTATAAAAAATTGCTCGCGCGTTAGTTTATTTTGTCACGCTTAATTTTTATAGAGTTTACTTAGAAAACATAAAATCTCAAAAACATTCAGATATTCAAAAACATTACAAAAATATCCTTTTTTCTTAACAAACCTTGATTTTCAATCAAGTGACATCTTCATCTTTTTTAATCAAACTTTAATCAACTTTAATCATATTTAGACCTTTATTTTCTTCAATTAAAATCAAGCAACTTCACCTTTTTGTCACTTTGGCTCTTTTTATGTTTAAAAACATTTTCAAACTTTAAAATCAGTCAAACAAATCACCCCGCTTTTTACCCAAAACTACGTGATTTTGATCTTGCTCGGGTACGTAGGCAAAGGACTTTGTCTTTCCAAATCAACAAAATACAAAAACATTATTTCTTTCTTTATTCACACTTAACTTTCTTTTGGAAGCAAATAATCAATTTAGCACAAGATAAATAAAAGCAAGAGGTTCCTATAGAGTATTGTAGACGTTTAGGGTGTTACTACCTTCCCTTCACATAGCCAACCCCCAGAACCTTTAATCTATAAAAATAAAGGGTTTATTCGATATTTTCCCCTTTCCCTTGGAAAAAATAAAAGCTCGATGGTGAACTAAAATTTTGAGTCAACGCTAACCGATAGCTTGGCATCCGAAAATCACCGCGACATAATTGTTCACTTCACTGTGGATGAAAATCCCCTAAGAGGGTTGAGCCAATCTTGTTCTTATTTATTTTTGTGCTTTATTTTGCTTGTAAACTTTGTAAATATGTGCCTGTGTGTTTTTTCCCTTTTATGTGAGTGGTGAGATAAGTCCTACATCGGGACTTGAGGGAAACATAAGATAGGATGGTGGTATAATCAAAGTGCCATTTCGAGAGTAGTCTCGTGTTTTGGTACATGTGATACAACCCTACTTAGTGGAGGCCTCTTGAAGGTGATGCGTCGGCGCGTGTAGTCGCGTTTTGGTGTTATTACTTTTAAGTTTCCCATGAAGCTAAGGACCTTTAGAGTTACCTTTAACCCATCTTGGCATTTTAGGACGTAGTGCGATGGCTAACCAAGTGTTGTCTTGGTATAAGTTAACACGTGATACTACACACAAACGAGACTTTCCTACGAATGTTGTTGGACCGGGTGTAGTCCTGTAATCCGATAATATTCGGAAGTGGTCAATGAGTTTGGGAGCTTGGTAGAACCCGTGATACAGGTACATGTGAAAACATAGTCCCTACCATGCGGCGTGTTTAACCTTGACTCCAACATTATCGACTTAACCTCACACCATGTTTTCTATGTTCTTTAGTATAATTATGCATACATGCACTCATTCATAAATAATTTTTCCATCCAATATCGAAGGACATAGACAAGTTTTTTTGTAAACATCAAAGGTATGGACCTTGTAAGAAGGAACACCAAGAAATACAACTTCAAAAGTCTTAACTAAGCTTTAGCTTTTGTCAAAAACTTCTTCCTTGGCTTCGTTCTTGCTTTTGAAGAGGGAACCGATTGCAATATCTTTACAATTTTCAAACAAAACCATGTTCGTCTGCAATGTCCACAATTTGCTTTGAAAAATCCTTCGAAAAATAAAAATTGACCAATATTTTTTTGCATAAGCATCATGCATCATTTTGCATTCATAGTTTCTTTTGAATAAAAGGTCAATCGGCTTAAGTCAGAAAGTGGTCCGACATTCTCATTCAAAGCCGGCTCGCACTTACAATGCTCGTGCAAAACCTTGTTCAGACCAGAGCGCCTCCTTTGTTCATGAAAGATTGTCGGTTCGGTATAGATCTGACCTCTTTTGTGCCTTCCATCAAGGGGCACCAGGTCATGATGTTGAGCGCTGTCATTCTTTAAAAGACCGAAGTCCAGAAGTTGATTCAAGACAATATCTTGTCTTTCAAAGATTTGAATCCAAATGTGCAAGTTAACCCGCTACCAAATCATGGTACCTAGTGTTGACACCCGGAATGGTTAGCCGCAATTGAGTCGCTGTTGATGCTACTTCCGCTACTCAGTTTTTTCAAGTGATATGTTTAATGTTTGTTATCTTTTAAAAAAAAATCCTTACGTCCCACCCGAGACGAAGGCGAATTTGTGAAGGGATTTTTGCTTTATGCATTTCCATAATTAATAAAAGGTCGTCTTAATCCCGACTTTGTTTTTATTTTGTGCTTTTTCTAGAAAAAATGGTAATACAAAAAACTTAAGAAGAAGAATTTTTCAAAATGTCTGCATACAATCATTCACTTTCTAAAATCAAACATAAATGAAGATCATACATTGATAAGCCCATTGAACACATTAACCGTGTACTCTCTTCCAACTTTGAGTTCCATGTGTCCGAAACTGAAGAAGAGGAGGATGAAGAGGTTCCCAATGAGATCTCTCGCCTACTGGGGCATTTTAGTCGTCGAAGCTGCAAACAAAATATCAAAAGATTTTCCAGAAGATGGCATTCACTTACAAAGACTGGCACGAGATGCTACCATTTGCTTTGCATGGATATTATACTTCAGGACACATCTCAGCATGGGTAACCCCCCCTCCTTCCCTCAGTATACAACATAAAGGTCATGCCTCCGATGGAGGTCGGAGTCCCGTCAACAGAAGTTCCGATGAAGGCCAAACATGGTTAAACTTAAACACATTACTGCCTCGTGTCATAGACAGTTATATCAAAAGGATGAAGAAAGCTTTCAACAAAGAAGGCTCGTCCCCGTGAATCCCCGAGAAGGAGACCTTGTACTCAAACATACATTATCTTTTCAACCAAACTCCAGGGTCAAATAGATGCATAATTACAAAGGATGGTGACAAACTTGTAAGTCATGTGAACGCCGATGCAGTCAAGAAATACTTTGTTAAAATATATAAAAAAAAAAAACAGCTCGATAAGTCTCAAACCTGAAAAGGCGGCTTAGGCAAAAAAAAGCGTCGCGGTGGACTGAAAACACGAAAGGGCGGTCCAGGCAAAAATTAGAGACAAAAACAGAAAATGATTATTCTGATAGGTTGGAAACACGAAAGGCCGATCTATGCGAAAGTTAAGGATCATGACAAAGTAACTGCATCGGGTCAGACATGATTCACTTGGGGCACTTCAGCTGTCAAAAGACCTCCGATTTGAAGCATCTGCGAATCAAAGACACGGAACGGTGGAACTCAAAGTTGTTAGGGAAAACAACGGTTATTGTGTTCAATGTACATTTCCCATATATTTACCATTTTCCAAAACTCTTTAAAGATCTGTGGAGCCACGCCATTGGCAGGCCACCACTCAATCAATTTAATTTGAGCATGTGCCCATTTATTTGAAATTCTCATTTATTTTATTTACAAAATTTCTTCTATTTCTTGATGTTAATACTTAAAGCAAAATTTTCAAAAAACATCTTTTAAAACTTTTTCATGTCTTTTGGAAAACATAAACAACAAGTACATCTTCTTTGAACTCATGAGTAGGAGAAGCATACATCAACATCCGTCTCAAGAACGGTTAAACTCTGCAAGATAGGTATGACCAAAGGCTGTGAGAAGACCTCTGTCAAAAAAAAAAAAAAAAAAAAAAAAAAAAAAAACTCGCTAAGTCAAAAACCCGAAAGGGCAACTTAGGCAAAAATGAGCGTCCCAGTAGACTGAAAACCCCAAAGGGCGGTCTAGGCAAAAATTAGGGGCACAAAAAAAAAGAATACCTTCCAGTTGGACTAAAAACCTGAAAGGGCAGTCCATGCAAAAGTTAGGGATTCAAAAAAAAGAGAGAAAAACGAAGACAGAGGCATGACAGTTCAAGTGTGCCAAGTGGAAGAATACACCTTATGCTGGTTTAGAAATGACGACTTCTACCAGAATAAGTGGTTTGATTAATGGGCTTTACCCCATCAGTGGTTTGATCCTTCTCCAATGGTATCATCCCCAATGAAGATTGTCCAGTCTTATTTCCTTAAGTTATATATAGTCGTACAATCATACAGTCGTACAGTCATATAGTCGTACAAGTTGTACATTCATAGATTCATACAATCATGCATTCATACATTCATGTACTCATACATTTGTACATTCACATATACATAACATAAATACAGCATCATTCATACATGATTGCATAAGTCATCTAGAGTCTTGTTTGGTCGTATTTCTTCAGTCTGGTCTGGACCTAAGCAACAAGTGGCAGTTTCTATAGTTTCTTTATAGAAACTGCTTGCAAATACATTCAATTTTCATCTAAAGTGTCATCCTCAGTGTGTCTGGTCAAGAGATGTCACTAATCAATCATTTTAAGTGGCAAGTTCTACAAATGAACAGCTTGCAAATACCTTTTTACCTTTTACATTAGGCCAAGTGGCAAGTTCTACAAACGAACAACTTGCAATAACCTCTTATTTTCATCATATGCCAAGTGGAAAGTTCTACAAACGAACAACTTGCAATTACCTTTTATCCTTATTTTGTGCCGAGTGGCAAGTTCTACAAACGAACATCCGACAAACCCTTTTCATCTTTGTGTCAAGTGGCAAGTTCTACAAACGAAAAGCTTGCAAACCCTTTCTTATTTTGTGTCAAGTGGAAATTTCTACAAACAAACAGCTTGCAAACACCTTTTACTTTCATCACATTTCAAGTGGCAGGTTCTCCATACAAACAGCTTGCAAATACATTCAATTTTCATCTAAAGTGTCATCCCCTGTCTGGTCAAGAGATGTCACTAATCAATCATTCCATGTGGCAAGTTCTACAAATGAACAGCTTGCAATTACCTTTCATTTTCATCATATGCCAAGTGGCAAGTTCTACAAATGAACAACCGACAAACCCTTCTCATCTTTGTGTCAAGTGGCAAGTTCAACAAATGAAAAGCTTGCAAACACCTTTTATTTTTCATCATTTATGCCAAGTGGCAAGTTCTACAAATGAACAGCTTGCAAACACCTTTTATCCTTCCTTATGTGCCAAGCGGCAAGTTCTACAAACGAACAGCTTGCACTTATCCTTCATTTCCCCAAGTGTTATCCCAAGTGTGTCTGGCCATGAGATGTCACTAAACATGTTTTTGTTCACCAATGCTATTTATACCAATAGCAGGACAGGGTCTCTTTCATTTTTGGTCCACCTACAATTATTTATACCAACAGCTATCAATACCGATAGTAGGTAATACCTGACATTCGTCCACCAACAACTATTTATACCAATAGTAGGACAATGTCTTTTTTCAATATTACCACAAAAAGCTATCAATACTGATAGTAGGTAATACCTGTCATTCGTCCACCAACAACTATTTATACCAATAGTAGGACAATGTCTTTTTTTCAATATTAACACCAACAACTATCAATACAGATAATAGGTAATATCTGTCTTTTTGGTCCGCATACAGCCATTTATACCAATAATAAGACAATGTTTTTCATCTTACCTTCAGTAAGCTATCCTCATACTGATAGTAGACAATGTTTTTTCATTTTACCTTTATTAAGCTATCTCACATCGATAGTAGGTAAAACATGTCATTTCTTTTATATTTTATCTTCATTAAGTTGTTTTACATTGACTGCAGACAATGCCATCTCTTTTATATTTTGTCTTACTCTGTCACATCAATAGTAGACAACATCATTTCTTTCCATATATTACCTTCTTTAAGCTATCTCACATCGATCGTAAGCAATGCCTTTCAATTTGTCATACAACTATCAATGCGATAGTAGACGTCCCTTTTTCCCTAGAGGACTTACATTATCCCTCAGTAAAGTCGGATCCCTTTCTTTAACGAACTCAGTTATCCATTTGTTGTTTATTCCCTAGTTGGATCATTTTCGCCGTCTGACATTCATACTTGCATCACGAGCATTCATAGCATTGTATAGTCAAAATTAGTCAAAAAATGGTGTACTCTGTATTTAAGTCTCTTCAGCGTGTCGAATAAAAAATTTCACTTTCAAGTCTACGTATGAAGAAACTTAAATAAGGGTATCTTTCCTAGCCCATTTTTTTCTACCCAATTTTCCCTATTTTTGATCGTCTTTTAAACCGGAATTTGTCGTCGCTTCAGACGAAACTTCGGAAGAGAGGTATTTTAAAATACCTCATTATTGGTTTTGAAGGAGACAATTTTAAGTTTTTTATTTTTATTATTTCGTCTTTCTTATTCATTATTGTTTTTTAGTTTATTTTTAACTTGTTCTTTTTAATTATTTTATTTATTTCATTTTTTGTCCAAATTGTCCTCAAATTTGTCCAATAGGGAATTTCAAGCTTAAGGGCAGTTTCGTCCAACGAACTTGTGTACTCTGAAAAATTTCAGTTCTGGAAAACATCCTAAACTCTAATAATTAGTACCATTTTTGTCCAGATATGTTCCACTATAAATAACAGGCATATATCACTAGAAAAGGAGAAAAAAATTTGGACGGCCACAAACCCTAATTCTTCATCTCTGTCTCTAGAAACACGTTTCAAGAAAACCAACAACACAATAACAACTTTTTTTTCCCAGAAAACAAATCCATAAACCATTCCATTTCGAAACACATCCAACAAATACGTATAATCATTCAAAATTTCAAACAAACCCACAAATGGTCCGAAATTTCGAACCAAAGCAACCAACACCACAAACCTCTAACATCATAAATCAAAACAACATCAGCCACATCCATAACCAAGAATACAAAACCACGTCACTATATCAAAACCGAAACGAAAGAGTAAAGAGAGGTAGAACAAGGGCCTTTTTTTTTGTTGTAGTGTTGATTTTCATTTAAGCTCAGATCTAGACGGTGTTCAACCTTCTTTTAAAAAAATAGTTTTGAAAAACGTTTTGATAAAGAGAAATGGTTTCGTAAAAGTAGTTTTTTTATAAAAAAAAAAGGGGCGAACTTTTACTCCGGAACGGTAGCGCCGCTCTTCAGGGCCGGCCGCCGTGCCAGAAGCTTAAGGCTCGCCGAAAGTGATAAAGGAGGAGGGGAAGTTTGAGAGCGAAGAAGAGAGGAGATTAGAAGAGAGAGTTTTTTTTTATAAAACATGATTTAGATTATGGGCTTTTGGGGTATATATACCCCCAAAGATCCATTGTACGCTTCTCTTCCCTCTTATGGTGCGCCCTCGCTTCCTTACTCCTTCGATCTTGTTCAAACGGTCAGAAGCGAAGCTTTCTTCAGCCCTGCCCAATTGCTTGGTCCATTTCTTTGTCTTTATGAATTTTCTGACTGCTTGCCCTTTCTTCTTTCCGCACCCCCCGTTCTTTTATTTATTTTTTCTTCTTTTTTATGTTATTGTTTTATTTTTTTTTTCTTTTATTTCTTTTTTTTTACTTTTAAGCACACATACATGTGTGCAACATTATTTAGGGTTTTTTATTATATTTTTTTAGTTTATTATTATTGCTTTTTATCTTTTTAGTCTATTTAGGTGTTTTATTTTATTTTTAGTTTATCTTAATGTGTTTTTCTTTTTATTTTAGTTTACTTAATGCTTTTTTTTTATAGTTTAGTTTACTTTAATGCATTTTTTCCTTTATTTAGTGCTTTTTATTTTAGTTTATTTTGATGTTTTTTTGTTTATTTAGGTTTTATTTTAAGTTTATATTTAGTGTCTTTATTTATTTACTTTCATAGTTTATTTAGGACCAAAATCATCTCATGCATTTTTTTTTATTTTCTTTTATTTTTCTTTATTTAGCATATTTACTTAATGCCTTAAATCATCTCATGCATTTTTTATGTATTTTTTATTATTTTTATTTAGCATATTTACTTAATGCCTTAAATCATCTCATGCATTTTTTTATTTTATTTTACTTTATTTAGCATATTTATTTATTTCATGCATTTGTAATTTTATTTTGTTATTATTGCTTTGTCATTTTATTTTATTTATCTATTATGCTTTAGAATGTACTTAGGGGAAAATGTAAATATAAATGAGAATATTGCATTGCATATGTTGAGACAAAATCCTTATTTGATGTTTTAAAGATTACAAACATATTATATATATTTAATCTTGTTATCTACTAATTCTTTTTGTGAGAATTTGTTTCATGAGAATGTACTGAGAACGTTCTGGCGCATACGAAGAAATTGGAACCGTACATCGAAAGTGAATAAGTCTGCACAACAAGAAAGCATGGCAGATTATGATATTGCAAGATGTGTCTTGGGCAATTGAAAAAAAGATCAACCCATGTGGATGCAAAAAGGACAATGACATAATCAGATTGGGCAACAAGTAAACAGCTCATTACAGTTGTTCTCTCCCTCGCAAGCAAGCTACAGTGCAAGCAAAGCTAGGCAAATAATACAGAACATTCTGAGAACGTTCTGGCTATTTTTAAGAAGAAAAGAGAAATCAATTGAGACTTTGGACAACTGTCAAAAACGTGTCCAACAACTCTATTATCTCCCTTGATCACCAAGTCACTCCTCACCTATAAATACAAGGGCCTTTGAAGGTTAAATGCAAGAGTTTTGAAAGCTAACATTCTCTCAAGTGAAAAACATCACTACAAACAAAGCTCTTCGCAAACAAAGCAAATTCCAAGCTCTCTCACTATATCTCTTGGATCTTCTCTTTAGAATTTGCTATTGTAAAAACTCAAACAAAGAATTGAGTGTTTCATTCGATCCAAACAAATCTCTCCATACAAAGTGTGTGTATTTCTCAAAGTCTATTGGGCTTAATAGTTTTGAGATAGAAAATTCCAACCTTTCTTTTGCTAGTGCGCAAAGAATTGTAGAAGCCTGCTGAGGTTGATAATACAGGTGTAACAGACTGATCTGGTGTGATCAAGATCTTATAGTGCTAGTCAGAAGTTTCTGTTAGCAAGACAACTATAGTGGATAATCTCACACGAGGTGTGGGGACTGGAAGTAGCCGGGTCTGGTGAACCAGGATAACTCTCCTGTGTTATTCTTCTCTCTCTCTCTTTATTTTAAGTTACACAACACACACACGTTATCACACTTATAATAATCTCCAGAATATTCTGGTCCTAATTAATTACTATCAAATTAATCCAAAGTGCTCTGGTCCCTAATCAAACATTAATAATGTTATCTTATTTTATATTAAACTGTCTCCAAAACATTCTGGTCCAAGATAAAACAATTGCTTAAATATTTGACTAAAGTTTAAAATCAATATATAATATTGTTTTATCATTTTATCTTATATTAATTGTTCTCCAGAACATTCTGGTCCTTGTTAAGATAATCTTATATTTTAACTTAACATCATTTTTCTCATTCTGCTTATATACATTCTTCAGAACATTCTGTTCTAATCAATTAATTATTATATACTCTAATCTTGTTGGACTAACATACACCAAGAACATTCTTGAGTATAAACTTAACTTTCAGGAATAATTTTTAAAAGGGTCACAATTCAAACCCCTCTTTCTTGTGACGTTTATTGCTACTTTAGATTCAACAGGGCATCAAACCCCCAACTTTATATGAATGATTATTCTTGGACTCAGCAACAAATGCAACAACGACCAACAACTTCAACGACATCGACAACAACTTACAACTTTAACGACATTGGCGACAACAGCGGCAACGACAACAACGACTTGCATAAATAACAAGGCGTTAACACGACTTAATGCAACAACGGCAACAACTTCAACGTAATCATCACTTAGCGACATATTCAACAACAATATATAAATATATCCACATAAGGTTATATATATAAATCATCCATCAACGATATTTTCACAATTAACAACATTATTCTTTGCAAATAAACAATGGTTTCATTCACACACTTATAATTACGAAACTCAAGCATTCATATCTTAATTAAACTCCTAATACTCAAGTTTTGAAGTTTAGAAGTAAACCATAAGTTTTGGGACGACTTGGAGATAGTTATGCTAAGTTTCCTTAAAATTTCTCCAAGACCTACTTGGAGTGTTTTCATCATAACTCAAAATTCACAAAACATTTTCAAGTCAAACCAAAGT
>Ga0228710_1007346_pt1 | contig 16304 bp, 10 predicted proteins | sample MedpolnodulmetaG_FD_177995 | JGI IMG/M metagenome (GOLD analysis project Ga0228710, IMG submission 177995) | Root nodule microbial communities from Medicago polymorpha collected in Santa Monica, California, United States - pink nodules | ecosystem: Host-associated > Plants > Roots > Nodule... | reverse complement strand
AGCTACTTAAAATAACTTCTCATTTGAAACAGTTTTTACATTTTTTTAGACTCTTATTTTAAAAAAAAAAAAAATCTGTAATAAACGTATGAAAACTCTTAAAAGTGGTTAGTTTTTTTTTTTAAACAAAAATTTCACAAAAAAAAACTGTAATAAATGAGCCCTACCTATGTATATGCAGAAAAAGTTTATGATCTGGGAGGGCAAGTTCTGGCCGCAAGCAGTGCTCCTGTCATCTTTCACTTGGCAAAAGAGACAGAATCTGCACTAGAAGAATTGGACTCTCACAAGCTAGCTATTATTGACACTGCCTCAGGAAAATACCAAGATATTAAAGTTGCTGATGATTATGTATCTGTTATGTCACTTACACTGAAAATCCAAGTTAGTCTTCTGTTTATCTTAGACAGATACATAAATAAAGTAATTTAATTCCTATGAGTTGACAATTGAAAGTTACATGTTAATTCTTCTTGTGAAATTGACAGGAAAAGGTGAAGAATTCCGGTTGTTTTGGGGTCCACGCTGTCAGTGAAGTTGCTGCGGACTTAACTCCAGAATTTCTTGAACAACATGGACTCAAATCAGTTCCAAATTCTGTTGCTTATGGTTACACGGCTTCAGGATATGGATTCATACAAGACATGCCTTATGCCTACATTCATGAATTTACCAGAACGTCCATGGCTGGAAAAATTCGACGATTTAAAGGTGGATATACAAGTCTTTGGCAGAAGATTGCAGAATCACTTCCTATAAAGCTTCAGTGTAACACTGAAGTGTTGGCAATAAGGCGGAATTCTGACAGTGTCAATGTTAATGTCAAGAGCTCAAATGAAATTGAGACTATGGAATTTGATAAGATCATAATCTCAGGTAACTTTCCATTAAAATATGGAAGAACTTACAGATCAGCGCCTTCAAATTGCATAGGTATGTAAACTTCTAACTGCTCCATATTTACATATTATGTTTTTTTTTTACTACTTCATCCAGATAGATACCTGAAGAGGTTAAGTATTGTTGCAGATTCTGAAGCAGAAGTGATGGATGCTAGTGACATTGAAAAGGAGTTATTCAGCAAAGTAGAGACAAATGACTACTACACCACTGCTTTTAAGATCAAAGGGCTGGATCATATGCCAGTTGGATTTTATTATTTTAATGAATACATGGATGACCCGAGTACAATCGGAAATCCGGTCGCCATGCAGAAGTTTTATGCTGATACTGAGATATTCTTGTTCTGGTCTTATGGCAACTCCTTTGATATTAAGGGACCAACTATCACTGAACTTGCAATCAAGGCGATAAAAGCTATAGGGGGAGAAGTTGAGAGCTTCATTCTTCAACGTCGCTTTAAGTATTTTCCTCATGTCAGCAGCCAAGGTATTTCAGACGTTTTTAAATTTCCACGTTCTCCCTTTCAAGTAGTAAGGATTCTGAATTTTCAAGTTTGAATGCAGATATGAAAAATGGATTCTACGAAAAGTTGGAATCAGAGCTCCAAGGTTCAAGGAATACTTATTATGTCGGTGGACTTATGGCATTTGAGCTCACGGAGAGAAACTCATCTTATGCCATGGCTCTTATGTGCAAGAACTTTGCAAGTAGCAGTGATTTGCCAGTGTTTCCTTACACTAAGGTAATTTGACGTTTATATATTATTACCTGGTATTGTTTTGAATATTCCAGACTTTTAATAACTTTTGGGCAGTCATGTTTTCCATGTATATAAAGTACTTACTAAATGTATGTCTTATGCAGAGTTTGTTTCCTTTGCAAACTGAGTTTCAGAGAAAGGAACCTAAACAACTAACTGAATTGCCCGGTGTGCAATTTCCCAATTTGCCTACTTTGAATGGCTATTTAAAGCACTGGGGAACCCATTCCGTCACTGAAGACAGAACCCTTTATAGTTGGATAAATGAAGAAGGGACAGTGATCGGTAAGAGGACATATAGAGAGCAACATTTAAATGCTTCTTGCATTGCAAATAAGCTCTTAAAAAGCCAAAAGCCAGTTATCAAGCCAGGGGACAAGGTACTTCTAGTGTACGTTCCTGGTCTAGATTTCATCGATGCATTCTTTGGATGCCTAAAAGCTAAAGTTATACCAGTCCCGGTTCTTCCCCCAGATCCCATGCAAAGAGGCGGACAAGCACTTTTAAAAATTGAGAACATTGCCAAGTCATGTGGCATAGTGGCAATTTTATCAACAGTAGCTTATCACTCAGCAGTACGTGCAGGTTTAGTGAAAAACTTTATCACATTGAAAAATGGGAAATCCTCAGCTCGGTGGCCGAGCCTTCCATGGTTGCACACTGATACTTGGGTCAATAACTCAAGAAGTTATGCTTTGAAAGATCTATATGATGATCAGCGTGAATCTCAGTCCGGTGATATATGTTTCTTGCAGTTTACTTCAGGCTCGACCGGCGATGCTAAAGGAGTCATGATCACCCATGGAGGGCTAATCCACAATGTGAAGCTGATGCAAAGCAGATACAAGAGCACCTCAAGGACAGTACTAGTGAGCTGGCTTCCTCAGTATCATGACATGGGGCTGATCGGAGGACTTTTTACAGCTCTTGTTAGTGGTGGAACTGCCCTTCTGTTTTCACCAATGACATTCATCAAGAAACCACTCTTATGGATAGAAACCATGAGCAAGTATCAAGCAACACACAGTGCTGGACCTAACTTTGCTTTTGAGTTAGTGGTTCGAAGGTTAGAGTCTTCCGACAAGGATAAACTTCAGAATCTAGACCTTTCATCCATGATTTTTCTTATGGTTGCTGCTGAACCAGTGAGGCAGAAGACTCTAAAAAGATTTCTTGAGCTAACCGGTCCATATGGCTTGTCTCAAAAGGCGATGGCTCCTGGATATGGCTTAGCAGAGAATTGCGTGTTCGTCAGTTGCGCATTTGGAGAAGGCAATCCTATTCTTGTTGATTGGCAGGGGCGCGTTTGTTGTGGATATGTTCATCCAGGGAATGCAGACGTTGACATCAGAATAGTTGATCCAGATGGCATTGAAGAGCTTCAGAAAGATGGAAAAGAAGGGGAAATCTGGATCAGTAGTCCAAGTGCAGGAATAGGATACTGGGGGAAGGAAGAACTGAGTCAGGCAACTTTTCGAAATCAGCTTCTGAACCATCCAGGACGCTTCTACACAAGAACCGGAGACTTAGGAAGGATAATTGATGGAAAGCTATTCATCACTGGAAGAATCAAGGATCTTATCATTGTTGCTGGAAGAAACATCTATTCGTCAGATGTTGAAAAGACGGTAGAGAGTTCGTCTGAACTTCTTCGTCCAGGATGTTGTGCTGTCATCGGTGTCCCTGAAGAAACTTTATCAGCAAAAGGGATTTCCTTGCCAGATGGTTCTGATCAGGTTGGTTTGGTTGTGATTGCAGAACTGAGGGACGGTAAACCAGTTAGCAAAGATGTGGTTGAAGATATTCAGACTCGCGTGGCGGAAGAACATGGAGTCAATGTTGCTTCTGTCAAGTTGATCAAGCCTAGAACCATCAGCAAAACAACATCAGGAAAAATTAGAAGATTTGAATGTCTCAAACAGTTTGCAGATGGAACACTGAATTTGGTGCCACAACCTGTTCTGACAAAGAAAAAACTGGTAAGGTCGTTCACTACAGGAACGTGTAAAGAAGGAAGAACACCCCGAGCACAGCTAGCGAATAGCACACCTATAACTAGTCCAAGAATTGGTAACAAGGAAATTATGGAATTCTTGAAAAGGCTTATTTCTGAGCAGGCTGGAATCCCGGTAAGCAAAATCTCTGTTACAGACAACATGTCAACCTATGGAATGGATTCAATCAGCGTGGTTAAAGCAACTCAAAAACTCTCAGATTTCCTTGGAGTTACAGTTGCAGCTATAGATGTTTTCAGTGCATCCTGCATTCAAGAATTGGTCAACTTCTCAGAGAATCTTCTGTTGAAGTCACAACCTCACCTTTTGAGCAATCCATCCTATGCTCCAGAAGCTGAAACTGAGTCTACTGAATTTATTGTGGATGTGTCCAAGCCTCACCAGTGGGGTATACATTTACTTCAACTCTTGGCACTTGTTTTCATTTCTATCCTTCTGGTTTCTCCTGCTTATCTTTCCATCACTACTTTCCAAATACTCATCGCAAGTTTCGGTAAATCAGCATATGGAATTCCTTTGTCAAACTATATATTTTCACTTGCCTTGGCACCACTTTCTTGGATCCTTTGCATTGCTTCCACATGCATTTGCATTTCAATTTTTGGAAATTCTTTCTTGAGGCCAAACTATGCTCTTACTTCCGAAATGTCCATCTATTCAATTGCCTTTGTCAAGTGGTGGGCGCTTTATAAAAGCCAGGAAATTTCTTCCAAAGTTCTGGCTACACACCTCAAAGGAACTGTGTTTCTGAAGTACTGGTTTGAGATACTTGGTGCAAGAATTGGTTCCTCAGTTTTGCTTGACACGGTTGACATCACAGACCCGTCTCTAGTTTCAATTGGCGATGAAGCTGTCATTTCTGAAGGGGTTTTGGTTCAAAGCCATGAGGTAAAAAATGGAATTCTTAGTCTCCATCCTATAAGGATCGGCCGAAATTCTTCGATTGGACCTTATGCTGTTATTCAAAAAGGAAGTATTATCAAAGAAGGAGCTGAGATACAACCACTACAAAAAGTTGAAGGAGGCCAACATGTTCTCAAAACTGCAAAGCTTAATAATGTTAAAGAGGTTAGTTCCAAGAACCAAAACATTTTATATTCCAATACCATGCAAAGTTTTCAAATTTGTTTTTCGGTAATTAGATGCAAGAATTGTCATGCTTTATTGCTCAAAACATCATTCCATATGATAGCAGTTGTGTTATTTGAACATGAAGTTGCAAACATCGTATGTGACACTGTGTTTATCTATATCTCTCTTTTACTTTATATCCTATACAACTTACACATTTCAAAAATACAAACAAAAACCAAATTCGACATCAAAATTTTGAGTCAAAAAATCATGTCTATAATAATTGTCCACGAGTCACTATATATTAAATTTATAACAGAAATTGATATTTATTTATTTTTTCTTTGGTTTCAGAATGCAGTGTTGCTTGTTACTATGACCAAAACCGAGTCTGACGCTATATACCATTTTCTTGGGATTTATCTTGTTGCCTTTGTTAGTTCCCTTGCTGCAGCTATTACTTACTTCATGTATACATGGTTCTTCCAAAAACCTGCTTCAATCCAAAGCTTTTCATTTGTTTGCATATGTGGGGCCTTTCATTGGATTCCATTCACTATTACTGCATATGCAACCATGTTTTCTGAAGTTCAATCAAATCCCATTGCCTTTGCCATTTCATTTACATGTGCTTACTTGCTTCATGGTCTCATACTCACCTCTCTCACATGTTCTTTGACTCGTTTACTCAAAATTCAAAAGCAAACACACTTCAAAACTTGGCTTCAAAACCAATTGACTCTTTCCTGCCACCTTAGATTTGCAAAGCTTCTCTCAGGCACAGAAGCCTTCTGCGTATACTTACGCCTTATCGGTGCCAAAATTGGTAAGCATTGTTCCATTAGAGCGATCAATCCAGTTTCAAACCCCGAGTTAATGTCAATTGGTGATGGTGTTCATCTTGGTGACTTTAGCCGCATAATCACTGGTTTCAACTATTCTGATGGATACACTTGTGGAAAAATAGAGGTTCAAGATAACTCAGTTGTAGGTAGTCAAAGCCTAATTCTCCCTGGTTCACTTGTTGAAAAGAATGTCATTCTAGGTGCACTTTCAGTTGCTCCAGTGAACTCTATACTACATGAAGGTAGTGTTTACATTGGATCTCAAACCCGAGTTACAATGCGGAACTCGGGAAATGCTAATTTTGATGAGAGAATAGAGGAGATGGACATTGACTACAAGAAAATAGTTGCAAATTTGGCTGCAAATCTAGCTGTAACAACTATGAATGCTAAAGCAAGATATTTTCATCGCATCGGTGTTAGTGGAAAAGGGCACTTGAAAATATACAACAAACTTGAGGGTATTCCAATGCACAAGATTTTTCACCCTGGGAAAAGCTACCCTATCATAGTAAGACATAGTAATAGCTTGAGTGCTGATGATGATGCAAGAATTGATGCGCGCGGTGCTGCTTTGAGGATATTTTCTGATGAACCTGCTAAAGATTCTTCTGATTCTCCTCCTCCTACTCTCATTGACTTAACACTAAAAACAGGAAATGCATTTTACGCTCGAACTCTTGCTGATTTTGCAAGCTGGCTTGTGTGTGGACTTGCTGCAAGGGAAGAACTGGTAAAGAGTGCTCCACATGTTCGTGAAGCAGTGTGGAATTCGCTAAGACATGCTGATTCATATGCCGAAATGCATTACTACTCAAACTATTGCAGGCTCATGCGGTTTGAAGATGGACAACAAATGTATGTGAAATTCAAGTTAAGGCCTCATGACACCAGCATCAGTGAGGACAAAGGTAAAGTTAATCCAACAGGGATTCTGCCACCAGAGACAGGTGCAATTCCTAGAGATGAAAATGATTCACGTCCTTCGCTTTTCCTTGCTAATGATTTCCAAAACCGTGTTAGTTCCTCCAATGGAGTTTCTTATGTTTTTCAAATTCAAGTAAGACCAGTTCCAGATGATACACAAGGCCGCGAGGTTGCATTGGATTGTACTAAACCATGGGATGAAAATCAATTCCCTTTCATTGATGTTGGAGAGATTAACCTCAATGAAAATCTTCCTATGGAAGATTCACAAAAGCTTGAGTTTAATCCTTATCTTAAAAGCAATGAGTTGGATACAATATCAGCTACTTCCAGCACACAAAGTGCTTCAATTGATCACGGCCGTTCATTGATCTATGAGATTTGTCAGCACGTGCGCAATAGACAGCCACTCCCAGAAGCTTGGAGAAACCTTGTCCAACGATCCAATGTTAAGGTTGACTTGTCCTGTTGTCCAATTGCATCATCAGTACCATTGCCTGAAAAAGAACCATTGCTGAAAAAGAAACCAACACCGGCATTAACATTGACAAGAACATGGTATCAAACATTCTCAGCACTCTTCATTCAGCCATTACTACAAACAATTTTACCTCACATGGTAATTGGCTTAGCTGTTTTTGTTCCTCTAAAGATGGTTGTTTATTTTAAGGATGTCAAAAAACTTCCTCTCCATTGGTTACTTCCATTCTTTTGGATTCTCTCAGGTTTTATAGCTGCATTATCATGTGTTTTAGCCAAAATGGTACTTGTAGGAAAAAGGAAACTTGGTGAAACAATACCAATATGGAGCAAGAAAATTGTCTTTGATAGCACATGGCAAGCTATAAGAACATTGGTAGGTGATTACTTCATGGATATAACAAATGGCTCATTTTTGTCTGTGATTTGGATGAAAATGATGGGTGCTGAGATTGAAATGGATGGTGTTTATGTGGATAGTAATGGAGCAATGTTGAATCCTGAAATGGTGAAGATTGAAAGAGGTGGTTGTGTTGGAAGAGAGGCATTGTTGTTTGGACATATATATGAAGGTGAAGAAGGTGGAATGGTGAAATATGGAGAGGTTAAGATTGGTGAAGATGGGTTTGTTGGGAGTAGAGCTGTGGTTATGCCTGGTGTGGAAGTTGAGTGTGAAGCAAGTCTTGCTTCTTTGTCTCTTGCCATGAAAGGTGAAATCATTAGGTCAAGATAGATATTGTCATATTCAATTTACATACTAGATACATACATGTATGATATCATAGTGATTCTGTGTACGGTAACTTTGTTGAAGTCACGGTAAAATGTCATGATTTTGCATGCAATATGTAACTTTTCAAAGTTAAATTGATTCATCGTGATTTCGGTAAAGTTAATTTGATATCCAACATCTATTATATATACTTTATGTGTATGTGGTGTATTGTATGTTAGCACATCATGTAACTAGTTTGATTTTTATGATGATAAAATGTTATCCCAAACTTTTTAATGATGTGATATGATAATATGTTACCTTATAATAATGTGGGTCATTGCTCATTACTGTATTATAATTTTCTCTTAATTTCAATAAAGTAAAATTTAATATAGTTTATATCCATTATTTTTTAGAAATATTCTATTTACTTGTTACTTTTAAAGTTCAATCAAAAATATTTTTAAAAAGATTCCCTCAAAAAAATAAAACTAGATAAGAATATTAAATAAAAATGATAAATAATTCAATTAAAAGTAACAAAATTTATTATTTGTTAGTATGTGTAAATGATTCTAAAATAACAACTTGTTCTCTCAATTTTTATTATAAATAAATGAGACAGGGTAGGGAATGGGATATATATATATATATATATATATATATATATATATATATATATATATATATATAAAAAATATAATATATATATGTGTGAGGAGAGCACTATTCCAAAGTTTTAGACCAACGGATCACGATCAAAATTGATTCATTGAGACAATATTCTAGTTTAATGCTTTGTCTCCTATAGATTTTAGGTGGATTAATTTAAAATTAGGGTGTGGATAACTCAATTAGGATGCTACAACGTGATAGGCTAAACTTTGTTGTTCCACTATAATAAAAATTGTTTGACTATAATAATAACTCACATGAGTGAAGGAATTTTTTTCTTCTTTTCTTCCTTTCTTTTGAAATATGCTATGCTAGCGGCTAAAGTCACAAATACTAAGCGTAAAAAAATGGATTTTTTTTAATAATAAAAAAATGTAGAATTGAACATGTGAATTTACGTCCAATATATTAAATGGTTTTGCAACCATTTTTTTTTTGGTGGCCGGATTCAAACCTTAGAACTTGCATATTTTATGCATTGTCTCTACCAACTGAACTAAGCTCACGATGACGGTTTTGCAACCATTTACTATTATCTGAATTGTACATACGAGATAATATGACTTTTTTTTTTTTTGAAAAAACATAATTGGTTAAAAGATGAAAGGTGAAGAGGCCCGATTGGCTAATTGATGGTTTTAGACAAGCAATGATTGACTGCGATTTATTAGATTCTCATTTTAAAGACTATGTTTTTACATGATTGAAAGACTTTGAAAATAGAGCAATTAAAGAGAGACTTGATAGATATGTGACTACTAATGTGTAGTTTCATCTCTTCCCTCAAACAAATATTAATAATTTGATAGCCCAACCCTCAAGGGTTGCTTGGTGGTGAAATATTTAGATCTATGAGTGTTCTCCTTTATAGATCTCAAGTTCGAATCAGTTAGAGGCAAACAATTTATGTGTTAGACCAGTCTATACAGAGTTTTGCTCTAACTTTAAATAGTTGAATCCTTCACTGGTGGATGGTGGGATTGGTCATTCGGATCAATTTGTTCTTAGATTATATTTTGTGTGAAGATTGGGGGCTAAACTTTTTCTCTCTCCATATTTTTTTTCTTTGAGCACTCTTAACAAGCTTTGATTCTTGTTGTTGTGTTATTACTTGATAGGATGATTGAAATGGTGCAAATCATGAACTTGCTATTTATATGAGAGGTAATCCATTGTTCCTTACATGCAACAGACCACTTGTCTTCCATGCAAAACACCAAGTGTACAACATGTCACATGCATCTCATGCAACTATCCACCTTGCCACTTTGCATTACATGAGAAATGCAACTTGTCTTACATGCACTATGGACACATGTCTTTACAAAAGTGATTTTACCAATCATAATATTGAGTTTGGATCATCATATAAACCAATTCCTTTCATAATCTTCGGTTTGAATCATAATTTGAGATCATATCTTGAGTTTATATGACTCGTGTGAGTGGCACCCTAGGGTTGTGGCACACTATATTAGTCGGTTTGCATATAATATTCTGTATTTTTTTTACAAAACATATAATATTGTGTATATTCTTCATTATTTAACTTATAATATTTAAAAAACCTTATTTAAAATTAGAGTTGCAGTATATTTTTTTGCTAATAGAATTATCATAGTATTTTCTTCTATGCGAGTAAAAATAGAGTATATTTATGGATATGAATATGCATTTATAATCTTGCAGTTCATTATACTAAATTGGTAGTGAATTCATTATACTAAATTGAACAAAAGTAAAGGATTACACATACCATTTCACTGAATCTGGTATATAAAATTTGCTTTTGTCCTGTCAATGTTTTGTAAAAGAAAGATGTTGTGAATTCAATGAAAAATCACACCAATAAAAACTTGATGTGTGGAGCAAGTGATAATCAAACAACCAAATCAAAGTGTATGGAAGTTATAAACACAAGCAAAAGTAGAAAATAACGAGAGAAAAGAAAGAGAGATCGCACGAAATTTGTTTACCTAGTTCGGTCCAAATTGACCTAGTCTGGGGGGAGAGAGCAGCCCTCCGTTTCACTATAATGATGAGTAACTTTACAAAAGAGATATCAATGGGTTACAAGAATAAGTCTCTCGCCTAATTCTACCCAAAGTCTCAATCTCTTCCTGTGAACAAGAGACTCAATCCTAATAGTGTTTCCCAAGGTGAATCAACTTAACCCTAATGTTTGTTGCCAAGAGCAAACTCTATACAAACCTTAGTTTGTGTTTGTTTCTAAACCCTTGTTTCAGCCCCCCTCTATCTCAAGTTTTACACTGATACAATGCCTATATTTATAGTAAAAGTAACCCTCATAAAATTGGAACAAATCTGGCCCAAAAATACGTTACAAAAATATTTTGTGTTTCGACAGTTCGGGCCCCGAATTCCTCCATTCGGGCGCCGATTTTTCACGTGTTGCCGGGCTGAAAAAACAATGCAAATTCGGGCCCCGGACAACACCATTCGGGCCCCAAATTGGCAGTTTCCAAAAACCTCAATTTCTCCAATTTTGAGTCACTTTCACAACAAAAAATAATTTAAATTCTGCCTAAAAAAAGTTCTAAATTATATTTAATATATAGAAAGAAATTTGAGTCAGAAAAGGAATGTTGTTTCAAAAAAAAGTCAGAGAAGGAATGTAAAGATTGAAAAATGGGGTGTAAAAATAACAATGTATCTTGACATTAACATGTCTAAATACATTTTTTTAGAGGTAATATGTCTAAAAAAGAGAGGATTTTGATCGTGTAAATCTAAATATACTTTCGTTTTCATGTTTTTTCTCTTTTTGTTTAGAATTAATTTATTTTTTCTTATTTGAAGAGAGCTATAATTTTTATTTAATGGCATGTCATATTTGTCTCCGTGAGCTTAGCTCAGTTGGTAAGAACAATGCATAATATATGTAAGGTCCGGAGTTCGAACCCTGGACATCACCAAAAAAAAATGGCATGTCATATTTATCTCCTGAGTGAAACAATTCTTGATCAGACTATATTTACCTCGTGGTTGAACTTCGGATTATCATAGATATTTTTTTGTGGTGGCCGGAGTTTGAACCTCTGACCTTACCTATATTATGCATTGTCATATTTGATTCACTATCCTTACTACAAAATAGATATTCTTTCTACATGTCCAAACGACTTGTTTCCTCTCTCTCTGCCTCGCTCTCTTTCTCCCTCCCTCCCTCCCTCCCTCTCTCTGATATGAGCATTTCTAATCTTATCACATGCCCAACATAACGTCATCATCTCTGCTACACTTATTTTCTCATGTTGGTTATTCACCGCCCAACACTCTATTCCATACAACACAGTTGATCTTACCATTGTTCGATAAAAAATTTCCTTCAACTTGAGTGGTACTTTCGTATCACATAAAACACATGAGCCTTTTCTCCATTTCAACCACCCCGATTTACTTCAATGAAATACACTTTGCTTCTATTTCTTTGTTGTTTTGTACTATGGATCCAAGATATTTAAATTATGTGACTTGACGTATGATATGATCTCCAGCTTTCACCTCTAAGGTAGAACTGCTACACATTTTGTTGAAATTACATTCTATATACTTTGTTTTCCTTCTGCTTAGGCGGAAGACATGCACTTCTAATGTTTGTCCCCAAGTCTTTAACCTTCCATTTAATTTATCATACGACTCTCCAAGCAAGACTACATCATCTACAAAACGCATACATCTCGATGTTAGCCCTTAAATGTGTTATGTAAAAGGATATGAGTTTAAGGTTAATCCTTGGTGCAATCCTATTTTATAGAAAAATTGTAAGTAGCCCTATATTGCGTCCTTATGCTAGTTTAAACTCCTTCACACATACCATTGATAGCTCGAGTATAAGCACTCCTAAATCATTTCTTATCTAGGGGTTTTCATAAAATATATCTAGGAACTCTATCACATGCCTTCTCCAAATCAATGAAAACTAAGTTCTTCGAAATCAAAGTGCTTCTTCTCCACTCATTTGGCATTTTCTTTGTCCTTAAAATTTCGTTAAAAAGTTTTTTGAGCCACTAAATGCCTCTATCACCAATATTTTTTCACACTTCAATAGGTATGTTGTTTGGCACAACTGCCTTTTCATTACTCATCATTTTCAACGTTTCTTTTACCTCATGTTATTGAATCTAACGATAATAGGTATAGTTTCGATCATCCTCTCTTGTGTCTAGCTTGTTAGATTTTGGTGAGATCTCATATCCTTCATTAAATAACTTGTGGAAATATTTTTTCCATCTATCTGTTGAGTCAATAATTAGTGTTTTTAATATAATATTTGAGTCCGTTTTAATTTATATTTGATTCCGTTTTATTTAATATTATTTTCTTTTTAGAATTATTTTACTTCAATTGCAAGTTATTTAATTTCAGGAACAAATAATTGAAAGATTTAGTCTTGGAGCAAATGAAAGAGGATTTGGAGCTGATTCGGGCTGAAAATACGAAAATTGAGGACAAAAATATGTTTCCCCCAAGTCACAGACTAGGCACGGCCCGTGCCACCAGCCCCACGGCCGTGCCAACCTTCAGGATGTTCTTTTGCTGCTTCTGCTTCAAGGACAAGCTACCTGATACAGAATTAGCAAGTGCACTAACTTATATCGAAGTAATAAAATTTATAAGATTTGTATCCAAAGGGACTGTTTCAACTTTTACTCAATAGTAACATTATTATTAATGATGTTTGTAAATGGGGGGTGCACTGAGGCAATTGGTTTAATTTGAAAGTTAAAATAAAATGGTTAAGGAAAAATTGGTTTAAGAAATAATATGGAGAGATGACTAAGTCATTCGATTCATCTGCTCATCGCTCATTAGCAACTTGTTTCTTAAGTCAACGAATGTTATAAAGTTTACGACAAATTAACAAAATAGCTTAGGTAAATCCCTTGATCCTAAGCCCTCTTCTCTGAATATAATTCCATGATCCCTCAGGTGAATCTATAATCATCAAAGGTTTTAAGTCCGTTAATTCAATTATCACAACCTAACAACGCTTCATCCCTAGATTGTCTGTTAGATTGAACAGTATAAATATTTCCGAGTTACACGCTAGTGTCAATAGTCATATAAACTCTTGAATCAATTATATTGGGTCAGAATCATAAAAGCATTAAGAACGATTTACACTGAATAAACTAGAATGACATTCATAAAGATTAAGGGTTACAGGTTACATAAACATGAGCTAGAACAGAATCATCTCTTGACCTGATCACAAAAGATCTAGCTACCCATGGCTATAGCACAAATAACTAATGTAGAAGAAGGATTCATTACATGAAATTGGTAACCAGATATGAGTTCTGATGGTCTCCCACCTTCTCTCCAGATCTCCAGCTCCAAAAGTCAGTTTCTTTCTCCAAAATTTCAACCCTTCCTTCAGAAAACAACTTCCCTTTTATAGGAAAATTCTCAGATACGTTAAAATCGTACTCCGATGCTGTAAATCGGAGCACGATTGCATCATTAAACTCATATCCCAGCTGGAGCATCTGCAAAATCGTAGCCCGATTTGGTTCCATCGGAGCACGATTTTTTACGAGACAAAATGTCTCAAATTTGCTGTGAATTTGTAGCCTGATGCTGTAAATCGGAGCACGATTTCTTCTTTGTTTGCCAACATCAAATATGTCATTTGAAGCTTCTATCTCATGCAAAATCACCTGAACTCAGCTCAAAAGTACATAAAAACCAAAATAAAACTATGTATGACCTAGTGTCATCACAACCCCAAACTTGCATCGTTACTTGTCCTCAAAGAACTTACTTTAAAATGAAAATTAACAGTAAAATAGCATTTACCTCAGCAATGGTAATATCAAAAGTTCATCTTCTTGTTAGCATTAGTGGGCTAACTTGCTTGCCAAAACATCCATTCCACAACTTCACACAATATCATGGATAAAAGGGTACACAAGTCGACATATTAATCACTATATTACCAAAACTTGAAAGGCTTCTAAACATCAATCAAAGTTACATCACAATACACACTTTTAAGGACTTTCAAGGTGTAACGGGGTTAAGGTCATAGGTGGGATTATTTGGGAAGTATGCTTAAAACAACAAATTGGAGTTAAGCATTTTCTACTTACTTTGGCAATTGGAACACCACAACCTAGAATGGTTTGCTCAAATTTGAGAACTAGAGAACACAACAGAAGTTCTGGATCACTCAATTAACAAGTCTTTGTCTCAATTTATTTCATAACTATATACACACGTTTTTTTTTGGGAGTTGATTGATTTTTTTTTGTATCGACTTGATTAAATTTTTTTTTTCATTTTTGAATTGAGACAATGTGATCTATTTACTCGTGTTCTTTGTATCCCTCACCCCAAACTTAAAATGTTGCTATCCCATGAGCAACCCCAAACTTAGACTTTTGCAAACACATAATAATTGCCTAACTCCAAAAATAGGGTTGATATCCTAAAGTCTCTAGGCTTGTAATATGGTTTGACACGGAAACAACGGGATCTAACCTATTGGCTCAAAAGTTGGCTTAAAAATGGGAAAAATTCAATGCAACAGGTAGGCTTCAAAGGCTCAAGATACAAGCACTTTGCCTTTAGTGTGTAAAAGATGTAACCAATTGACATAAAGAAAATTCGCAAGTCCTAGAAATAGTATCAGCATAGAACACTCATATTTGTGAAAATTGTAAAACAAAAATTTGGCTTTGGAACTTACAAGCTGAGGTTTATGGAAGATGTCAAAATTCACACTGCCGTACACTTCAACAAAGGTACCTCATGCAAGCTATACCTCCTTGAACTTTTGCTAAACCATTGATGAACAAATGCTACTAGACTGGTAAAATTCAAGAAAAAAGAAAATTCATTAATAATAAACAAGTGCAGATGCAATTACAAAACATAAGGGAATACAGAATTCATAACTAGTTGGGTGTGTTGAGGGATTGCTTGTGTGTCTTTGAAACTAGTGAAATGTTTTTTAATGTTTGGGTTATGAATGAGTACGGAAATAAAGAATCTTGGACTAAATTGTTCCATGTTCCTAAAGTGCACGATCATCAAGGTCTCAGGGCCTATAAAGCTTTATATATTTTTGAGGATGAGAAACTGCTGGTGTAGTTTTTTGATGTTGAAAGTTGCGATAGGAAGTTGGTTGTTTACGATTCCAAAACTGCTTCTTTTAATATTCTTGAGTTTCAATACAACTATGCTCAGATGAACCCAAAAGTCTACATTGAGAGTCTCATATCACCTTAACTTAAAGCATGGATTCGACTTCACCATATATATGGTTAGTTTTTTTTTTTGTGTTATTTATTTAATGTCTACTTTGATCCTTGGTGAATTGTTGGATCATTGTTAAAATAAAATAAAAATAAAAAATAGTTTGGTTAATTTGAGTTGTTGATTCTCTCACATTTTGCACTATTTTTTCACAATCATGAATTGCATTAAATGGTTTGTCATTTGTTTTTCTAAGATTTGCGTTATGGTGTAGATGTTGTAATGTCTGCTTAGTGCTGCACAAACTTCTTAAAAGTTTGGGCAAGCTTATGTCTTTAATACCGTAAATAGTTATTGTTGATTGATGCAGGGAGTTTGATATGCATCTACAATGTTTTTAGCATATTTTTAGTGATTGGTAGTATAACAAAAACAAAGGTTGATATATTTATGTTGTATGTTTACACACGGCTGTACAAGGCTTTATAGCTGTCCAAGCTTTACAAAGTAATCAAAAGCATTTACAAGATAATTAAATGCATTGAATTGAAATTATAGTAGAGGAAAACAAATGTGCATGAATAAGGTAAGTCAACTATACTGACTAATGATAGTTGATCCTAAACAATAATAGTTATGCATGAATTAAGGGAAGTCAACAATGATGATGATGTCATAGTGTC
>Ga0228710_1007344_pt1 | contig 16307 bp, 9 predicted proteins | sample MedpolnodulmetaG_FD_177995 | JGI IMG/M metagenome (GOLD analysis project Ga0228710, IMG submission 177995) | Root nodule microbial communities from Medicago polymorpha collected in Santa Monica, California, United States - pink nodules | ecosystem: Host-associated > Plants > Roots > Nodule... | reverse complement strand
TTTTTTTGTGCATTCATCAAGTCACTATGTCAATTGTGAGGAAGAGTAGAACTATAAACTTCTATTTCTGAAAGTTCGTTAAAGTTTTAAACGATTTTCAAATATCGGACGATTAACACCTATAATAGCGATCCACAATATAATATCGGACGATTAACCCTATTTTGTGGTACATATCCATTAAATTCATAATTTATTAGAAGCAACTAAGATGTAACACTGTTTTATGGTACATCTCCATTAAATCCATAATTTATTAGAAGTAACTAATATGTCCTGATTAATTAATTTTTGAGAGATTAAATGTTAACTATTTTAACTTCAAAAGCATCATAGGCCACATTTTTTCTTCAGTGACTACAACTAAGATGCACTCTAATTTTTAGTAGTTACATTTAAGTGTTGAGTGTTTGATTTTTGTGTTGTGTGATAAAATTTTCAGGTACTTCAATGTCTTGTCCACACATAAGTGGGTTAGCTGCACTATTGAAAGCAGCTCATCCAACTTGGAGTCCAAGTGCAATTAAATCAGCACTTATGACAACAGCTTATAATCACGACAATTCCAAGTCTCCACTTCGTGATGCTGCTGATGGATCCTTTTCAACTCCACTTGCTCACGGTGCTGGCCATGTCAATCCACAAAAAGCACTCTCTCCTGGCCTTGTTTATGATGCCTCAACAAAAGATTACATTACCTTCTTGTGCTCCTTAAACTACGACTCGGAGCAAATCCAACTCATTGTTAAGCGTCCCGGTGTTAATTGTACCAAGAAATTCGCTAATCCTGGTCAGTTGAACTACCCGTCTTTCTCAGTTGTGTTTTCGAGCAAGAGGGTTGTGAGATACACACGGATTGTGACGAATGTTGGTGAGGCGGGTTCTGTCTATAATGTGGTGGTCGATGTGCCGTCTAGCGTGGGGATAACGGTGAAGCCTTCTAGGCTTGTGTTTGCGAAAGTAGGGGAAAGGAAAAGGTACACTGTGACCTTTGTGTCTAAAAAGGGTGCTGATGCTTCTAAGGTTAGGAATGGATTTGGTAGCATTCTGTGGAGCAATGCACAGCACCAAGTTAGAAGTCCAATTGCTTTTGCTTGGACAGAGCTGTTAGTATGAGTTGTTGGTGGGTTTGCACTTTTATGTACTATTTTCAAGCCTACCGAGTCTTTTTCTTTTGTCCAAAATGAAAAATCAAAAGAAAGGAGGTGCTTGAGGCTTTGATGCCATCAACAATATAACATTATTTAGTTGGAAGTTTAGGAGGTTGTGCTTTCTTTGTTGTGTGTTTTTAAATGTGGGGAATGTTTGTAAACAAATTGAGATTGAAAAAGGGTGTGAGAGATGTTCTTTTAATTTGTTTTAGTTTTTGTTTGTACGGTGTAAAACAAAGACGTTATTAACAGTCTGGTGACACCAGAGATTCCATAAATTCAGCATTTAGACCAAAGTGTAAAATCAGTAGACCCAATTCTGCAGTTTAATCTTACTATGAACTAGAATGACTTCAGCATTTCAATCGTCCTTTAAGTTTTAATTAGCCCTAAGTTTGTGTTTGAAATATCATGATATTAACACATTCATAATTTTTGTTTCATAAACATGTTATTAGATGAAATGTGTAACGGAACTCAAACGTGGATTTTGATGAAACATAATCTCGTTGGCTCTTGCTATAAAACTCCATACTTAGTTTGAGATAAAAATATTAAATCAACACACTAAAAAATAGTAATTCATTTTTTTTAGAGAGAGAAAAATAGTAATTCATGAAACTAAATAAGAAAGGTGGACTGCGTATGATCAAATGAGAGTTTTTTATGACTTTAACTTTGTAACAAGTGAATGACGATTCTTAGTTTCGATTATAGTGGTTTAAGTGTGTTGGAAAATAGGTGAAAAATTGAGTAATTGACTAAACACAAATTCCTACAATGGGTAGAACTAATGTAGTGTGAATTGAAAAAAAGTAGAAGTCCCACATCGGATAGATCACACATTAGTAGTGTTTATATAGTGGGGGTGTACCTCTAATAGGGGTACATAATTATGTTAACGAAGTAAGCACTAGAGAAAAAAATATATATTGATATATATTTTATTATTTGGAAATGATAAATTAAATCATTAATTTAATCAATATTAGAAAGTGTTTTCTTAGTCCCTAAGTTTTGCTAAAATATTTTGGAACACAATCTAAAATACTTTGATAGGCAATCTAATATATTTTAGTGCATGATCTGAAATATATTTTGATAGTCAATAATATATTTCTATACTCAATAGTATATTTATGTACTGAATAATATATCTTTGTACTCAATATGATATATTTTGATACTCAATTTAAGATATTTTTGTATTAGATATGTGAATTACTTGCTCCCAAAATTTCTCACTTATTAGTTGTGAACTTTCTCTATAAATAGAGAGCTCACAAAGTGCATTCAACACACTGAAATTCACAGTTGATGATTTATGTGCTTTTCTTCTCTTTCCCTCCTTCGATTTGTGTCAACAAGTCCTTCTCCTTTTTCTACTCCTTATGTCTCTTCAAAATTAAGAGTGTTCTTAAGACCATAGTCCCTATTCGATTTATTGTCCTTTCGGAAATAAGAATGGTCTTAAGAGCATAATCCCTTCAATTGTTTATGTCTATTTAGAATAAATAATATTTTAAGATCATAGTCCTTTTCGGTAAACATATATATATATATATATTCTTCTTCTATTCATGGAGAAGTTAGATGTTAGAATGATCGTAGCACCATATTTGAGTGATTGATGTACCATATTGATATTTGGAGAAGTTAAAATTAGAATGATGGAAACACCATATTTGAGTGGTCTCAACACCATAATAGAGTGGCAACAATACCATATTGGTTTCAGTATTAAAGAGTGGTCATAATACCATATTTGAGGGTGTTATTTCTCGAACGATTATTTACGGTGCAGTACTTAATCGAACAGGTGAACTGGGCTGTTTTATCCTGGAGGCACACGATTGTTAGTCTACCTTGCACAAACTCGGGTAGTGCCGTGAAACGTCTTAGAGAAAGCGACCTGGTCGTGACTCAACCCGGTAGGACGTCAAGAAGACTCAACCCGGTAATATCTTCAGCGGTGTTTATGAACCCGAAAAACAACAATTTTAAGACGTTTCAACTACTATGTCTACCGAAGTAATTACTTATTGAGGTTTCATTGTCCCTAAATACAACAAGGATAATTCAAGCTATAGAAATACATCTCTGAACTAAACACAATGAAGTGCTTGTTGTTATAATAACAACACTAAGAAATTCACATATGTGACTTTGAGTCTGTTTTGAAATTTATACCGCACTGTGAATAACTAACTCTAACTGTCAACAGAATAGGAACCCCAAAAAGGTCCTATATCGGAAATCAGTAGCCACCATCAAGAAATGACACTAGTTCACAATTTATTTTTAATACAATTGTGAGAAGCCATGTCATATGTCCCACAATTGTATGAACATATCAAGTGCTGCTTTAAAGCCTAACGTGACTAAAGATAAATTCACTGATATGTTAAATCATTCTAGTTGGTGAATAAGTGAGTGGGGGATAAACACTAGCGCCTCGCACTGTGTTTTCTTTGATTATGCTATGTTCAAAAACATATGCTACTGCTTATAATAAGAAAGTGTTGTTAGAATCTTCTTACACCACTAAAGTAGTTGGCATTGAAGATATGAAGTAGCAATTCACGTCCGAAAAGAGAAATTATTCTCTAGGACGTGATGCATGCTCCATACATAAGAAATAATTTTGTTAAAGGATTATTTATTGAATAAGTTTTACTGAATAATATTGAGTTGACTCATACTTAAAGAGAGACTTGTTTACCATGCATTCTTGTGCGAAGAGACTATGCCTTTGATGGTATGTTCAAAATTAAATTCTCTTTCTTCTTTATTAGTTGTGTGATTTCAATATTTGACATATCAAAATTTATCAAGTGAACAAGCGTTTAATTTTAAACTTGAGTAACTTGAACTTAATTCCAAAGTTATATGATTAGACAATTTTATTTTTTGCAGTCAAGTTAAATGAACCAAAAGTTCATATAAATTAGTGTTTAGAGAATTTTAATCTCTAAACTTAAAAAATTATGATATGTGCAAACTTGATGGCACATAACCTAGAAATGATAAAATGATATTTTATCATATTTATTGATGACTGCGAATTTTGAAAAATAAAATTGATATGCTTGATATGTTCAATTTCTATAACGAAAATTGAAATCTATGTTGGATAGAGTAACTAAGTCTATGAACAAAAATTCTAATTAAGAAATTTTTGAAGAAAAGACAATTTAACTTGTCTTATTTTTGAACTTGAGATTGTTTGGCCTATGATTGGATTATGGACCATAAGAGAGTTAAACTTACTAGTAGAGCCTATGAATATGTATTCATTGAGTATGTTATAAATAGCGAAGCATATAGGTTTTATGACCTAAATGCTAAAGTGATCATAGAATTAAAAGATGCCGATTTCTATGTAAATATTTACCCCTTAAATAAGGAACAGTGGGGGCACTAGTGGGGGCGCTAGTGGGAGCACGACATGAGTGGGGGCAAATTGAATTCCCCTTGAATATTAAGAACTAGTGGGGTCACTATATCTGATCACATTCCACTAATCAGAAATAGTTATGAAAACATCGCACGAGATGTTATAGAACCTCGAGGATGTAAGAAAGAAAGAATTGCTAAAGAGTATGGACCTTATGGTTTATACATTGGAAGAAGATCCATTAAGCCTTAAAGAAGTTATATCCCCATTGGATGCTGAATTATGGCAAGAAGCAATAAATAATGAAATGGATTCTCTAGAGTCTAACAAAACATGACACTTGGGTGACTTGCCTCATAGTTGCAAACTAATCGGTTGAAGTTGGATTTTGGGGAAAAAAACTAAAACCTGATGGTACGGTTGATAAATACAAGGCTCTCCTTGTAGTCAAAGGTTTTAGACAAAGAGAAAAATATAGACTTCATTGACACTCATTCACCAGTCACTAGACTCATATCCATAAGAGTACTAGTCCCTTTAGCCGCTGTTCATAACTCGATAGTACTCCAAATGGATGTGAAATTTGCCTTTTGTAAGGTGAACTAGAAGAAGAAATCTATATGGAACAACCTAAAGGTTTTGTGATTCATGGACAAGAAAACAAGGTCTGTAAGTTAGATAATTCTTTGTGAGGTCTAAAATAAACTCCTAAGGAATGACATAAAAAATTTGACATTCTAATGTTATCGAATGAGTATAATGTGAATGAAAGTGACAAATGTATTTACAACAAATATGGAAATAATATTTGCATGATCACATGTCTATATGAAGACGACTTGCTCATATTTGGTTTAGAGATTCATGTTATGAATTATGTGAAATCATTGTTTATCAACAACATTGATAAAAAAACCTAGACGAAGTTGAAGTAATTCTTGGTTTCAAGATTACTAGATCAGAAAAGAAAACATTTTCGATGAATCTCAAAAGGTTGAGAATATCTTAAGGAAATGTAATTATTTGACTGTAAACTTGCTAGCACACATTATGATCCAAGTGTAAAACTTTTCAAGAACACTTGAGATGATGTTAGACAAACAGAATATGCAAGCATCATTGGCAGTCTTTAGGTATGCCATTGAATGTATTAGACTTAACGTTGGCCACGTTGTGAGACTTTTGCTCAAGTTTACTATTAAACGGATGAGAAGCATTGTCATGCTATTGAAAGAGTCATGAGGTGCCTTAAGAAGATTATGATTCTAGGATTACATTATGAGAAGTATCCTATTATACTTGAATGGTACATGATACTTATTAGAAGTATCATATTGTACTTTAATGGTACAAGATACAAATGAGAAGTATCCTATTGTACTTGATTGGTACAAGATACAAAATAGAACATCCTTCAGATGAGTTGTAAGCGACAGTGGCTGCACATTGAGCATCACTGGATGAGTTGTTTGTTGAAACAAATGATATTGACTCAATCCATTATGGAATGAATCTGAGATGAAAACACTAGAGAAAACTAGTGAAGGAGCAAGTTGATAAGATGCATGCTAGTTGAGAACCCTTAGTGGGTGAAACTGTTTCCAGAAGTGTTAATTCATTGCTGCAACTATTATAAAAGTTGAGAATCGTTACTACAATGGCATGAGACGATTATTAAGGCACGAACACATAAAGTATAGAGAGCTAGCTACTCTCAAAAGGAATGGTTAAAGTAGATCAAGTACGTACTGATAAAGAATTAGTCAATCCTTTGACGAAAGGAATTACTAGAAAGAAAGTCCTAAACACATCCAATATGATGGGACTAATGCTTATAGATCACTGAGTGTTGGGAAACCGACCTACACGATTGGAGATCCCAAGACTTAGGTTCAATGGATAATAACAAGTCATGAAGTGATAGAACATGCTATGATAAAGAAAGCATGATCCTGCAGCGAAAGAAGGATGAGGTAATAGAAACTCTTAATGATATCTATACTCTATGTTGAGTGGAGTACCTAGTTACAGGAGTACCCTTGATATACTCACCTATACGAATGTGGAACTGAGGCCGGTCCAATGGAATTTCTTGGCAGATTTCTTAGAGCGTTCGTTAAAATTAGGATACACGTACAGGGACATAAACGCACGGGCTTTTAGAATACACCTCAAGAAAAAGATTTGTGTGCGGGTTCTATGTCTGAGATAGAGTTCAATGCCGTAGGCAACTCTTGATTAAGTCAGAATATTATCCGCAATGCAAAGGTTCAATTTGTTTACAACACCTTTGTTTATTAGCAACCTTGTGGAAACGTCTTTGACGTTATTACTGAAATCATTTTTTAAATTCAAGTGGAAGATTGTTGGAAAATATGTGGAAAATTGAGTAATTGACTAAACACAAATTCTCACAATGGGTAGAACTAATGTAGTGTGAATTGAAAAAAAGTGGAAGTCCCACATTGAATAGATCACACATTAGTAGTGTTTATATGGTGGGGGTGTACCTCTAATAGGGGTACATAGTTATGTGAACGAAGTAAGCATTAGAGAAAATATATATATTGATATATATTTTATTATTTGGAAATGATAAATCAAATCATTAATTTAATCATTATTAGAAAGTGTTTTCTTAGTCCCCAAGTTTTGCTAAAATATTTTGGAACACAATCTAGAATATTTTGGAACACAATCTGAAATACTTAGGTAGGCAATCTAATATATTTTAGTGCATGATCTGAAATATATTTTGATAGTCAATAATGTATTTCTGTATTCAATACTATATTTATGTACTGAATAATATATTTTTGTACTCAATATGATATATTTTGATACTCAATTTAAGATATTTTTGTACTAAATCTAATATGTGAATTACTTGCTCCCAAAGTTTCTTGCTTATTAGTTGTGAACTTTCTCTATAAATAGAGAGCTCACATAGTGCATTCAACACACCGAAAATCACAGTTGATGATTCCTGTGCTTTTCTTCTCTTCTCCCTCCTTCGACTTGTGTCAACAAGTCATTTTCCTTTTTCTACTCCTTCTGTCCCTTCGGAATTAAGAGTGTTATTAATACCATAGTCCCTATTCGGTTTATTGTCCTTTCGGAAATAAGAATGGTCTTAAGAGCATAAGCCCTTCAATTGTTTATGTCTATTTAGAATAAATAATATTTTAAGATCATAGTCCTTTTCGGTACAATAAGAATGATCTTAAACATATATATATATATATATATATATATATATATATATATATATATATATATATATATTCTTCTTCTATTCATGGAGAAGTTAGATGTTAGAATGGTCGTAGCACCATATTTGAGTGATTGAAGTACCATATTGATATTTCGAGAAGTTAAAATTAGAATGGTGGTAACACCATATTTGAGTGGTCTCAACACCATAATAGAGTAGTAACAATACCATTTTGGTTTCAGTAATAAGAGTGTTCATAGTACCATATTTGAGGGTGTTATTTCTCGAACGATTATTTACGGTGCAGTACTTAATCGATCAGGTGAACTGGGCTGTTTTATTCTGGAGGCGCACAGTACCTTGCACAAACTCGGGCAGTGCCCTAAAACGTCTTAAAGAAAGCGACCTGGTCGTGACTCAACCCGGTAGGACGTCATGAAGACGCAACCCGATAATATCTTCAGTGGTGATTTCGGTTTTATTAAAAGGTACGTTTCTGAATCCGAAAAACAACAAATTAAACCACTTCTAGTTATGGATAGTGAAATAATTCAAATCGTCTTAAAAAATAAAGTGGTTGTCCTCTAGTGACTTTAAAAAATGATTAAATATGAAATAAAAACTCCATGAATATGAGACCCTTTCTTATGGGTAAAGTAGTTTTGTAGAGTATTACGTACATCTACGAGGATTTGTATACAACATTCAACATATAAGATTTAAGAATATATAAGCAAAGTACTTATATTTTATAGTTTGGTACAATAGTTCTTAACTTAAGAAACTATAATATAAGATAATTTCATATTACATTTATGAATAAGTATATATAATTTTTTCTACACAATAATACAAATGTTGTGATTGCAGGTTAACGTATAAACAAAATAAAAGATTATTCGAGGTTTTGGACCTAGAAATTGAGGGGATACATCATTGAAGTTTTTATTATTTTATATAATATCGAGTTTACGATCATCTTTATTTAGGATGATATTTCCTAGTAAAAGTTAACATTGAAATGTTGAAATATACACATTGTTTGTTAGTCGTCTAATGTAGAAAGTTGTTGTAGTATCGAATCACCGGAAGATCATTAGATTACTATAATATTACTATACTATCAATTGGCCTATCCATTCTTTGGTACTTTATAAACAAATACATTGGATAATTTTAAATTTTAATTCATTTCATATTTTTAAACCATCTTTTAGTCTCCTTAGCCTGTCTTAAACAAATTATTTCTATTTAGATCCTTACCTTTATGGGATATAATATTAAGCCACTCTCTTAATCAATTTTAATATATTTCCAAATTAAAAGACTTAATAATATTTGTCACATTCCTCATAAGATAATTTTTTTTTCATAATGTGGTTTTAGAAGAAAATTAACTTGTTTCGGGACAGAAAGTCAACAAGTCTTCCCGGACTTATATGCATTTTATTTAAGGAGTAAAACTATACATGAATGTGCATTTATTACTATATGTTTATAAATTAGGGATTTTTTTTTCAACATTTATCGTGGAATCAAGTTTAATAAAATCTGAAAATCAAGATTTATACAGAGAAACGTCATGACAATGTGTGAAATTAAAATGTTTGTTTCAATTTTCATGATGATGATGCTAGCTGTCTCCCATGCTGATGATTCTCCTCCACCTTCATCATCACCTCACATTTCAATAAGTGAAATCATTTGTCTTGGCAAATGCGGTTTTCAATGTAGTAAATTGCTCGGGGAAATACAATCATTTGTGGCTTGTTTTGCTGCTTGTGGATACACATGTCTTGATGTAACATCAAAAGGTGCTTATGATTGTGCAACTAGTTGTGCCATTTCCATGTCTATTAACGACAATACTGGTATTCACACTTATACTTTTATCTATTTTACTATACATTGTTATCAAAATATACTAATAAGTTGTCATTTCATCAATTCATGGCATTTCCTAAAATAATGGACTATTTTACAGATGCTCGTGGTGTTAATCTCATTGTGAATTCATGCTTGGAAGACTGCAAGAACAAATAATTTGTGGAATGTAACATTCAATGTCAAAAGCAAATTTTGCGCGAGAAACTGAATCCAAAATTTGAGAATCATGTACTGATGCTATAAAAGTTTTACACACACAACAAAACATATCTTACATATTAGTAGTGTGTTTTGAATAATAATTTTTTTATTTAGTTGGCACTATATGATTGAGGGTATGTGTAAACTCTTATTATGTTAATGGTTCATACCCAAAAATTTGTTAGATTTATTTGTGTAATAATAATTCTCATAAATAATTTCAATAAAGTTTAAATGGATCATTCTCTAAATATTTACTTTTGTCACTATACTAAAATTTTACTTCGCGAACGTTTATTTTCAGGTTTTATATTATTTCACGTGATTTTATTCGCTATAAACACGGTCTTTAGACCATTAGATTTTGTACATTTTATATTTAATAGATTTTTTAACAACCCGTTTCCTTGGGGAAGGCCCCCTAACAATTTAGAGTTCTTCGGTTATGTCAGTGAATTCGGGCCGAGATTTGTACCATCAAGAGTTTGATCCATTATTCTTGATCTTTTTAACATAATATAACATGAACATACTTGCATATTTTAAACAGAAAAATGGTAACAAATAGAATAATGAAGTTGATGTGTTGAATCAAGCCAATAACCATGAAAATAGGGAATAACCTAACCCTCAATTAAATTTATGTTGGTACAACTTCCATCCCATAATAAATGTCACATTTCAAAAAATGAAATAAAAAATAATCCTAAAAACTAATAATAACATAAGTGTGCTAAATAGAGTCTTATTTTCAACTTTTAGCTAATTGTTTTTTTTTTCCAATTATACCCACTAATTAACTAATTGTGCATCATTCTCAACTTATTTTTATACTTTAAAATTAAAATAATCAATTTAAAAAATTACTAATATAGAGAATTTAGTAAAGTAATCATTCACTTTTTCCCATATATCAACATTTTCTGATACGTGTAAAATGGCTAAATGAGATCATTATTGTTGAACGAGAGGATAATTATATATGAATGTAAGCTTGAAAAAAAGTGTGGGAATTGCAAATTTTTGTTCTCAGTATAAAATTTAGTAAACATAATAAGAACTGGTCCATCTTTTTTTTTATTCAAAAAATCATAATTTTTCAAATGTTTTGTTTATTCATTAATGAAAATAAGTGATTTTTCTAATAGGACATTTCCTTTTAAAGTGAAGATGGGCCTACTTAAAGTCCATTTAGAAAAAATGGCTCAAATATTATTTCGAAAAAATTGGTTTGCGGCAAACATATGCTCTTGTTTTTTGGCATTCTTTAATTTTTTCGTAGTCAATGCTAAAATAAGGTTCAATCAGGTCGACATACCAGGCCTAGTCAATTTTGACAACAATAGTTTTTTTGGTACCAATCTAAATTGAATCAATTATCATTCCTTGATACTATCCTATCCTTCTTTGTTTGCTCAAAAAACATATAACCCTCTTTGGTCCAAGTGAAATCATTTGTCTTGGCAAATGCGGTTTTCAATGTATTAAATTGCTCGAGGAAATACAATCATTTGTAGCTTGTTTTGCTGCTTGTGGATACACATGCCTTGATGTATCATCAAAAAGTGCTTATGGTTGTGCAACTAGTTGTGCCATTTCCAAGTCTATTAACGACAATACTGGTATTCACACTTATACCTTTATCTATTTTACTATTTATTGTTATCAAAATATACTAATAAGTTGTCATTTCATCAACTCATGGTATTTCCTAAAATAATGGACTATTTTACAGATGCTCGTGGTGTAAATCTCATTGTGAATTCATGCTTGGAAGACTGCAAGAACAAATAATTTGTGGAATATAACATTCAATGTCAAAAGAAAATTTGACGCGAGAAACTGAATCCAAAATTTCAGAGTCATGTACTGATGCTATAAAAGTTTTACACACAACAAAACATACCTTACATATTAGTAGTGTGTTTTGAATAATATTTTTTTATTTATTTGGTACTATATGATTGAGGGTATGTTAAAACTCTTATTATGTTAATGGTTCATACCTAAAAATTTGTTAGATTTATTTGTGTAATAATAATTCTCATAAATAATTTCAATAAAGTTTAAATGGATCATTCTCTAAATATTTACTTTTGTCTCTATGGTAAAATTTTACTTCGTGAACATGGACTTTCAGGTTCTATGTTATTTCAGATGATTTTATTCGCTATAAACACGATCTTTAGACCATTAGATTTTGTACATTTTATATTTAATAGATTTTTTTAACAACCCGATTCCTTGGGGAAGGCCCCCTAACAATTTAGAGTTCTTCGGTTATGTAAGTGAAGTCGGGCCGAGATTTGTACCATCAAGAGTTTGATCCATTATTCTTGATCTTTTTAACATAATATAACATGAACATACTTGCATATTTGAAACAGAAAAATGACAACTAATAGAATAATGAAGTTGATGTGTTGAATCAGACCAATAACTATGAAAAAGGGAATAGCCTCATCCTCACTTAAATTTATGTTGGTACACCTTCCGTCCCATAATAAATGTCACATTTTAAAAAATGAAATAAAAAATAATCCAAAAAACTAATAATAACATAAGTGTACAAAATAGAGTCTTATTTTCAACTTTTAGTTAATTGTTTTTTTTTCAATTATACCCACTAATTAACTAATTGTACATCATTCTCAACTTATTTTTATACTTTAAAATTATAATAATAAATTTTAAAAAATTACTAATATAGAGAATTCAGTAAAGTAATCATTCACTTTTTCTCATATATCAGCATTTTCTGATACGTGTAAAATGGCTAAATGATGTCATTATTGTTGAACGAGAGGAGAATTATATATGAATATAAGCTTGATAAAAAGTGTGGAAATTGCAAATTTTTGTTCTCTTTGTAAAATTTAGTAAACATAATAAGAACTGGTACATCTTTTTTTTTTCCTTCAAAAAATCATAATTTTTCAAATGTTTTATTTATCCATTAATGAAAATAAGTGACTTTTCTAATAGGACATTTTCTTTTAAAGTGAAAATGGGCCTACTTAAAGTCCATTAAGAAAAAATAGCTCAAATATTATTTCGAAAAAATTGGTTTGCGAAAAACATATGCTCTTGGTCTTTGGCATTCTTTAATTTTTTCGCAGTCGATGCTAAAATAAGTCAATCAGGTCGACATACCTGGCCTACTCAATTTTGACAACACTAGTTATTTTGGTACACAATCTAAATTGAATCAATTATCAATCCTTGATACTATCCTATCCTTCTTTGTTTGCTCAAAAAACATATAACCCTCTTTGGTCAAAGTGAGTATCAAAACCCTTCCATGAATGGAAAAATAAATTTAGTTTGGGATTTTTTTGTTTTGTTTTTAATTCATACATAGAAAGTTTTAACCTTCATATATTAAATTTAAAGTAGAAATAATAATCTTGATAAAGAGGATTTGAGTCGTTTCCCTTTTAAAATTTTATCCTTGACCTAAACTACATTTCTCAAATATGAACTCGAAAATCAAAACAATTTTATAGAATGTTCTGAAATCCACTCAGTAAAATAAATATTCTTAAACAATAGTAATAAAGTTTGAGTGTCATGTATATTGTGTATGCTTAAAGACTAGAGTAAAGTTATAAATATCGTGCATAAGAAGTATCCTAGTTCAAAAAAATCTGGATACCTATACTTTTTGCGACTGCGAGATTTTCACTATACTTCTCAAAGAATTTTCACTACATGAACTTTTACATCAGACCACTCTTGATCTTACAACATGAACTCTACTAGCCTCAAAATACTTTGTTGATGAATTTTTTCAACCTCAACAAGCTTATATAAAGATCATTCATTCTTATTATGAACTAGAAAAACTTGAGCATTTGGAAAATAAAAAGAAAAATTGATCTTTTTAAAAATAAATAGGAATGTGTTTGGTTTCTAATTAGGACTAAATTTGTGTTTGAAATATGATGGAATGAACAAATTCAACTTTTTTTTTCTTTCACAAATATGTTATTAGATGAAATGTGTCATGGATGACGAGTATATGATATTTTAACTCAAAAGTGGATTTTAATGAAACACAATCTCTTTGGATTTTGCTATAAAACTACATACCTTGTTTGAGAGGAAAATATTAAATCAACACACTAAGAAAGTAGTAATTCATGAAACTAAAGGAGAGAGTTGGAGTGTGTACGATCAAATAAAAGATTTTGATTAATGTAACTTAGTAACAAGGGAATGATGATTCTTAGTTTCGATTATAGCAGTTTAAGTGAATAAAACACTTCTAGTTATGGATATTGAAATAATTCAAATCGTCTTAAAAAATAAAGTGGTTGTTCAGAAAAATTAAAGCATCATGCCACCTTAATTCATGACCATTTAATTTATGTATTGAAACTTATCAAAAGATATATATTGAATGTGAATATTTCCACCATTTTGATAGAGGGGTTCACAACAGAATTCATTTTTATTGCCGCCTAGAAATACTTCTAAATTATAAATTGTATTGGTGTATGTGAAAATATATCAAACACATATGTACTCGTCCAGTACAATTTTGTCCTCTGGTGACTTTAAAAAATGACAAGAATATGAAAATATTCCAAGAATATGGGACCCTTTCTCATGGGTAAAGTGGTTTTGTAGAGTAGTACGTACATCTACGAGGATTTGTATACAATATTCAACATATAAGAGTTAAGAATATATAAGCATAGTATGAGATAATTTCATATTACATTCATGTATAAGTATGTATAATTTTTACTACACAATAATACAAATGTTGTGATTGCAGGTTAAACGTATAACGAAAATAAAAGATTTTTCTAGGCTTTGGACCTAGAAATGGACGAGATACATCATTTAAGTTTTTATTATTTTATATAATATCGAGTTTATGACCATCTTTATTTGGGATGATATTTCCTAGTAAAAGTTAACATTGGAATGTTGAAGAGTATATACACATTGTTTGTTAGTCGTCTAATGTAGAAAGTTGTTGTAGTATCGAATCAACGTCAGAGCATTAGATTACTATAATATTACTATACTATCAATTGGCCTATCCATTCTTCGGTACTTTTTAAACAAATACATTGGATAATTTTAAATTTTAATTCGTTTCATATTTTCGAACCATCTTTTTGTTTCCTTAGCCTGCCTTAAACAAGTATGACAAAAATATATTTCTATTTAGATCCTTATTACCTTTATGGGATATAATATTAAGCCATTCTCTTAATCAATTTTAATATATTTCCAAACTAAAAAGATTTAATAATATTTGTCACATTCCTCATAAGCTAAATTTTTTTTATAATGTGGTTTTAGAAGAAAATTAATTTGTTTCAGGACAGAAAGTCAACAAGTCTTCCCGGACTTATATGCAATTTATTTATGGAGTCAAACTATGCATTAATGTGTATTTATTACTATATGCTTATAAATTAAGGATTTTGTTTTCAACATTCATCGTGGAATCAAGTTTAATACAATCTAAATATCAAGATTTATACAGAGAAACGTCATGACAATGTGTGAAATTAAAACCTTTGTTTCAATTTTCATTATGATGATGCTAGTTGTCTCCCATGCTGATGATTCTCCTCCACCTTCATCATCACCTCACATTTCAATAAGTGAAATCATTTGTCTTGGCAAATGCGGTTTTCAATGTAGTAAATTGCTCGGGGAAATACAATCATTTGTAGCTTGTTTTGCTGCTTGTGGATACACATGCCTTGATGTAACATCAAAAAGTGCTTATGATTGTGCAACTAGTTGTGCCATTTCCAAGTCTATTAACGACAATACTGGTATTCACACTTATACCTTTATCTATTTTACTATTCATTGTTATCAAAGTATAGTAATAAGTTGTCATTTCATCAATTCATGGTATTTCCTAAAATAATGGACTATTTTACAGATGCTCGTGGTGTAAATCTCATTGTGAATTCTTGCTTGGAAGACTGCAAGAACAAATAGTTTGTGGAATATAACATTCAATGTCAAAAGCAAATTTGGCGCGAGAAACTGAATCCAAAATTTGGGAATCATGTACTGATGCTATAAAAGTTTTACACACACAACAAAACATATCTTACATATTAGTAGTGTGTTTTGAATAATATTTGTTTATTTATTTGGTACTATATGATTGATGGTATGTGTAAACTCTTATTATGTTAATGGTTCATACCCAAAAATTTGTTAGATTTATTTGTGTAATAATAATTCTCAAATAATTTCAATAAAGTTTAAATGGATCATTCTCTAAATATTTACTTTTGTCTCTATAGTAAAATTTTACTTCGTGAACGTGGACTTTCAGATTCTATATTATTTCAGATGATTTTATTCGCTATAAACACGATCTTTAGACCATTAGATTTTGTACATTTTATATTTAATAGATTTTTTTAACAACCCGATTCCTTGGGGAAGGCCCCCTAACAATTTAGAGTTC
>Ga0228710_1007340_pt1 | contig 16317 bp, 11 predicted proteins | sample MedpolnodulmetaG_FD_177995 | JGI IMG/M metagenome (GOLD analysis project Ga0228710, IMG submission 177995) | Root nodule microbial communities from Medicago polymorpha collected in Santa Monica, California, United States - pink nodules | ecosystem: Host-associated > Plants > Roots > Nodule... | reverse complement strand
AAAATATAAAGAAATTGTGATGAATAGCTGCCTTTTTTTGTTATCATCTTCTTTAATAAATTGAAATTCTGGAAATTCTGTTGCAAGTTATATACCTACTATTGACTATGATGTTATATATTGGCATAACAAATTTGTTACCATGATAACCAATCTGACTTCAAATTATATACATGACAGCATAACTGCTTTTGTTACTACTATGCAAAAATAATTTATTCCAGTTAATATGAAATAAAAAATAATCCTAAGGTCAAATTCAAAGCACAAAACTTGTAATAAAAAATTATATGAAATTAAAAAATTGGTACATATATCTAACCTTAATATCAGGATGTAAATGATTATGCCATCGCTCTCTACACTGCTTGCCAACCCTTCCTTCTAACTTCTCAGCTATTTGAGCCCATTTTCTTTCACTGCCAGAAGTTGGTCTACTCCACTCTCACCATGATACAGTGGCTGATAATGATAATCATAGTATACTACAAAACTCAACCAACAATTTTAAAGAAAACAATATTGCAAGATTGAAAAATTTGAGCTAAAAAGTGAACCTTGAAGCAAGAGTTTTGATACTTGTTTTGTCAATTAGTGGTATAGAAAATTGGATAGAGACTCAAATTGCCTAAGCTACAAAGAACCATTAAATTAATGACATCAATCCAGCCATTAGAACCCCCATCATTTAAATTTTTCCCAGCAAGGTCTCGGAATCTCAAATTCCCTGTATCGGCTAACAGTGCATATATTACACCATTCATGTGGCCTTTTCCAATCACACCTACCACACTTTTACAGTTACTCACAGCCTTGCTCCGCTTCAGAGACCATGCAAGATACTGCAGAACAGACAAAAAATACTATTGTTTACTTGGAGTTGTAGCCTTGTAGGACTTGTCACATGCAAAAGGATACTACGATGCAATTTTTGAGTGAGAGGAAGAAAAACTTAGTATCTCGTTCATGTATAAGAGGTGGCAATAGGGATGGATATGAAAAACTGAGCTGCTCATAAAGATGAAGTGTACCATCATCTGAACTTGCTTTCTGCAACTAATACCAAGATTTGGCTCTTTAGTTTTTCAAATAACTACTACTAAAGCAAACTGTTGCATAGATTATATGCGAATCATAGATATTTATGCATCTCCCTAGTTGAGAGTTTTATATATAATATACATATAAACACTTTGAGTACATTCATTATGCATCTTACACACACACATAAACTTGAACCGTCGTAAAACATTTCACTATAACTGAATGGTTGGAATTAAATCACAACTTATTTCAATACCCTTGGTCTGCGAACTGTTTAATCGACCCAATTAATAAAGTACTCGGAATAGGCGTAGGTTCCAAGGATACCCCAACCAAAACCGTAGCTTAGTAGGGTGCCTACAGAGCAGAAATCTTAGCTAAATGGGGAAAGATCAAAACAAAGAAAACCTAAGCCTCTCATTTAACCTAAACACAAAACGCCGACCTTGAACATGGCACACTGCCGGAAGAGATCCTAGAAGCTCTTACCCGGAATAGGACTAAATATCATTTTAAAAGGGGATCAAGCATATAAAAGCAGGACCTGTAACATAAAAAATAGTAAAAATTAAGATTGACATTCTAAGCAAGAGAAGTAACCTCAAGCTTATTTGTAGAAATCTCTGATGAAGATGTTATTCCACGGATAACTATCGTCAATAAACGCAACTTCTGAGTCCAATTCAAAGCCTTCCATGCTCTCTGAAGCTACAAAACAGATTATATAGACTCCATCATCCTAAGATCATACAGAATACTCCAGCTGTTTCCAAAGAACATACATAATACTTCAGCTGTTTCCCATTGTTTCAAAATTTCACTAAGTGCAATATTCATTACAATCCCTTATTCCCCCACAAAAAATATCGAGGCCATAGAATACTACCATGTGAATGTTGAATCTCTTAGATGCAGCATGTAACTGAGGTGCTAAAAATATATCCGCCTACAAATGATAATGAACGTGTTAGGTTATATATAACTATGAGAGACAACATTAAGACAAAAATATATTCCAAGAAAGATGCAAATCTAGTGCTTATTTCTACAGCTAACCTTATTAATTTTCAAAAACTTGTGATCTGACTTTGGAGCTGAATAGCATTATAATTTAAAATATCAGGAGATAAATACATTTATTACATTATACATCAGTGACCAGACATGAAAAACTGATGTTGCTAGCCAAGATTTTTCGGCTACTGCACACACAACAAATGTTCAAATATAATTAAATGTCAATAAATTTTCAAAATAGATGAAAATGCAGAAAAATTTCATGGCACAAAAGGCAAAATCCAAAGTATATTCAGAAATGCACATGTAGCAAACAAAATCTGATTGAAGCGTTGGTTCATGACACAAAACACAATCACAAAATTCACAATCACTTACTTGAAAGACCAAAATCGAACCGTCACAATTACATTCTCTTTAGTTTTATGAGAATCCAATGGCACGACCTCTAGATAAAACTGTTATGGCTTCCTACGCATTGACGAAGGCCTGCGAACTTGGAGCGTGATTGGAGGCTCCATGAAACCATTTAGATGACGAAGTTGTTAAAGATGATGACAAATTTTCAACTTTCATTGCTTCAATCGATCTGAATTATTTTGATCACGCCGAACCTACAACAATCAACAAATTTCAACAAAAAATTAAATAAAATGAATAATAATAATCCAATTTTAATTTAAGTTGTTATAAAAGTACAGTTATATTATCAATAAATAAGTGTGTGAGAAATTCATATAGGGATAGTAAACTACCTGCATACAAGCATAGGCTGTGGTACCAATTTTTTCTGAAGAAAGTCCTGCAAGTCATGTTGTAGCGCGAAGTATAAATAAATAAATATAAACAAAGAGATATGCTTTGATTTTTCAAAATCAACGTGTATTTTTTCAAACTTACCAGCTGCTACAAATGTCTCTGATGTATAAAATCCAATACCATTAATTCCAACAGATTGTTGACATACCATTAATCCAACACCAATCTGATATCATTTCAACCAGTTAGATACTTTCTGAATATCTAAATCTAGTTTTGCCATACCTTGAGTTGATGATGCAACAATCAAATTCTTATAGGCTCTTGAGCCTCTTCTATCTGTCCATCCATATCCTGACAGTAAGAAACAACATATAATGTATGCTTAATAACATGTAAATTAAGGCAAAGGCTCTTGAGCCTCTTCATTCATTTGACTTTAGTGGGTGTATGTATGCTTAATAACAATATGAAAACAAAGGTGGATATAGTTTGCAATGCTAGTAAATACGCTAATAAATATATGCACTATCAACTGAAGGAATTTACTTTGAAAAAACAGCACAGGGCATTGCATCAGGAAAAACAGAAAATGAAAAAAGGAGCAGTCAAAATAATGATACCTTGATAGAAGACTTCTAAGTCATGTAACTGTTAGGAGGAACTCCCACTCTTCATTCCAAATACTACAAATCTCTAATACCATGCTTTGAAACCTGCCAAAGCACAGTTCATTCCTATAATCAATAACAATAAAATAGATTTAAATTTAAAATATAAAAAGTTAACTTTCTGCATATAAAGCTAAATCCTTTCATAAGACAAATTCAAAATAAAAAGATGATATGAAGAAGAATAAGATCTTTAATGGATGAAGATGAGTGTGTCATCTTGAGTAAAAAAAAACCAAATTTCTCTCTCAAACCCAAAACCAAAAAATCAAACCCTCAATTAAAATAAAATAAAAAAACCATTTTCTGAAGACATAGGCAACTTCAATATGACACTCTGAAAATCATGGGCAACTTGATAAAACACTTAGGAGATAACATTTGAAAATGCCTGTGTTTATCCCTTCTGACAAACCAAAGAGGGTGTCTATGGATCAAATAAACTTCGAAAGAAACATTATCGAAAAATTAGAAAAGGCAGATATCAATAACGACGGTCTTGTCGTTACACAAAGAAGGAACTCAAAAAAGCTCTAAAGGATTTAGGTTCTTACTACCCAATCGTTGTTTGATGAAAGCTGATGCCAACAAAGACGGACTAATCAGTGACGAGGAAATCGACACTTTAGTTGATTATCTCCTTACCCGTAGTTTTGGCAAGAACTAATTATTAAGAGGTGATATATTATCAATAATCAAACCCTGCTAATAGGTCTAATGCAGTATAGTAGTATATGCATGCAGTTTGTGTTTATGTTAATCAATATTAGAACCCTCTATGCTTATATGTAACGCAGAAGAACGGAAGACGATCAATTTTGAAAGCAAAAATAATATGGTTACACCTTTGAAAATTTGTGGTTATATTGTTCATTTCTTTGACTATCTGTAATTTTCATGTGTAAACAATAACATTTCAATCCAATTTATTTGTGAAATAAAAAAATTAATCATCTTCTATGTATCTTGGACTCTTAATTACATTAGTTTGTTGTTGTAAGGTTGGTACACTTAAAGACGACCAATTTTAAATGCAAAAATAAAATGGTTACGCCTTTGAAAATTTGTGGTTATATTGATCCGATTTAAAAATACACATTTTAGATATGTTTCCCGATTCAAAATCTAGTTTTTTGCTGTTTTTTTCTCTCATATTACATGATTACAGTAAATCATAACTTAATACACAATTATTTAATAACAAAATATCATTATAGAACCTTTTATTTCGTACCAACTTGCAAATAAAATCATCAACAAAATATAATCGTTGTAATTGCTTCAACATATTACAACAATCGATTTACACCTAATTCATTTACTTCAAATAAATCCAAGAATCAATGCTATTACATAATTTTGGCACAACTTAATAATTTCATAGCTAGCATCTGAAACATATTTAAAATAAGTTCGACAGTGTTATGCCACAGTTAACTCTTGACACATTTTACACAACTCCTTTGCCACACAAAAAACTGACCAAGCGGGCTATACCAAGCTCTCTGTGTCATCAAAAGCTTTAAATTAGTGAAGTCACATTCAACAAAAATGCAAGTAATCAAGAGCAAATGGTAGGAACAACACATTTGCACAACAAGGCAGGAACAAGCAATACCAAAGTAGAACCTCACAAACAATACTAGGACTACAATCAAATAAACCACTACAAGATCTGTAACTCTTTTTAAAAAAACTCTGCAGTCACAAAAAAAAACACACACCTTAAAACACCAACTCCACCCAAATTACAAACAATCAAAACATGATATCAGAGAGAAAAAATAATTCACCTCTCACTCATGCTCATCAGAAAAGATTCACCATTGTGCCTCAAAGGAATTACTTTTGCAGAAAGCATGTGGACAAATAGTGAGAAAGACACAAACTGGGCATGAAAATAAAAAGTGATTACACCTTTGATAAAACATGGTTAATTCAATCTCATTTTTAGTTAGTTTTCCACAAGTATGTCAAAGATTGACGATATTCATCAGCTGCAATTATTGTTGTGTATCAAGTGAGATTTTGCCGTAAAGAGAAAAAAATATATAAATGTGTGTCAATATGAGTACAAAAGAATTGAGTTCACAAGTAAGAATTTTTATTAACATAATCACTCAACTCATACACCTTATAATTTCCACAACCCTTCCATTTTTTCACTCACCTCACACCATCATGTTGTAGTGAGTATAAGAGGGTGTTCTTCATAAAATGTTAAAAGTGTCATTTGAATAATCTTATTGTAGCCATTTTGATTTTCTACCTATGCCTTATATTTTCAAAAAAATTGTTTATTAAAAATGAGTAGTAAAAATCTTTAGACAAAATAGACTAGTAGAAATAATATCAATAATCTAGGAAAACATAGGAAACTTACGCTTATTCCAATTTAAAGCAGCAATAATGAAATCAAAGAAACTTCAAAGTAAAAATAAAATCAAAGGTACACCTATATTTTTGAACTTCAGATTATACTAGAAAGGGTACTTGATCATTAGAACTATAGAAAATATCCCTTGTTCAAGAACTAAACTATGGGAACATAATCATACATATACAAGAGCAAAATGAAGTTTTAAGGGCCATTATATACTCATCATGACCCATTCAATAACAAGTTCAAATACATTAAAAATCAAGATCGGCAAGTACTTCAACATAATAAGGTAAAAAGCCCCATATTTTGCTGAAGAAAGAACCATTTGTTTATCAACAACTACTCCTACAAAAAAAACCTCCAATGGTTCATGTCCAACACAAAATCAAGCTGAAGAAAGATCCCAATACACATGAATCTTACTACAATAAGCTTCTAAACTCTTACAGCCATTTCTCTCTGAAAACACCAAGGTTTTATATCCTCTTAACATAAACATTGAATTGATGGATCATCAGTCCTAACACTAAAACCTTGACCCATCAAACCCATATGTGATTATAATCAAACAAGACCTACCTCTAATTGAACACATTTAAACACAAATAATCAGATTCTGTGCAGTTTTGCTTCTGCTTGATGCTGCTACTGCATTTTCACCAACACACAAGATGGAAATAAAACTCAAATAACCTTAAATGCAAACAACCAGACCAGATGTTGAAGAGACAAAACAAGAAATAACTTACCTTCAATGGTGAAGCATCACCGATTGAGAGGAAGTGGAGAGATTGATTTAAGGACAGCGATGGTGAGAGAGTGCGACAACAAGGACGAAGACAAAGATGTGGGAGGAGACCGGCCTACTGGATAACCACTCAATAAGTAGACGACGACGTCGACAAAAATGGTGGAGGAAATCTTCTCGCCGGTGAAGGTAGATAAACGGAACAGGTATAGGAGAGAGAGACGTGACTCTCAATGAAGGGAGTGAATGAGAATCTGTCTTTTTTGAAATAAAATGGATATATTCCTTCTTTTAACTAATCTCTTTTGCCTTTATATTGAACAAGAATATTCATTTTTTGAGTGTGCATAACTATTCAATTTGAAGTTAATATCTCATCTTCTTTTTGTAGAAAAAACTTATTTCTATTTAACCAAGGCTCAGAAAACTTATCTCTCAAAAACAGTTTTTCCTAATTTTTTCAACAATTAGATCTTCATCAAGCATGAATTATTTCAGATCATTTTCAATATATGAGTACCTGCACTGCATTGGAAACAAAATTAAAGGATGTAATATGTTAATATATATCATGAATTTATGACTTACCATTTAAATAAAACTGCAAAAAGAAGATGAAACAATTACTTGTGGAGCACTCCTACTAACATAAAAGTAAGCAATAATATGAAACAAGTTTTCTAACATCTTCATTATTCATTTCCAATAAGATAAATCAACTACAACAGATAATTGCATCCAAACTTAATCATTTATTCTTCAAGTTCTAAGTAACCACCGTTAGGAGGAAGAGCTAGAAAATGATATGGGAATTGCAATAGTTGCATTTGGACTTAAAATTTACAATCCAGAAACGAAACTCGTCCAGGTGGAGGAAAGATTGATTTATAAAGTAACACTAAATGCATGTGCTTTGACAATACCGGAATAATTTGGTGAAACAGACCGAATTCGAATGGTCAAAACACCAGTGATGGTTAGACCACACAGAGCAATTTAAGTCTATCGACACATTGAGTCGACAGAAAAGATCACGTAGGTGAATACGTGATGGCCGCCCATTTTCTTTCTGGGTAATAGAATATATTTTCTTGATAAGTTAAACTCCTTTGTAAACTTGAAAGGTAAACAAGTGAATGTGACCATACATTTTTACTCATGATCTTGACATGAGTGCCGTTTATCAATATTGGTCCAGAACTAACAAGCATTTTGAGATCACATGGTTTATCAATCTGAGGTTAATATAATCTGAAACTCGGTGAAACAAAGTAGTTGATGCATGTCAATAGCGGTTGAAACAATTCGTTACAGACTAGAAAAGAAAAATGGATTGTTCGGCAATAAGGAATATAACCCTACCCAAATATGCAGTGAAATATTACAAAGCAGCAAGAAAGAAGTCTAAGTTAACTTAAGAAATCGAATTACACATATTTTGAACGTTGGCCCAGTTCTCAGCTAAATACTTTTTCTTGGCTAAGGCAAGATTATAATCAGCTTCAATGGAAGTCATCTTGCCCATAAGGATGGTTCCTTTTGGATACTCTTGATTAATTCTGGACTCAACCTCCTTCCTGGATGTTGCATTGGTTTCTTTCTTGGACCGCACCTTCGTTAACTTTTCTTCTGTTTCTTTGAGGTCGCGACAAAGGACATTGATATGATCAATGAGTTGTTGCTCTTGTTGGTTGAGTTCTTCTTGTTCGTTGTTCACATCTGACAGGCATTCCGCCAGTTCTTTGATATTTTTGTGAGCTTTTCGTTGTTCTTGGTGGATATCATGATAGGTGGACACAGCAAGTTTGATATTTGGGAAATCACTTTGAAAACGGCCAACAGACATTTGAATTGCTGTAAAAACGCCAAATTCAGCAAGGTTGAGGTGATTTCTGATCTCATCTAAACTCTTCAGCAGTAGAGAGATTTCATCGACAATTCCGGAGGTAGACATGATGGAGTCAATGTCTTTACTCACCAAGATCTTTAACTTTGTCATGAGGTCTGAGATCCTTTGAGCATTTTGATTTTGAGAAGGACCAGTAGAGGAACAGACAGAAATTGGTGAACTTAAATGGCTAAAGGCACCCAATTTTGATGCAAGTTCTTCTAATTTGTCAACTGAATAGATGCTTTCACTAGCAGTATCAGTATCAACATCCTTAATATCTTTAGCACCAGAAACAGTGATTCCTTCATTATGTGGTACGACAGTCATGGCAATGTCCACTTCCGTTGTTGTATTATCATGGTCAACTAGGGCTTCAGTATCGGATACCTGATAAAGTTTAAAAGAAAGAGTTGTTATCAGATTGAACGAACCGTTAAATTTGTCTTTTATATCGTAATTTGAATTTAAAAAGTCAAAATTTGTATTTCAAAAGTCACCTAAAGTCCAAGTATGAGTCACTTGTTTGGCTAAAACAACATTCATCAAAGTGGCCACGGTAGTACTCATATTGTGATAGAAATCGGCTAAAACGTATTGACCTAAGGCCTATTTTGTTCCCCCATTCATCAAAGTGGCCATGGTAAGAAAGTTTGTGTCGATACAAACAGAACTATTGCAAAAGACATGAGCAGATAACCAGAGGAGAAGGAAGCAATGTCAGACTTCTGGTTCATTTTTGTGGAAAACTTCAATGAACAGGGAGAAACTAGTAGTGGTTTTGTCAAAAGTGTCAGTGATAGGGATTTCCAAAAGAGGATCAATGATGTCACTGTCAGGTTTAAGACCAATGAAAGCAGCGACGTCGAATAAAGTAGGACCCATCATACCATTATTGAAAATGGAAATTGGTTGTGGTGCTCCAAAAGAATAACGAAGCAGCAATCAAAGGTGTTTCAATTTTTAAAGGCCTACGTGATAATTGAATAAAGTTGAAAATCCCAAGCTCGAGCAAAAGGGAAGATTTGGCTAATTGGATCTTATCAAGCCATTCTACATAACCTTTAGGAGTGTAAGGTGGGGGAGTCCTCATTGAACGCTTTTTCTTTCTTAGAGGATCGACGCGGTACTCAGAAAGAGATGCTAAAATCTCATCACCCTTCGGACTTGGAAAAAATACATCAAGGATTTTGGGTGGTGAAGATAGGACCAAGAAAAGCAGGAAATGGTTTTGTATCACCATAAACAAAATGATCTATTACCTGACTTGCTTCCAACAAGTCAATGGTTTCCAAGGCCAGATCGTTGAGAAGTGTTGGTGCATCTGACAAAGCAAATGTCAACAAAGGTTACCATCAATGCAATATGAAAATGTGAGCTTCAAAGCAAAACAAAGAGCTGTGATGCATTTAGCCAAAACAAATTGGTAAAATTACTTTCGTCATCCCTTAACTTAATTTCAGATAACTATTTCGTCCTTTATCTTTTTTTCATGTCATTTCGTCCTTTAGACGATCAATATGCATATGAATTTTCAAATCTATGGTTTTATTTCGATATGAGCTCATAGTTTTCAAATCTATGGTCTTCAACTCATGTTTTCATATGAATTTTAGATTTGATGTTTGAAAATCCATATGCAAACATACCAAATGAACAAAATGATGTAAAAATAAGATAAATGACGAAATCGTTATCTGAAATTAATGCCAAAAAATTACTATTTTCACAATAATGTAGAATTTCTTCCTTCAATTTTGACAACACAAAAGACTACAATAACAACAACACAAAAGACTATTATACATAAAAATATTAATATATTACACTTCCACTTGGACAACAAAATTTATTAATCAAACAATAAACTCAAATTCGAAAATTAGGTTTGGGTTTCTTTCATGTGTGTAATATTCATATTTAAGTAATATAATAGTTTGGTAATTTTACTAATCTATTAACGTGTACGGATATTTGCAGGCATGGTTACCATTACAGCCACCTTTGTAGCCATTAACTGACGGGTAGTTGAAATATCTGTATATATTATCTGCGGGTACATGTTAAGCTACCCACTCCATTCCCGTGAAAGATTTTATCTGCAATACTCACAAGTACAAAAAAAATTCCATCCCTAGTTGCACCTAGTTCGGATTCAAACATGATTATTTCGGGTTTAGATTCAAATGCCATATACAGTGATTAGATGATGAATTAAAACATGATCATATGAGCTTGTTCAGATATTTAGATCGAACAATACGAAGAAGATATTAAAGCATTATCTGCAAACAAGGTCAAAGTAGGTAAGTTGAGAAATTCAATTAGATTTGAAACTGAGAAACTGTATTAAATCAGGAAAGAGACATGTTTCTTAAATAACAAACCTATGTTTTGTTGACTAGGCTGCTCTTTAGACGGGATAGAACCAGATACATTTGATGATCCTGGTTTACTATTGGAGGTAGTGTCTTCGTCCTTTTGGAGAGAAGGACTTGAAACTTTCTCTGCTCCCATCATTTGATTAGCATTCTGACTTGAATTTTCATCACAGGCTATATTCTCACATGAATTTTTTCCTGGGAAGGTCCAATGCAACTCATATAGCAGACTCAAGACCACCAAAGGAATTATTTTATCTTGTTTCCACAATAACAGCCCAAATAAAATATGAAAAGGACTATAAAAAATATGTAATCGAACATTTACCTGAGCATAGTCCCAAAAGTCTGCGCCGTCTTAAGCTTACCATTGTTACTTCCATTCGATTATAAAAGCAGCGTGGTTTACTTACGATACCAACTTCCCTTCAGTACAAAAGGTAGGGTACCTAACACTAATAGAAGTTTTTCAGGGAAGCGTACCAAATAAGTTGGAACTATAAAGGAATAAAAGCGTTTCAAAACCAATAAAACATTGTTAAAAAACACATATTTACTATCAATCAACAAAATTAAGAAATAACAAATCTTCTACCAATGAGTAACGGCAAACGGAATCGTAGAAAGATCAATAATGCAATACGAAACATTTTTTCCAAGAATAAAGACATTAATTAAACACAAATAATATCCAGATCATACTTTAAAATTGCGGTTGTGCTGCAATTGCAGTGAAAAGCAGCCAATGCTGTTGAAATTGCAATAGTGTTAACAATGTGGAGACCCCAAAATCATTTATATTGTAGTTTCGAACCGCAATTTAAAACCATGATCCAAATAGATAGGCTTAACTAGAGTTTATCCTACCTTAACCGATATAAAATGCAATCAAAGTGATTATGGCTTCATGCTTAGATCGCCAATACAAACGAAGATAAACCTTCATCAAATCATTATACAATTTAAACCATTGCTATCCCAAAAAGAAAAAACTTAATCAACATACAATTGTTCAAAACAGAAATCCAATTTGATCACAGCAAAATGACACGATCTATGTTGTTTGGTTTCATGGTTAAATTTGAAGAGCAATAAAAGCCTAGGCACAAGAAGATTAGCAGGGTGTGGTTTTGCCATAATAGTGATAATAACAAACTCTTGGTCTATGAATCTATTCCAAGTATAGGAGCTTGAGTAATTAGTTGAATGTCAAGAAAAGCTTGTTAGATTGGCAGAGTTCCAAGTATATAATCGTTAGGACAAGGTTAGTTTTGATGGGGAATGCATGGAGGCCCAAACCATAGCAAACCCCAAAATGGTGGAATGAAGTGGCAACTCAGCTACATCCTAGAATAAGTTATTACCATTTTGTTACTAATTATGTTATTGCATATTCCTACACAATCTTGTATTGACTGATTATATCATTATGAAATGAGAAAGTAATCTTGTATTCAACACACTAAAAAGATTTAAATTTTCTACAAAATAAAGTTTGTCCTGACCATCCATTAAACCCACAACCGCGTAAAAGTTAGTAGAGACATTTAATGTGTTGGGGTGATTCCCCACTTCTCCACACTTAAACGTGTATTATTCGTGTCAGCACGCTATTTGAAAGAAGTAAAAAAATGAAAGACACCAAACAAAACAAGGAAAAGACCAAGTTTTTAAGCTGTCAACACAAAATGTAACAATACCAGCCAAAAACAAAAACATTATTGATCTATGTTGCAAAGGTAAGGGTACGGTACTCGGTACGATGATACTGGTACTTGAATACTGCGATTTTAGAAAAAGTAAGGTACGGGTACGTAAATAACACGAAAAAAATCAGATTAAAAGTTTAAAAAGTCGAAATTTAGAGTTGGTTACAACAACAAAAAAACTCAAACGCCCCATAAATAATATTATATTGTTGTATTAATGTAGGAGAAAGCTACAAATTTCACTCATAATACACCAATGAGCAAAAATGTACTACCACAAGTACTGTACGCGTACGAGGTACATGTACTTTAGATGATATAATAGAAAAAGTGAAAGGCAATGTTATTTAAACCTGAACATGATAAAACCCCTAGATAAGCTGCAACTGTTGATTGTACCTTTGATGATTTTTCTCGTTTTTTCTACCTTTGGTAGGTGGTGTGTGACACTGACCAGAGTTTGTGTGACAACGTTGGTGTTGCTGCTGAGTAGGTAGCGTGTGTTTGTGAATTTTGAAATGTGCAATGTCAATGTTGCCCTTCTGTCTTCAAAGGAAAAAGGGCTAGCAGAAGATTGAGAGACATGGGGAACTTTTCGGTATTACAATTTTTTAGATGTCTTATTTTACGGTTGATGTTATATACTCTTCAGTTTCGAAATGAATATGGTTTAAGGCTATTATACACATATTAAAAAACATATTAATTAAAAGAAAGAGAGATATTATTTTACTAAATTATTCTAATCAACTGTTAGTTTGTTTTTTGTTAAAGAAAAAATAATACTTTGCAAGTAGTATATATAGTATTAATTGAAAAGATACAATTGGAGAAAAAAAGTTATTATTGCATTAAAAATTGAAAGTAACATTCATTTTAAAACAATTATTTTGCTAAAACGATAGTCATTTTGAAACGGAGAGAGTATGTCTTTTCCAAAATGTTATTTTGCTGCAAAGAAGGGAAAATTGATTTTAAAGGTGTCCTAGCAGAATTAATTTTGACCGGTTTACATTTTTTTTAGTAGAATTAATTTTGACCCACAAAATTCAATTCATTTTTTTAGCTAAAATCCATTTGAATTGGTATTTTAGTGTTGATTTGGGTTTCTGGAGTTTGTTCTTCCTCAAAGTTTTAGATTCGATTTTTTATATTGTCAAAGTTATCTTCTATCCGCGATGTTAGCTCAAAGTTTGAAATATTTAAATTTAAATCATTGTCAGGTTATCTTCTATCCGCGATGTGGGACTTTTAACACACCCCTCACGACCAGCACTATTGGGTTTGGTTCATGGATATAAATGGTGGTCGATAGCGGAAACCTGATAGCAGGTGAACCAATGGATCTTAAAGAGGCTCTGATATCATCTTAGAAATTGTGGTTGGGCCTAACACAACTCCACAAAATCGGCTTGTGAGGTGAGGGTTGCCCCCTACTTATAAACACATTGTCAGACTATCTCTTATCCGATGTGAGACTCTTAACAGAAAAAGAAAAAAAATTGATGGTCTCAAATGTAAGCAAAAGTATATTAAAGTCATCCTATTAAATGTCACTGTTCCAATTTTACCCTCGTTAACTTTATCCAATTTGTTTTCACATTCCCATGTTTAACACTTTCCAAAGATTTTCCACTCATTTACTACCTAAAAAATGATTCCAAGACAAGGCAAAATTGAAAATGTGGTATTTTTATATAAAGATTTAAATGCAGTCAATCCACTTTCTTAATATAATGTGTGTTTTTTTTTGTTTCTTGCATTCAAGATCGGAGTGAGTATTGCTTCCTTCCTTCCATTGCGTACATTGTTCTAGGTATATCAATGAAAGTTAATCAATAGTAGTGAATGAATCATATAACATTACTTGCAAAATAAGAACATATATTAATAAATTACCACACCCATACACATATGCACCATTTATTTAAATTCCGATGGATATCTATCATATCCAACTTATCAGCTGGAAACGAAGATTGTTTATTTAAAGTGGTAGAGATATGCATCAGCATATCATATTGTGCATGGTAAGAGTTCTTTGACATATCAATATAACGAGCGCAAAAACTCCCACTTCCCTTTTTCGCGCAATCAGCATGAGAGTGACATAAGTTAGGAGCTGCCTCAAGTCAACCATATCATCATCTATAGACTGTAGTTGTCTTGAACAATGGCCTATAAGTGGTAAAAGACCGAAATTACAATAGCAACCGTCGTCATGACCGAGACCGCATAAAGGTTGATCGCGCCATAGGCCCCATACGTAACAAGTACCGTCACAAGGTGCTGCCTTCATGATCGGAAACATTATTGTAAATGGCAAAGTTAATTGAAGTTAGAACAACATATACATTAATGCGTGTTACGTGCCATTAATTTCTCACCATTCTCCATACTTCCTAATATGGACATATTAATAATGTTTCCCTTATTAAATTGAGAAGCAAGGCACACACTTATCCTGAATCAAGTGACTCTGGTAACCTAAAGTTCGACGAGGTCTGGTCAAAAATTGTTTCATCAAGAATCAAACTCAAATTCTTCTAAACAATTTTCTTTTTTATGGATCTCATTAACCACTTGAATTAAGGACAAAGTTAGTAATAGGTACAATATATTTTTCAGCGTTGCTATTCATCCCGATAACAATTTGTTAGATTAATTATTTAATTAATCAATTATGGATTGACAATAATCAATTATTATAAGTTAATGTTATAATCTAAATTATGGTCTATTGTGTTAAACATTAAATAGTTGATGAATATGTGTGATTTGACTATTCTTTCTAAATGAACCGTGATGGGTTAGATCATTTAGTTAAGTCCCTACCTCAGCCGTCTAGCTATTTAAACGTCATCCCATCAGACAGTTAAACTATTTTTGGTGCTAAACGGAATGAGGGTAGTCATCCTTTCATCCTTCTAAAAGCTATTCTTAATGAATCCTAAATCTTAAAGGTAGGCAATCTCTTATTCCATAGTTAAATCCTAGAACTTTTATCAATTGGCTTTTGTGATTTATATGAATTCAATTTATGGTAGTTTGGTTTTACTCTATATGCCAAAACTGATGTGTGAAAGTACCTCTCGTGCACGATGAATATTTTCTAACGACATGTTAAATTTTGCTATTTTTTTCCATTAAGGTTTTTTTTTCTTCTTCTAGTTTTGCAATAAGAACCATTGGTCTGTAGGATTCATCAATTAATTCTTGCATGAATCTGTATCAATATCTATCTATTTCGCCTATCCCTTTTCGATTCTGTTCCTTGTTTAAGAACAAATTAATTGAAAATTGATATGAGGCTTCTCTTAATGCATCGATCCAATTTTTTGTTCGAATCAGAAAAGCCTGTTAAATGGCAATTTTGTATTGATTTCATGACCAAACCTAGCCCTAATTATTGGATCTACGACTTACATTCTTAAAATTGAATTGGGAAATCCCTCTGTTTATGAATCCCGATCAAAACTCCATTAAAATAGTTTTGAGACGCTGCTAACATTGTGAAATTGAATCGGATCGCACCGTGGGTTGTTACGACCCAAATTCAGCCCAACCGGGCGAAAAAGATCCAGCGCTTGTAAACACGCGCGCGTTACTCTTAAAGTTCCATTTTTTGTTTTATGCCAAATAATAATATAAATTATTATATTCTGATTATTTTGGTATATATATATATATATATATATATATATATATATATATATA
>Ga0228710_1007338_pt1 | contig 16317 bp, 9 predicted proteins | sample MedpolnodulmetaG_FD_177995 | JGI IMG/M metagenome (GOLD analysis project Ga0228710, IMG submission 177995) | Root nodule microbial communities from Medicago polymorpha collected in Santa Monica, California, United States - pink nodules | ecosystem: Host-associated > Plants > Roots > Nodule... | reverse complement strand
CCCAAGTTTTGGTATTGATAATTTATCTAAACCAGATTTCTTTGAGGCAAGTTTTTCTCTTATTTTGATAATTTATTTGAACTTTATTTCAGTGATTCTGTATCCTGAAGCAATTTGTGCTAAGTCATTTGCTTCTTGATTTTCAATTCTAGGCACATGTTAAATGTTTGCCCGATTGAAACATTTCAATAACGCAGTAGCAGTGGCAAAGTAAATAATTAAATTTTCTTTAACACATTTATATTCTTTTGTCAATTGCTTTATGACTAATTCAGAATCACCTTTATTTTCGACATCTTTTGCCCCCAGTTTGAGTAAGATCTCGAGTCCTGCTATCAAGGCTTCGTATTTAGCCTCATTATTAGAGCAAAGCTTATCAAGTCGAAACTTAAGTTTGGTTGGAATATTTTCAGGCGAGATGATTAAAATTTCAACTCCAGTGTCATTTTTATGGCTGGAACCATCGATATAGAGCTTCCAAGGTTGAACATCCGCAAAGTTTAATGATTCTTCAATTACGGAATGATCAACAACGAAATCAGCAATAATTGACCTTTCACAGATTTTAAAGGTTGATAGGTCAATGAATATTCTGTAAGTGCCAGAGCCCATTTACCTACTCTGCTATGTAGTATTGGCTTCGACAGCATATGCTTGATTATGTCAAAGTGGAAATAAACATAAACATCGATAGGCTTTATATACTGCTTAAGCTTAGTACATGAAAATTACAAACAAAGGCACAATTTTTCACTTGGATGATACCTTGTTTCAGCATCTTTTAAAACCCTACTAAGATAATAAATGGCTCTTTCTGCGCCATTTTCGTCTTCTTGTGCTAGCATACTTCCTATAGTATTATCTAAAGCAGCTATATACAATTTCATTACATTATCCCTAAGAGGAGGTAACAAAATAGGAGGGTTCATCAAATAAGCCTTGATGTCATCGAATGCGTTTTGATGTACTGGTTCCCATTTAAAAACATCTTTTTTCTTCAGCCGCAGTAGTGGTCAGAAGACTTTAGTTCTGCCACTTAGATTTGAAATGAACCTTCTGAGAAAGTTGATTTTTCCCAACAAAGATTGGATCTCTTTCTTTGTCGAAGGTGGTTTTATCTCCAAAATTGCCTTTGTTTTGTTTTGATTAATTTCAATGCCTTTTTTGTGCACAACAAAACCTAAAAAGTCGCATGCACGCACACCAAAAGCGCATTTCAATGGATTCATTTTCAATCCATATTTTGTCATTCTTTCGAACGATCTTTGAAGGTGATCTAAATGATCCTTCTCGGAAGATGATTTAACAACAATGTCATCTATGTAAATTTGCATAAATTTCCAATAAAATCATGAAACATAGAATACATTGCTCTTTGATAGCAAGCACCAACATTTTTTAGACCAAAAGGCATAACTATCCATTCATAGCAATCTAAATCCCCTGGACATCTAAAGGCAGTCTTAGATACATCTTCTTCTACAATGTATATTTGATTATACCCAGAATAGTCATCTAACAAGCTTAAATATTCATAGCATGCTGCTGAATCAACAAGCATTTCTGCCACTGGCATGGGGTACTCATCTTTTGGAGTAGCTAATTTCAAGTCTCTAAAATCTATACAGACTCTAAGAGTCCCATTTTTCTTAACAACAGGAACAATATTAGCTAGCCAATCTACATACCTTGCAGTTCTGATGAAGCCGCATTTCAGCAATCTCTCGATTTCTTCTTTGATCTTCGACTGGATTTGTGGTGCAAACCTTCTTGGAGTCTATTTCATTGGCTTTTTGTCAGGTCGAATTGGTAACTTAAGTTCTACCACATCTCGATTCAAACCTGGCATCTCGTTGTAATCCCAGGCGAAACAGTCTTTGCATTTCTTCAATAATTCAACAATTTGAACTTTGAAGTCTTTGTCAATCTTAGTGCTAATATAAGTTGGTCTTTTTGCCGAACCATCACCTAGATCAAATTCTTCCAAAGGGTCCTGAGCCTTCATTTTCTCAGTTGATCCCATTGGATCTTTCTCGAAACCCAAAGGTTCATTATCATAGACACAATCTAACCTTTGGCTTTCAATCGAACTGAATCGGAAATCATCATCAGCATCTTTGATTGATCTTTCTTGTTCGATTTCGGCTTCTAAAACCGCTTTTTCATTGTTTTCGGCCACATAAGCCGTAATTTTTTCCCAAACATTGGGTTCAGTCGTCATCAACGCTGACATCTTCCCACCCAGACGGGGGGACTCCAATTTCAGGATGCCCCCAGGTTGGGGTTCTTGCATACATAGAGGCTCTTGTCCTCATCATGTCATCTTCGACACATTCCTTCTTCCAAATGAAACCATCTCTTGGATGTAATTTCATTGACTAGAGGAAACGGCCATGGTTCTCATAACCAACTGCAGAAATAGGGCATGGCCCAATCCTTGCCAATTGCTTGTCGAAGGTTTTCTTTGTGATGTTTGCAACTTCAGCTACGAAGTAACTTTGATCTCCTTCGATGTTTTCCATCACACCATTGTCCTTCCAAAGAGAGAGTTTTTGGTGCATTGTTGAAGGAACAACTCCAACACCATGTATCCACTCTCTGCCAAGTAGCAAATTGTAGTTAGCCTTTGACTCAACTACCAAAAATAAAGTTAGCCTTTTGACAGTTCCTACCACCAGGTCAACCTCAATAACACCGAGGGAACTCCCAGATTTCCCTTCGTAGTTGCAAAGAACTACATTGTTGTGGCCAATATGTAACTAACATTATATAGATTATATAAATATATGACTTTTTTGTGATGGAAAATGCATGGACAATTTTATTTGTTATTATTATTGCTCGCATTTTATAAAAATATATGTCTCTAATTATTCAACTATTTATTTTATCTTTCATTTGGTTTTATTCTTATACTTTTTATTTCATAAACTTTTGTGAAATGAAACATGTCAGAAGATGCACAAGTTGAAGTTGAAGTTCATGTTTGATACTCAGTCTTTAAGAGGATGATTAAGGTTTTTTTAACCCTCACAGATAAGTTGAATGAATTCTAGGCACAACTTAACATATACTTTGTCCATCTTGGTAAAAATCGAATAACATCTCATGTATTTGTACATGTGCCATGCGTGAATCTGGCGGCGGATAAAGATGAAGACAGTTGAAAGACCGTTTATTTTCAAAAAGTTATCCATGATGATGGCAATGTAGATTACATGTTTAGATTGATGGTTAAAAATAATATCTTGCATCTTTGTGTCCGCTCCATTGAAATTTAATATGTATTAACGTGTAATAGTGTAATATGTTTGAAAAAATAGGTAATGTTGCACTTTTAATGAAATTCAATCTTTTGTGGATTGTGTATGTACTGACGAATTTGTGTAATTTGAATCAATTATGAGTGATTATGTTACGATGAGTATTATGAGTGAATTATGTTGTTAAATTTGTGTAATTTGGATCAATTATGAGTGTGTATGGATTACGGGTCATTAATGGCTTGATTAGAAGCATTAAATGTTATTCTGTTAACATACTAGAACTCGGCGTGAGTTAAACCACATTCGATATCAACGTGGTTTAACTCACGCTAATTCAACATGACTTACTGAACGTGGGTTAACTCATGTCGAGGTTAATTCTGAAAATCCGGGTGTGAAGAATGAGCAAAAGTGTTTAGGAGAAGAACAATTTTCCATGATTTATTTATATACGGATTTGAAGACCCGAGTAATTATGAGAACAAAAATTGTTTTCAAGCATGTGGTTCCAGATATTGAGTCTTATCTAAACATAATCGGTTGCTTCCTAGAAATTCATGATGAATAAATTATTACATAATTCTAAATCTTCAACCATAATTTTTACATAGAAGTTGTGATGTTGGCCCCTTAACAAAATAAAATACAAAATTGTTCCCTAAATATTGCCCATTTTGCAGTTTTGGCCCTCTAGGTCAATTTTGACCAAGTCAATGCACACGTGGACGCCACGTGTGTAGTTTTTTATTTTTTTAATTATTAAAATAGTATTTTTTATTTTTTAATTATTAAAAAATATAAAAATTACACATGTGGCGTCAACGTCAGCCTTGACTTGGTTAAAATTGGTCTGGGGCCAAAACTGCAAAAGGGGTAATACTTAAGGGCAGTTTTGAATTTTATTTTGTTAGGTGGCCAAAATCGCAACTTCTTAAAACATATGGAGCCAAAACTGCTATTAAGTCATAAAACTGATTCATACTTGATCACATTCAATGGTAAAATTACAGAATAATAAACCTTTTTTCTTTGACAAACATTTTTTTTTTGAAGGATTCTTTGACAAACATGGTCTGCATATAATACCAAGTTGATAAAAACTAATCAAGTTACCATATGCTATTGCTGATAACAAAAGTAACGGCATTCCTTTCCTTTGACTTTTGAAGCTTAATTTTATCGAGAGAAAGAAGGTATAACTAGAGATCTTATATGGACTAAAATAGTCCCCTCGAAGATGGTTTGAAAGATTCATAAAGCTAATGGTGTGCTTAGACTATAAGCAAAGCAAATAAGATCACACTTTGTTTTTCAAACATTCACAAGGAGAACAACCGACTCTACTTCTTGCTTATGTGGATGATATTATTGTTACAGTGAATCATAATTATTTGATTGAGTGACAATTACTCAAAAGAGAAATTATCAACGAAGTTTGAGATGAAAAACCTTAAGCAACTCAAGAATTTCTTGGAAACTCAAGTAGCCTAGTCAAAGCAAGGGAATCTTATCTCTCTTTAGAAGTATGTGTTTGATCGATCTTTTAATAACATAAAGATACTAGGTATCCATGTAACAATAATGTCTGCATAACAAATCCATATCAAACATGTAACTTCCTAGTAGTAGTGAGAGTATTCATTGTAGTCAAACACGCCCACCTATATTTAACAAGTTCTTTGGAAGCCAACATCCACCAGTTATTGCTGTATAAAATTTGTTTTCTAGTATGTGGTCCTAGATGATCTTATTCTTAGATATACTTGCTGGTTGCTTCCTGGAAATTGATAATAAATTATCACATAATTCTAAATCTTCAACCATACTCGTAGTTCTTAGAAAAGTATGGTTCAGCCTAACACAATCTCGCAAAAGGCTCTGATACCATCTTAGAAATTGTGGTTGGACTTAAGACAACCCTACAAAACCGACTCGTGAGGTAAGAATTGCCCCACTTATAAACATATGTACATACCATCTTTTATCTAATGTGAGACTCTTTGGGCATCAGTCTCAAAGCTCTATTTCATATTGGTTAAACCTGTTTTACTTCCATGGGGTAGCATAAATAAAAGCATTGAATAAAACCATAATTTATACATGACCACATTCAGTGGTAAAATTACAGACTAATAAACCTTTTTTCTTTGAAAAACATGGTCTGCATTCATCACGTTACCTTATGCTGATAACAAAAGTAATGGCATTCCTTTGACTTTTGAAGCTTAATTTTCCCTGACACCAATCAAAGATATTGTACCGAGAGGAGAAAAAGAGAGAGAGGGATAAAAAACACTATACATGTTAATTAGTTGCACTACTATAGATGTTGTTTCAAAATCATTGTGATCGTTGACCACTATCTTACAAGATACATTTAATAGCATAAAAAATATGCATTTCATGCTAAAGTGTAATAATAGAAAAACATCCTTTAGACTTGAGAAAAACTAATCTTAGGAAAGTAATCTTATCTTATCTGTACTAATTTTGCCAACGAAATGAGCACATTTGCACATGGCTACAGCACAGTTTACAATAAAATGTGATCCCATCCATGCCATGGTTTTACAACCTGTCTTTTACAATCCCATATCTAAAAAGAATACAAAAAATAACATAATGATACTAGCTATCCATGTAACAATAATTACAGCATAACAAATCCATGTCAAACGATAAAAATACGGTTGCATATAATTAGTTATGTAACTTCCTAGTAGTAGTGACAGTATTCGTTTATAGTTAAACAGGCCTACCTACAATAAACAAGTTATTTGGAAAATAACATCCACTGGAAAAGAAAATTTGTTTTCTAGTATGTGGTGGTCCCTGGTTCCAGATGATCTTAATTTAGATATACTCGGTTGTTTCCTAGAAATGAATAATCAATAATTATCACATAATTCTAAATCTTCAACCATACTTGAAAGTCATAAGCGGACTTTTGAAATTGTGGTTGGATCTAACCGACCTCATAAAATCAGCTTGTAAGGTGAGGATTACTCTCACTTATAAACACATGCTCATACCAGAAGACGCTGATATCATCTTAGAAATTGTGGTTTGGTCTAACAAAACCCTACAAAACATCTTAAAACTTGATAATCAATAAATTATCACATATTTCTAAATCTTCAACCATACTTCAAAGACATATGCATAATTCTTAGAAATTGTGGTGGGGCCTAACACATCCTCACAAAACTGGCTTGTGAGGTGAGGATTCCGCCCACTTATAAACACATGTACCGGCCATCTTTTATCCGATATGAGACTCTTTAATGGTACTGGTCTCAGAGCTATATTTCTTATTGGTTAAACCTGATGTATTTCAATGGGGTAGCATAAATAAAAGCATTGAATAAAACAACAATTCATACTTGACCACATTCAGTGGTAAAATTACAAACTAATCAAAAAAATCTTGGAGAAAACATGGCCTGCATTTAATACCAAGTTGACAAAACTAATCATGTTCCATTCATCACGTTACCATATGCTGATAACAAAAGTTACGGCATTCCTTTCATTCGACTTTTGAAGCTTAATTTTACCGAGAAGAAAAAGACAGTACTAGATTGATCGACACATGATTCCAATAGCCTAGCAGTATCAGCTGAGAGTGAAATGGCAGAAACTGCAGTATTATTTGCCCTTGATGAAGTGTTCCGATTCCTAAAAGAAGAAACAAATCTTCTGAAAGGTGTACACACAGAATTTTCAGGCATCAAAGATGAACTTGAGAGCATTCAAGTCTTCCTCAAAGATGCAGATAGAAGAGCAGCAGATGAAGCAGACACAAATGATGGAATTAGAACTTGGGTGAAGCAGCTGCGCGAAGCATCATTTCGCATTGAAGATATCATCGATGAATACCATCGGCTGATGCATATGGCAAAATCCAGTCCTCCTGGATGCGGTGGATCTTCATTCTACAAGATTGCAAACCTGATCAAAACTTTGATTCCCCGTCATCATATAGCATCTGAGATTCAAGACATTAAGTTGTCGGTTCACGGAATCAAGGAAAGAAGTGAGAGGTATAACTTACAAATTTCACATGAACAAGGATCATCAAGCAGCAACAGCACTAGAGAGACAGAAAATGGTAGATGGCGTGATCCTCGACTGTCTTCCCTTTTTATTGAAGAAAGAGAAATTGTAGGATTTGAAGGCCCAAGAGAAGAAATGTCTGTTTGGTTATTGGAGGGTGTAGCTGAGCGCACGGTGATTTCGGTGGTAGGAATGGGAGGTCTAGGAAAAACCACTCTTGCCAAGCTAGTTTTTGATAGCCAAACGGTAACAACACACTTTGATTGTCGTGCTTGCATCACAGTTTCTCAATCATACACTGTGAGAGGGTTAATGATAAACATGATGGAGCAATTTTGTCAGGAAACTGAAGACCCTCTTCCAAATAAGTTACGCAAATTGGATGACAAATCACTGATTGTAGAAGTGAGGCAATACCTGCAACATAAGAGGTATTTGATATTCTTTGATGATGTATGGCAAGAAGATTTTTCTGACCAGGTTGAATTTGCTATGCCTAACAACAATAAAGGTAGTAGGATCATAATCACAACTAGAATGATGCAAGTTGCAGATTTTTTCAAGAAATCCTTTCTAGTTCATGTTCACAACTTGCAACTTTTGACTCCAAACAAAGCATGGGAACTCTTCTGCAAGAAAGTATTTAGATTCGATCTTGATGGGCATTGTCCACCGGAGCTTGAGGCTATGTCAATAGATATTGTTCGAAAATGCAAGCAGCTACCTTTGGCAATTGTGGCTATCGGCGGTCTACTTTCAACAAAATATAAAACAATAATTGAATGGGAAAAGGTGAGTCAAAATCTGAGCTTGGAGTTGGGACGTAATGCTCATTTAACAAGTCTAACAAAGATTTTATCACTTAGTTACGATGGCCTTCCCTACTACTTGAAACCCTGCATTTTGTATTTTGGTATATATCCAGAGGACTACTCTATTAATCATAAGAGATTAACTCGACAATGGATAGCTGAAGGGTTTGTTAAATCGGATGAGAGAAGAACTCCAGAGCATATAGCAGAGGAATACTTGTATGAATTGATTCACAGAAGTCTGGTTCAGGTCTCAAATGTCGGCTTTGAAGGGAAAGTTCAAATATGTCAAATCCATGATTTATTGCGGCAAGTGATCATTAGAAAAATGAAGGATTTAAGTTTTTGTCATTCTGTGCGTGAAGATAACGAATCAATCGCAGTTGGAAAAACTAGACGCCTATCTATAGTCACTAGTCCTGACAATGTTCAGAAGAGCGCTAACAATTCACATTTCCGTGCTATTCATGTTTTTGAAAAAGGTGAACCATTGGAACATATCATGGATAAGCTCTGTTCAAAGTCTAGTATTTTGAAGGTACTTGACATTCAAGGTACATCCTTGAATCATATTCCTAAAAATTTGGGGAATCTTTTTTACTTAAGGTACTTAAACCTAAGGAATACAAGGATACAGGCTCTTCCTAAATCTGTTGGTGAACTGCAGAATTTGGAGACATTGGATTTAAGAGACACACTTGTGCATGAGATACCAAGAGAAATAAACAAGCTCAAAAAGCTAAGGCACCTTCTTGCTTTCCACCGTAACTATGAAGAAAAGTATTCTCTTTTGGGGTTTACAACAGGTGTGTTCGTGGAAAAAGGTATTAAAAACTTGATTTCCCTTCAAAACCTTTATTATGTGCAGGTAGATCATGGGGGGGTAGATCTCATTCAAGAGATGAAAATGTTAGGGCAGTTAAGGAGGTTAGGTTTAAGGCATGTGAGAAGAGAACATGGGAATGCCTTATGTGCTGCAATAGTAGAAATGAAACACCTTGAAAATCTTAATATCACTACAATAAGTGAAGATGAAACAATTAACTTGAATTTCGTCTCGTCTCCACCCCAGCTTCGACGACTTCATTTGAAAGCTAAACTAGATTCATTGCCTGAATGGATCCCAAAACTTGAGTATCTTGTTGAGATAAAGCTGGCTTTATCTCAGTTGAAAAATGATCCATTACGGTCACTGAAAAACTTGCCATATTTGTTGAAGTTCGGTCTATGGGACAATGCCTATGATGGTGAAACTTTACATTTTCAGAATGGAGGATTTCTAAAATTGAGGAAACTAGATCTCAGTCGCTTGAATAGAGTACATACTGTCCTTATAGACGAAGGAACTTTGATATCTCTTGAATATCTTACCATGGACAGAATCCCCCAGCTGAAGGAGGTACCCTCAGGAATCAGGTTCTTGGATAAACTCAAAGCTATTAACTTCACAGAAATGCCAGCTGAATTTGTTGACAGTATTGATCCAGACAAAGGAAAAGACTACTGGATTATCAAGCATGTTCCTCTTGTATCCATTCATTACTCGAGTGGCCCAAAATTCTTTGATTATGCGATTCGCACTATTCACTCGTCTTCCAATGAGTCATAAGCAAATTGAGAATGATTTTGTGTCTACCGAGCTTCAAAATATGAAGGTACCTTTCCTCTGATCATGCAATGCTTCTCTTATAAAGCATTCTTGCACTAGCTAGCTTTCAGTTCTATATCGACGCTTCATTTAATGTGTTTAATTTTCTTCTGAAAAAGATATACTGTGTTTAATGAAGTTGACAATTGTATGAGATAACTGACTTGATTTTTTGTGTCAATGCGGACAGAAATTTGGTTCTCCATGACACTACGCGAAGGTGACGTATTTTGTTCTACCGTGCTTCAGTTTCAAGTAAATATTTTCTTCTCACCCTGCAATAATCAAGAAAAGACTGTGTGGATTCAATTCACTGAGTGACTTTGGCTTCTTTTTTCTTTTTGTCATTTGCGGTGTTTTATAATTTGATTGTGAGTTTTGATTCAAAATCTTGTAATCAAGATGTATATCTAGTCTCCATTCTGACGTCATTTTGACATTTCTTTCCTAATTTTGCCATTTGCGGTGTTTAACTGTGTAAAGTATGTGAAGTCTGTGTAAACTCTGTGTTTATAATGAGATCACCCCTTGTATTTATAATGGTTTTACAATTAGTGCATTGAATGTTCTACGAGTAATAACAATCAATCTAGGAAGTTGAATACTCTACGAGTAATAACAATCAATCCAGGAAGTTGTATAATTAAAGGAATAGCTAAAGATTCTTAACTTTAACAAACTGTTTAAGATTGGTGTGAAATTTTCTTCATCCCTTGTAATAATAATCAAAACCACTTGATTTGAATGAATATGTATATTTTGATAACAAAGACTGATGCTAATTGAGGAGGACATGAATGTGTCTAACCCAACTGGTTTCATCCATTCATCATTTCTTCATTATTTTTAAAAGCTGAAAAAGGTAGTATCTTACAATATCTTTGATATTGTATTAGAGCATCTGAAGTTATTTCCTGTGATTAGTTTATAACCTTATTTATGAGAGTATCTCAAAGTATCTCTTAGGATAGATTTTATATCTTATGATTATTATTTGTTCTTAATTTAAGGTTGAATTTGTCTATCCCTATAAATAGGGATTAGTGTTTAGCCTTTGGTATCAAGCTACAATCAAGTCAGTATGAATAACATTCATGGTTCTTGTTATTTTATCTCATTCTTTAATCTAAATTGCCACAACTTCACCAAAGGTCGTGTATGGTCTAAACTTGAAGCTGAGCCTAGTTTAAACTCTCTGCGACTTCCTCTCACCGACTATTTATTTATAAATTCGACTATTTATTTATAAATTCAAAGTCATACACTTTGCTCTTCATCTATGCATAAGGTTTAATCACTGCATATTTTCTAAAATATATAGATGACTTGCTGCATACACCAAATTTCTGCAAGAAATCACTTGCTGTCAAATTCTCTTCAAAGGATCATGGTCCATCAACTCATTCCTAAAGTTGTTGAAATCACTTTCTGTACTCTTCAAAGATTCATAGGGAAACTTATTGTGTTAGAAACCTTTCTCTTGGTATAAGAAAGAACTTTCAAAACTGGACAGATTTGAATAAACAGAGAAATTATTTTATTGAAATATCTTTAACAAATGCAGCTACTCCAAACTTGGTGTTCCAACCTACGTGGATTACTGGCAGTCAAGCAGCTCAGTATTTTTGTGCGCCTACAAGTCACCAACCAACCATCAGGCCTCCAAACTAAATCACTTTTTCCACCCACCACAGCTAGTTAGTTAGTTTCAATCTTATCAGCTAGTTGAACTTAGTAAATTTCAATTTTGAACAGTTTATTTATTTTGAACAATTTATTTAACAGCTAGTTGAACTTACTTCTTTATCGAGTCATAGCCTGCATACCATATGTTTACTGAAGTTCGGTAAAAGCGACAACTCATAAGGCCCCCAAGAAAGCCCTGCGGTCCGGCCTCAAACTCCATGGCCGGCTCCCTCTGAGCCTCACCCTCCTCCTGGTGAGGCTGCTCATACTGAGCCTCCACATACTAAGGCTGCTCATGCTGAGGCTGATACGCCTCATACTGATGTTGATGCTGCATCAGGTCCACGGACGCAGCTGCCTGCGAAGATGAACCCTCCGCATCATTAGCCCTACCAAACCTTGTGCCTACACCTCTCCCTCGACCAGCCATAGGAGGGCGTTATGCCACTTTTTCTCTCCGTGCACTCCCTGTAGCCGACTCCCTATTTCCCCTCATTTTGTCAAGCCTCTGAGACATATTTGCACAACATTTCAAAAAGCAAAAAATCAATGATTTTTTTCATACAAACATTGTGTCATTTCTAACTATTCAACAACAGTTAAATTTCAACAGTGCCATTTCAATCCGTAAACTACCACATTGCAGTCAAACTAACAATAATCAACAATAACAAACCAATTTCTAATTAATTTCATCTTTAACAATCCAAAAAAAACAAACAAAATTTTATTGAGACGTTTTATCAAACACCTAGAGTCCAACTTTCAATCAACTTAAAACCTAGCAATTTCTAAACCCTAAACTACCACATTGCATTCTAAACAACATCTAAACTACAATTTCTAACTTAATTCATCACTAACAATCCTAAAAACTAACATGCAAACCAAATTTCTAAAAACCTAAAAATGTAAAATTCATACAAAAAATAAAAAAATTTCAACAAAAAAAAAACAATGTAATAGGATAAGCAACGCTTGCTTGTTGATTTGGTTGAATTTGGTGAAATTCGCACTTGGTGGGAGAAAAATCATATTTTGGATGGTTTAAAAGTGAATGGGATATGTTTTTGTTTTACTATGATATAACACCTAAGTCACGCAGGATTATAAGGTGCGTGAGTTAAGTCACGCTGCAAGAGTTAAGTCACGTTGTGTGACTTAACTCATGCAAGGGTATTATGGACTTTTCAATTGGGAGCAAGCAAAATCTGTTGGGAGAAGAACATAATTCCATGTATAGGGCGCGTTCCTTGTTTTTTTTTCAGATTACAATATTTGAACACCTCATATATCTCCAATTGTGCCAAGAATTCAGGAGAAAATCAGTTCGGATTATATAATCTGGATGGTAACAACACAAAGATTGAACCTATGTTTTAGATCCTTGTTAGTTGTTCCCGTTGTATCAAAGTAAAAAATAGGTCATTATTTAGCATATGTCTCTTTTGTTTCTTTCCGAACAATTAATTAGGTCATTATTTTGTGTTCTTATCTGATGGGTTAACATTCTAATTTCATGAAGTATAAATAAAATTCTTATCCCAAAATCATTTCTCTTTTATATGCAAATACATTATTATACTTTACCAAAGATGGGTGGTGGTTTCAGGTGGTTTGTGTGTGGCGGTGTTTGTAGTGGTGGATCAAGTGGCAGTGGTGGTTTGTGGTGGTGCGACACTGTTTCCTAACTGTGCCACCGTCGCTTGGATGTCCGGCGCACTTCCGGTGGTTTGTTGTCCTTCTATCTCTGGTTGTCCCTACCTCATGCTCCGGTTCTTCGCTGTTGGATCGTCTTCGGTGTTATTTGTTTGTGATGTATCCAGTTGTTTGTTTGTTTGTTATGGTGTGGTTGTGTGTTAGGGTTGTGTTCTGTCAAGGGACTAGGGTCGAGGTTGTTTTAGGTTTCCCTCAGCCCTTTGGTGGTTCACTACTCTGCAATTTTGTTTTAGTTGTTTTCTTTGTTGTGTTTGTGTTTTAGGTATTATGTTCTGTTTAAGGTCTAGGGTCGAGGCTGTTCAGATCTCCCTCAGCCTCTTGGTGGTTCACTTTCTGTCTTGTCTGTGTTTGTTTTGTTGTGTTTGGTGTTGTGTTCCGTCAAAGGTTTAGGGTCGAGGCTTTCTAGGTCTCCCCCAGTCTTTTGGTGTTTCACTTTCTTCTCATAGTCGGTTTATGTGAGTTGTTGGGCAGTGTTTTGTCGATGTTGTCGTTTTGTTCCTTCGGAGCCTAGCCACTAGAGGCATCCTGCTCTTGGATTTGGTTTCAGTGGATTGGTTGTTGCTGCTCGAAAGAGCCTGGTGTGCAGATGCTTCGTGTTGACGGAGTAGTCGTTTGTTGTACCTTAAGCCTTCCTAACTGCTTAGTTGTCGGCGGCTGCAGATCCTTCACGATTAATCCTCCTTCTTCGCAACTCCCAGATCGTTCGTCATCGTAAGGATCGTGGTGGTTTGTGGTTGTCTAGCCGAGGGTTGGGGCGTGCGCCGGTCTATTCGGGTGGTGGTGATGCAAGGTGATTTGGTGGCTTGTTTTGAGTTTGTGTTCGAGCTGGTTCGCTTTGCGCTACTATTCTGTCTTTCTCTGTCTTTGGTTTTTGGCATCGGGTTCTTGGTGGGCCGAGGTTTTGGACATGTTAAGGTGTCTGCTATGGTGGTTCATGAGTTAAGGGGTACCTTTTTGACTTGTGTCGGGAGTCTTGTGGGCCGATCGCCTTTGATTCGAGGTCGGAAGCAAGTTTTGTGACTCAGGTGCTTTTAGGCTGTTGTGATGTCTCCTCTGATAGGTCGGAACTTGAGTGGTGGTCTATGTTGAGCGTCTTGAAGCAAAACCATTATCGGGTGCTTGATTGTCCACTGTTGGTGGTGTTGGTTCTTTGAGGAGCTATTGTTAAGGGGTACGACTTTTTGAGGGTGCTGGTGGTTTTTCTTTGGAGGTTTTTTGGGGGTTTTTATTTTTCTCTTTTTAGTGTAATACTTGGGATTTAATCCCTTATATATAATATATTTTGCCATTCAAAAATAAAAAAAAAAACTTTACCAAAGGAGATGATGATTTGCTTTTGGAGAAGACACCGTGTATAAATTTGGTCATATTTATTTATACATTTGCAATACAAGAATTTGTATAGCATCGGGCTCTGATTGGTAAAAGTAGCAGATAGTTTATAGCTGATGATTGATGACTTATAATTGATAAGCTAATTAAAGTGTTTGGTAAATTAGCGGTTCAACTAGCTGATAAATGTAAAATGACATAAAACGACATTCTTAATTTATATTAAAATTTATATCAATTAATATTTAAGATATATATATATATATATATATATATATATATATTTAGTAATTTAAATTTATTAGTTTGATAAATATTTTATACATTATTAAATTAATATTTAATTTGCAAGTTTTTTTAAATTTATTCCATTTTGAATTTTAGACTTTATTAAAAATTAAAGTATGAATGATTTTATTTCAGTTTTTATACTTCATAAAAATTAAACATAACATTGCACTAAACATATTTTGAGCATACAAAGCTTAACGTAACACCTCAACAATAAAAATAAACTTTCTAAAACAATACTGAATGTAGCAACACTTTTTTTTTTCCTTGAATGTTTTATTCTTCTTAACATAACAATTTTTTATTTTTGACAGGATGTTATTTTCTTTTTTTGACAAGAGGATGTTATTTTCTATTTACTATCACTTAAGTGTCTATATTTTATAAAAAGAATAGACATTACCATGATGTATTATTATCTATATAGAATATTACTTTAAAAAGCTATATGGGATATTATATACTATCTATATGCATTATCAACAATGGATGATTCCTGTAAAAAACAAAACGATGGATGATTTTTAAAAAATTACTAGACGGTTATCGTAAAAAAAAACGTGGACAATTGTACATATTAATACCCTGAAAAAACATCACAAAATTATTACTTTTATTATTTTAATTTGTATGGCTGCATTTAATACATATAAATTATAATAAATTAAAAAGGGGTAAAAATGAATTTTACATAAAACAATATGGGTAAAAATGGAAGTAAAAAATGATAAGCTATAAGTTATAAGCTCAAACGCTTTATGAAATAATGTCTGAAAAATAAGCTATAAACTCTGATATAAGTTATAAGCTTGTGACAAGATGATGTTTGTTTACCAAACAAGGCTTTTTTTGAGCATACAAATTTATAAGCCATAAGTCATCCGCTTTTTTTTTGAAGGAAGCTATAAGTCATCCGCTATGAGCTAGATTATTGGGTTTAGCAAACATACCCTAAGTCGTTTTGACATTTACACATATATTAAAAAATGTATTGTTCGAATTTCAAATAACCCACTTATTTATTTTAAAAAGTGAATTTCTAACTGTTAAGTTACCTAAAAAAAAAAGTTTACCACTTTTATTTATATTTTGTTTTAGATGGAGTAAAATAAAATACAAATATTTTGGTCAAAGAAACATATAATAAAATCAAAGTAAGTAGTATATTTTTATCTTCCTCTAATAAAAGTACTTAATAATTTGGAGTTCCTACTAAGTAAATAATTTTCCATCGGAGATGCTCTTACACCTTCATCATTTTGTATTTCTATTTCTATATAAATGGTGTGTGAGCCCACTTACAGGCCTTCATTCTATCTAGTTTTCAGTTCTTCAACTTCATAATCTTTATTTTCACTTACCAATTAGTTGGAGCTCTAGTTAACTTTAACTATGGGGTTTCCTTACCTATCCGTCTTTATCTCTCTCAATGTAAGTTTCCAAATTTCTAATCTATCAAGTGTCAGCATATATTTTTCCCATATATTACCTTTTTAGCATTATTTCA
>Ga0228710_1007332_pt1 | contig 16324 bp, 13 predicted proteins | sample MedpolnodulmetaG_FD_177995 | JGI IMG/M metagenome (GOLD analysis project Ga0228710, IMG submission 177995) | Root nodule microbial communities from Medicago polymorpha collected in Santa Monica, California, United States - pink nodules | ecosystem: Host-associated > Plants > Roots > Nodule... | reverse complement strand
TTTTATATATATATATATATATATATATATATATATATATATATATATATATATATATATATATATAGGTTTATGTTATTTTGGAAACTCAATATTTTAGGGTAAACTCAGTCGATTTTTCAGTTAAAAAGTTCATAAAATATATGCTTCATCAATTTTAGAATTTTGGTTACTATTAATGTCAAATTATGCATACTTAAGGCTTGCCAGACCATATTTATAGTTTGAGCGCCGGTCATGTCCTGTTTGGGTCGTGACATATATATTATTAGTGAATTTTTCTACACATACATCCTCCAAATGGTGTGATTCCACGTCATCTAATGAGTTATGTGGCAACACCAAATCAATTTTTTTAATCATTTTTGTAAAATTAAAATATTTGATTTGTTTAAAACCAAAATAAATTTTGTCGTAAGTTTAGTTAGAGACATTGTATATTATATGCAGCAGCGGGTTCGAAATCCAAACATTCTACTTCTCCGTATTATTATTATTTTGACAAAAAGAAAACAATATTCATTCATTCAAATTGATAGAGTACATCAGATACAAACATCGCTAAAAACGTAAATGATGAATCTACGAACAAACTCACAGCACTCAAGTTAATAACATACAATGACAAAATGCCTATACAAATAATACGATAAAATCTAAGTCACTAAAATACTCATGCTTCCAGATCTGCAACGTTGACGCCCAAATCATTGATTGAATTTGTAATTGACTGATGTCAATCTTTCAATATGAACTAAACGAACATCGCCACAATACGTGAAATCAAACGCCGCACAAGACGACTAACAACACAACACCGCAATTAAACGACAAAATCTAAAAAACACAAGAAAAAAAAACTTGATATATGTGAAAACCACTTGTTTAGATTGAAATAAAAGAGGAAAAAAGATGTAGAGGAGTGATTTTAGGTTAAAAAATGACCTAAAACCACCCTCATCTTCAAATGAATGAGAAATAAAGTTTAGAAAGAAGTTAAAGTTCTCTCACTAGAAAACCAGGGCCTGCTATTTACTTTTCCGCATTTTTTTAGCCACATGTTGCTTTAACCCAAACAAAAAAGAAAAGAAAATAAATTGAGAGGTGAGAAGAGCCTTGTAGGTTTTGTTAACTAAAGCTTTCTCTCACTTTCGCCACCCTCCTAAGAGAACCCTAACCTATTCTGTAGAATCGTAAGAGAATAGCCGCGGGTTTCTCTCTGCGACATCTTTACATTCTCAGGTATTTCTTCTTCCTTTTTGATAGATTCTTCTACTCATCTGTAATTTATTGACTTTTATTTTCATCTGAGATTTTCTAGGTTTAGGGTTTATGTTAAAACGTGGTATATCACATTAACATTTATGCTTCTCTGGTTGAAATCAATGCCGTGTTTGTGTTGAAATCTTAAAGAAAAAGATCTATTAAATCATTTGTATAAGCTTCATGTTTACAATAATCATTTGTATAAGCTTCAAGCTTACAATTCTAGATATATTTCATATACGGCAAAGGAAAACTGTGTCACAATTCTTGATAGTAACTTGTTCCGTTACGATAACAAGAATGTGTCACTTCTTATTGATTTGTTATGTATCGTTCAATGACTCTTTTATTGATTTGTATTTTTATCTGCTGTAAATTTATTGAGAAGTTGATTTATTGAGTGATTGATGAGTCAACTGCTATAATGCAATCCCTAATGAGTAAACTGATGATTACATACAATTCCTTTTAATTATTTTCATGCAGCCCGACAAGCAACAGTCATATGATGATGTGAAATGCTAGCGACAAATTTTCGGCCCATTGAATTCTAGATTTTCTCAATAGGTAATATTCGAAACGAAAACATCACCATTTACCGCAAATATTATAAACAATGAAACATCATTTGACAACAAATTTCTTGGCAGAACAACCAAGTTGCAATGTAGACTGGCAGTTCACAGCGTGGTATTATAAATCAACTGTTGATCGTAAAAGGTAACCATCAGTTGACACTTCTTTATAGATTTTTAAATGACCTATATGAGGTTGCTGGAAAAAATTATTTACTAAATATTTCAATCTTAGGTCCCGGCAATGTTGAACAGAAGGAGACAAACATTTCACTCCAAGGATTTAGTGTAAGCATCAACGCTCAAGGATATAAGCAACTGAAGCATTTGGTACACACACACCAACGCTCAAAGGATCTCTCCCTTGATTAAAGAAAGCAATAATCAAAATCAAGTTTCTCGGAAACCCAGTACATTTGAATGACAAATACCAGAGGAAAAATTGTTATGTCAACTGCCTGAAATGGTTCATGAACTAGGACTACCGATCTTTATTGTTCTCGAAGGTGAAGTCTTGCCACTAAAGTATTTAAATTACATTTATTATTGATGCATTTTCATGAGCAAGATAGTGACTTGCAATTATTTGTTCCCACAGGATAGAAAATGCCTCGTTCGCAGCTTTGTTGCAACCACTTTTGGTACTCCTAGCGTTTGTGCTAGAACGTGTGACAATTTCATTTAGTTCACTCAAATTGCAGAATCTGACTCGAATTCATTCACGGTGAAATGTAAATGCTCTCGAATTGTGGTAATCTTCTTAGTTTTTTTTTTTCTACCATTGAAATCTACTAGAATACTATGCCGTTATATTTTTCCTCACTTCTTTCAAGAACTTTACTGTCACATTGTTAACTCTAATATGAAAATCAGAATCTTTCTGCAAAAATAATAAACATAAACAATCAATTGTTTGACAATGAGGTGGTTATAGTTGAAAAGGAAAATATGAAAGTGCGCTAGGAGTAGCATTCGAACAAATTGAATGATTACTTGTTAAAATCATGTACAATGCAATGACTATCAATCAAAGCCATGTATCTCACTTCACTTCTGATAAAAATGTAAATGATTTTATATTATCTTTTGAACTATTCACATTGATTATTTTTATTTTCATTTCATTGACTATGTATATAAGTTTTGCATCATTGATCAAACCATTGCGGTTGCTTATTCTTGTAAGTTATCCATCTTCCTCTCTTCTTATTCTGTACGAATTGCAACTGAAAGTCAGGTTCGAGACTATGATTGTACTCATTTTCTTTTATATTTTTAAGCAACCATTGGTAGTTATCAATGGTTAGAAGCTACTCTGATCCAAAAAAGATATTAATGTAATAAAACAGATTTGTCCCATTAAGGCAACTTTTGGAAAGATTTGTTTATTTTTTTGGTATTTTGAAAGAATTGTTTTTGATTTATCCAAATTATTAGTAATAATGCTGATTATTATTTCCGTAGCTTAATTATTAATAATAATGGGGATTATTATATCCTATAAACTTAATTTTTCTCTATACATAGAGATTCTGAGAATGGTTAAAATGAGTTCGAGAAAACGAAATTGATTTATTATGATAAAAACATATTTTTATTGGATCAAAACAGCTTGTAAATACAAAATAGTATCAAAGTATACAAACATAACTGGATAACTACTTACAACTTGATGCATAGTTGCTCAAAAGTATAAATGAAAAGGAGTACAATCATAGTCTTTAACGTGACTTTCAATGGCAATTCATTCAGAATAACAAGAGAGGAAGAGATATAACTAGCAGGAATAAGCAACCGCAACGGTTTGATCAATGATTGGAGAACCAATATCCATAGTCAATGAGATGAAAATCAAAATAATCAAATGCAAATAGTTGAAAATAGAATGTAAAACCATCTACCTTTTTATCATAAGTGAAGTGAGATACAAGGTTCTGATTGATAGTCACTGCATTGTAAATGATTTTAACAAGTGACCCTTCACTTTGTTCAGTTCAGTGAACTCCTACTACACTTTCAACATTTTCCTTTTCAGCAATAACCTTCTCATAGTTGAACAATTGATTGTTTATGTTTTTTATTTCCACTATAAGATTCTTGCTAGAAGTGAGAGAAAATAATGACATGCTCGTAGATTTCAATGGTAGAAAAAAACCCCGAATATTACCACAATTTGAGGGCATTTTCCTTTTATAGTGAATGAATTCAGGTCAGACTATGTAGGGTCAGTGAACTTATTTTGAAACCTTCACATATTTCTAGCACATTTTGATTGATCGTTCTAACATTTGGCTTGGATCAATGAGTTTTATGGAGGTTGCGACCAAAGGAAGGAAAATCATCATAACAAGAAGTTGCCAATGATAGACAAAAAGCACTAGAGAATCAAGACATGGTGTCCACTGGCAAGGATATCGTGAAAAAATATTTTGGGATTCCCTCTCCATTTACAATATTGGATTCTTAATGCACCTAAAGAGATGGAGAAAGATTGGTCATACGTTAAGAACCAAAATCATGTAGAAATTGAAGAACAAGGTCTACTTACAGTTGATCAAAATAAGGGCTGAGCCGGTAAAGACAAGCAAGTTTAGGACTTTGTTCCAGTTTTTACTATATTTGTGTCGATAATAACAAATATGTTAGCAGATCATGCTCTTAGCGGTGTTAGCAATAAAATTTAACTCTCCCTTTGTATTAGTGAATTATTCATTCAGATCAATACCTATGTTGTATGAACCTTATTTTTCAACTTTTGAGAATTCTCAAAGATTGATATTGAATCGAATTGTTGTGTCTGTTCGGTGTTGACAACTTTATGGGATTCCACAAAAAAAAAATTTGTGGACTTGTTGATGCTTAACTTGAATAAATGTATATATTCGATATATAACATGTTTGTTGTGCTACTTGCCGAGTTTGGTAACGCAAGCTTATGATCTAAGTAGGGGCATTAAGTTGTTGGAAGATCCTTTGTTGTATGCCAAAAAAAAAAGTTTGTTGTACTACTTAACCAATCCTATGTAATTAAACTGTTGAATTATCTATCTATTGAGATACAAAATATATCAATAAGAACAATTATATATGAAGGACTGTAATGAAACTTAGAGTATAGTGGGGTAATACTGTTGAATTGGTAATGGAATTGGAGATTATCTCATTACATAGGATCAAAATCAAATCCATTTTGCTTTCTGTAGAGTGGTGATACTTAATGAAAAATGTCCTCAATTTTATTTTGGGTTAATTAAGTTTTTAGTCTTATAAATATTCACAATTTTGTTTTTAGTCTCTACAAAATAATATCACACTTTTTAGTCCCGACAAAATTACATTTTTAGTCCCTTAACTTAATTTCACGTAACAGTTTGGTCCTTTATCTTTTTTTCATTTCAATTTGGTCCTTTTTGTCCATTTTCATATACATTTTCAAGCTTCAAATCTAATATTCTTATGCAAACATAGACGAGGATCATGGATTTGAAGACTGAAAGACCATAAGAAAATAAAATCATGAATTTTAAGCTTAAAAACTCATATGTAAATGGATCAAAAGGACAAAATTGAAATGAAAAAAAGATAAAGGACTAAACTGTTACCTAAAATAAAGTTAATGGACTAAAAGTGTAATTTTGCCTTAAACATTTTCCTTGAGCATTTTAGAGACCAAAAATGTTGATGAAATTTTTTGAAGGGACTAAAAATGTTGATGGAAAATTTTTACAGGGACTAAAAATGCTGATGGAAAATTTTATAGGGACTAAAAAGTGTGATTTTATTTTGTAGGAACTAAAAACAAAATTTTGAATATTTATAGGGACCATTTTATTTTTGATGATATACCTTGATGATCTTGATACCATTTTTATCCCAAGGAAAATAAAACCTCAAGACACATTTGACACGGGAGAAGAAAGGAGGAGAATTGGTTTTGGTATTTCAATTCAAAATGATGTCAATGATTTCACTTTGTTAGAAAATATTTGTGACTCAACATGAAATCAGTGATTGGGTAAGAAGTGGTGTTGATGGGATAGAAATGGAAATTGACTTTCTCCAAAAAAAAAATGGAAATGAACAAATTCAATTAGCTATTTAAAGAAAATTCTTATATGTATTTACGATCATATTTAAGACTTGCATGAGTCTATGAGAATGATTCCTTGAGAGTGAAAGCTTTGGAAGCTTGTTCTTTTATCTTGTCATCAACCGCATATTCACTGTTCACACTAAGGTTAATGCCACCATCAATTATAGTGACACAAATATATAGTTCCAACTTCTAACCGTTATATAGTGACACAATTATATGCACAACATGCAGCTAACTTGTACTCCAACCGTATTAGTGCATATGTTGGATTGAGAGATAGAAAGTAAAAGGGTGATGATCAATGACTAGAAGGAACAAATTTATGAACATTAAATTTATCAAACAACAATATTTTGAAAGTAGCCATAATATGATCCAGAAACCAAAAAGAGAAAATATGAATGATATGAGAGAGTGAAATAGATATATGAGAAGAAAAGACGCTTTGGAAAGTTATAAAGAAAAAAATATGGGGTATGTGTGTGAGTGAGGCTCGGTTTTTGGCAGTTACTAAGAAAAGGGAGTTGATGTGGAGAAAAATGGGGGAGATAGTGTTTACGTGAATCAATCACATTCTTTTGTTTTTGAGAGGCAATGAAACTCTTTTATTTATTTATTTATTTTTGAGAAAATTTATTTATTAAATCACTTTTTTTTTTTGTTTTGAAAAAGCTAAAGGAATATATTAAAAACCAACAAAAGCTCCTTTAGTATAAGGTGTACTAAAGGAAGCTCAAATGTTCAGATAATACAGTCACACAGACAGACAAGCCACTACACAGTAGCCGCAAAAAATAAAAAAATAATGTTACAACCTGAAAGCATAACAAATGAGTCAATCTCCAAGCCGTGTACTCAAAATCGAAAAGAACATAATATGATTTTAGTCACCAATAAGCTTGAAGTTTAACATTTTCCAATAAAGATGAAAGTTGTTCCGTCTTATTATGAAAATGCCTCATATTGCGATCTTTTCAAATAATAAAAAGAATCGAAATCCAAATTATGTTAAAAGTCAAATTAGACTTGTTGGAAGCCCCCAAGACCTCCAAACCAAGTAAAATGCTCAATTAACAAACCATGCAGAGCCATAGAAAAACCTAGCCAAACCGATATCAAAAGCCAAAGTTGATGTAGAAAGCACAAGTAAAAAACAATAGTCTTGATCCTCCATAATGCCACAAGTAGACGTGCACAAAGAATCATTGTAATCCAAAATGTTTCGCCTAAACATATTCATTTTTGTTGCTAATCTATTTAGGAACAAATGCCAAATAAAAAATATTGACCGTACGTGGAATTTGCTTAAGCCATAAAACATGATCAAAACGGTCATCAACACCAATGTCAGAAGTTGTCAAAAGATTATAGCACTTTTGACTGTGTATCGATGGGAAGAATGAAGCTTCCAAATCCACCTGTTTGTCTCACCAACCATCAAAACAATAAGCGACAGTTGCTCTGCACACTCTCTCACCAACATTCATGCAAACAATCTCCTATGTCGCACCCACGCCTCACCATTTGGTTCCCACCCTAAAGAAAACATCTTCGTAACTGTGGATAATTTATTAACAGCAGGATCAAACAACCTAGCATATCTAACACCAAAAGATACATCAACTAACCCCGGATCCTTCCAAAATAAAGTAGTAGCCCCATCTTCCACCTGTCTTATCCGACAACCACCTATCATCTAACAAACCACCCTCATTCAAATGTGATGAATATGTTGCCACACACTGAATCCCTCCTCTACCAACACATATTTAGACTAAACTACCATTCTTACTTCTTATCTTTAATGATTTAATATATTTTTTTTGTACACACAAATTTTGTATTATATTTGGACCTACAACATCTTGCAAACCACTAAAATAATCCTCCCTATACTAATTATTCAATTTTAATGACTTAAATGTTAATTATTATTTTGTTCTTACATGTGGGTGTGGGGGCCAGAGGGTTACATGCCACCACTTTACATTATATGTGATACAAAATAGGCAATTATACATTATCCATATAGAGTTGGTCTTATCGAATTTGAAAGAAAAAAAAAAATTCATATAGCGAAATGTAAAAAAATAAAAATAATAATCATTCATACAACGAGATGTCAATTATTTGACGAATAATTGAACAATATAATCACTAAACAAATTATTGAACAATATTTATCAGATAAGGTATGAATTTTGAAATATTCATTGGTAGCTTATATTTTTTTATTTTTCTTAGGGTTCGTTTGGTTCGAGAATTAGGAAGGGAGGGGAGGGATTTTAACGGAGGGAAGGGGAGGAGAGATATTTTAATTAAAAACGTGTTCGGTTCGCAAGGGGAGGGGGAGAGATTTTAAAATTATTTTACTGTTTTACCCTTAAACTTAATTAAATAAAAGAAACTACTTGATTTTACAATTTCAGAGACCAACCAATGACAAACACACATCCAAGCTGCTTATTTTTATCTCAAACTGGCTCATATATTTTCCACAACAAGACATGAACCGGTGAATTAACATTAAAAAGAAAAGGATCAACAAGCAATAATAAGTTGAATTAAAATAAGATAATAATAATAATAATAATAAGGTCGTTGACATCAACAAAGTAGTAGTAGAAGTGGTTTTAGATGTAACAAATAAGAGTTATAGATAATATAATAATAAAAGTTGTTAAAAAAATATAACAAAATAATAATAATAATTGTTATAAGAATAAGATAACCTAATAATAATAAATAATAATAAAAGTTGTTGCAAGGTTAATATTGAGATTTGAAATTAATTTAAGGATAATTATGGCAATGCGATCAAATTTTAAAAAGATTTGCTCCCCTCCCCTTCCCTCCCCTTTTAAAAATTGAACCAAACACCTCAAATTAAAAATCTCCTCTTCCCTCCCCGCCCCTCCCCTCCAAAACTCTCGAATCAAAGACCCTTAAGAAAAGCTTACATACTTTTTGATTGGTTGAATCAGGGATTAATGATTTACTAAAACCGTGTTTTATGGAAATTGGAAGCTTAATTAAGGGTTGTGGATGGTGGGCTCTTAACAAGCGTATTGTGGTCGGTCATGTTTGAGTGCTTGGAATTTGCCTAACCCACCCAAAGAAGAAATATGGAAAATTTTAGTTGAGAAATTTGAGTTGCACGTGTCATTAGTCACAAGGAAGATTGTTAAAATTGCAAGTTAACTAAAATTGCAATAAAAAAGTATGTAAGCTACCAATGAATTTATTTGTTATCAAACAAAGCTTCAAGAATTAGAGAGTCTGTCGTTTTTGTAATAGCAAGATTGTTGTAGAGCCTTTCTGAAGATTGATAAGAAAATTACACTTTTGACTTCAAAAACGTCATATTAACACATGGAAATTACGTTAAAGTCTCCAGCGGTAATTAACTACCGTTGGGCTAATCGGCAGCAGTTAAATGTTGCTGGCACCAGCGGCAGTTAACTGCTGTTGCGTTCTGTTATAAGAACAGATCAGACATAAGAGTTTCCAAAACTCCATTGTTGCGGATTGAATTTCAAGAGGTGCCAAATTTCCCAATTGTTGCGGATTCAACGTCAATTTCACTCCCAAAATCAAGTAAGTTGTCACCATCATATTACATTGCTATTTTGTGATTGTTTTGTTAGTTTTTTTCTGGTTAAATTGCGATTATAGATGTTTTATTGATTCTATGATGTTATGATAATTTAGGTTGTTAGAATTGTTAGATTTAGGTTTTGATTTTATGATAATTTAACTTTAGGTTTAGGTTAGAATTGTTTAGGTTTAGGCTTAATGGATATTTCAAATAAGTCTAGGTTAGAATTGTTAGAATAATTAGAATTGTTTTAGAATTGTTATGAAATTATGGCAGAATTTTTAGGATTAGTCTAGGTTATGATGAATTGTTGTATAATCGTTACGATTAGTTTAGATTTGTTATGAATTTTTGTTGTTATGAATTTGTGATAGATTTGTTACGATTAGTTACAGTATAATTTTTAGGATTAGTTTAGTTTTTGATGAATTATTGTAGAATCGTTACGATTAGTTTAGGTTTTGATCGCCAATCTGTTTATGTAGTTCTGTCTCAGAATCAGGGAAACGTTGAGTTGAACAAAAAGGAGGGTGATGACAGGAAGAAAGAAAAATCACCAATGACATGGCACGGAATCACATGTGATGGTTCCATAAAAAAGAAGGATTCAAAGGTGATGGTGTACAATCAGTCGAGGTTGAGGAGGAGCAGGAGGACATGCTATTTTGGTCCTCAACTAAAAGCAGGTGCCTCAGGGACTGTTGCGGGCAACCCGATTCACTTGTGTGGCGAGGAAGATGCTTGAATGTAGTGGCTTGTAATACCTATTTGTTTTGGATCTTTTTTATGTTTTTTTATATGTCGTGCACATTTTGCTACATTTTCCTTGACATTATGGTGCTTTTGAATAAAAATTGCGTTTTGAATAATCGCGTATTCGAATAAAGACTAATTAAATCTAACGTGAATTCGAATAATTAAAATTGCGTAATGAATAAATAAATTCGAAAAGTGAATAAATTAATTATTGTTCCATCAAAACAACATGTATTATGCAGAATCAACTATATATGTTATCACATTACATTCGGGAATGTACCTTCCAACTACAACAATTGTCTTACCCCTGAATGGGGTAAATTACAACTTGCTAAACAGCAGGACTCAAGCATCCATCCGGCATTTCTACTGTTCCATTCAAAAGATTAAATTCTTGTTAGACTTGGTTTAAATAATGGTATTCAAGTGTCAATAGAATGAGGTGCATTCCTTGACACTTCAATACCTTCATTTAAACCGGCCTGACAAAGAGAATTTAATCTTTTGAAAGGAACAATAGAAATGCCAGACGAATGGTTGAATCCTGCCGTTTAACAAGTTTGAATTACCCCATTCAAAGGAAGACAATTGTTGTAGTTGGAAGGTGCATTCCCTACCTAATCACGATCTTCTGGCAGAATCAGACTGTTGAAAATATCTTCAGTTGATCTCAGCAACGTTACCCGCATATCGATCCACTGGAACATGTTGTGCTCCCAAAACATGCTCGTCACGTTTTCGTCGTTCGTTAATTCCACCCAACTGAATGATACTCTCCCCTCGTTGAGTGTTGGACGTTTATACCAAACTTATTCCACCCTCCTTGTGTCTCCGGGGTTGAGTCCTTGATTGAATTCATTCAGTTCATCCTTGAGACCTCTTAACGTTAGACCAAGGCACCGAACCTTCAACCTCTGAGGTTCTCCGCCGTTGAATTGTGCATGAATGTCGATCCACCCAGCCATTGTTTCAAATCTATACAATAAGAAATTAAAAAAATCAATGAAAAACTCATTCGAACATTTCATCAAACATTTGAAGTGTAAATTATACATAAACCCTAAAAATCATAAAAATAACCCTAAAGAATTTATAAAATTCGAAGAAAAATATAAATTTAAGCAATATAACTCCATTATAACAAATATTCATAATATTTGTTAATAGCATTTCAAATCTACAACATAACTCTATTAAAAAAAATAAATCAAAAACTAAAAAATAAACTACAACTAAAATTATAAACATATAAACATATATACTAACTAAAAATTATGACAATAGCCTAAGTGATTGCTTACTTGTGATTTAGTGTAAAAAAATTTGGTGGATTTGGTAGAGTTTTTTTTAGAGAAAGTGTGAAAGAAAATTGAAATTTTGAGAGAGAGTGAGTGATGAATGAGTGGCTAGATTCTGGCTACTGACTTGAATATGATACGAACACAACAACAGTTAACTACCGCTGGCACCAGCAGCAGTTAACTGCTGCCGGTTAGCAGAACGGTAATTAAGTACCGCTGGGTTTTTTTTGGGAGTTTCCATGTGTCAATATGACGTTTTGTAAGTCAGAAAAGCAATTTTGGATTGATAATATGATCGAACATAAAACTCCTATGAAACTCTTAACATTTAAAGAAGATATTTCATCCATATCCTGTGACATGATAACATTCCGAGTTTTTCTATTCACACTCCATATTTTTCTGGTTACATCTAAATTTTCTTAAAAGTTTTTAATAATACCAAAATTGCACTTTTATATAAGTTTTCTTAAAACCTTAATCTTATTCATTGTCACAACATTCTGAGTTTTTCTATTCACACCCCATATTTTTTTGGTTACAGCAAATATTTTAAAAAAGTTTTTAATAATAGCAAAATTGCCTTTTTATATAAATTTTCTTAAAACCTTAATCTTATTCATTGTCACTGAGCTTCACCCTCTTTCACCCCACAAACGACCAAACAATCTGATGTTCAATCAATCTCTATGGAAGATTAAAGAGTGAATCAAAACTTCTTTCATCCATACTCGATTGCATATAAGCAAGTGAATTTCTTCTTCTTTTTCAATGCTAGTTTCAATTTTTGTTCTTCTTAATCAACTGCACTGTACGACGGTTTCAATTTACATTGTTGAGGTTAACTTAAATTCAATTCAAGTAGGTTCATGTAAACTAAGTTTACATAAACCTCTACTTAAACTGAGTTTACATGACCTACTTAAACTAAGTTTACATGACCTACTTAAACTGAGTTTACATGTACATACTTAAAATAAGATTACGTATAATCATTGAATAATGTTGATATATACACTTAAACTTAGATTACATGACCTACTTAAACTCAGTTTACATGTCCTAGAAAAAGCTAAGAATTATGGAACCAATAATAAGAAAAACATAATTGATTGAAGAATACAACTTACTAACCTCATATGCTTTGAATTTTCTTTGAAATCTTGCATAGAAGGGAGAAATCTTGCTTGGAGAAGTATAATTTTGGAAGAGGAAAGAAAATGGGTTTTGGGATGTAACCAAGAAAGAAAGAAAAGACTTTTTAAAAATAAATTTTACGAAAAGGTAATTTTATCATTTTGGGGTGTAACCAGGAATATACCGGGTGTAATTATAAAAAGTCTAACATTCCTTGCGTAAGTAAAAACATTCCTTGTGACAGATGACACAGAGTTTTGCTCTTTACCCAAAAGTTTTTGCTCATTTACAAATGAAATGACCAAAATGCCCCTACGTGACTTAACATACGTCAGTGCATTTTTTACGTGAGGTAAAACACGCTACGTGAGTTAACTCACGCTAGTGTTAATTTACAAATACTGCAGCGTGAGTTAACTCACGTTTATTAATATCCAACTTTTTTTTCGAATTTATTTAAATGGTAATTTAAATGCTCAACAACGTTATTTAGATGAAAAAATCATAATATAAATAAAAAAGGAAGAAATGAACATGAATAATACATATAAAACCTCATTTTATTAATACTTTGATACAATTACATAATTTGATACATTTTACTGGAATAAAGTAAATCTTCTTCTTTGATGTAAAAATAGACCATCTTGGGGGTAACAAAGGATCAAGGTTGGTGGGAAAAGAGATCAGCCTTCTTGAGGCAAAAAGATATCATCCCTTTGGGGTAAATCTAAATCCGGTGCTTTTTATACCCCAAGAAAGAGTCTTTTTATCCACGGTAAAAAGTTTTAGGGATAAAAAGAAGCAGATTTACTTTTACCCCAATGGTTGACCTCTTTGTGCCCCAAGTCGATTGGCCTATTTTTCCCCCTCTCTTGACCCTTTTTTACCCCTAAATTGGCCCCCAAAAAAGCTAAAAAAACAAAAAAATTAAAGGTGAAAGAATGAGGAAAAGAAGGAGAGAATGTGAGGAAATGGTGAAGGTTTAAGGGCGTATTTATAGGGGGGTTGCATAGATTTTATATGCACTAAATGCAGTCAAAAAACTGTAAAATAAACGTGTAAAAAATATAAAAAAAATCAAGGTTGAATAACTGACCAAAGTCCAAAAAACGTGTTCTTGAGGTGTGACCACCGACCAAACTGGCGTGAGTTAACTCACACTGGGTTTAACACTAGCGTGAGTTAGCTCATGTTGCATGCATGGGGCAGCGTGAGTTAACTCATGCTAAGATGGTGTGCGGTTTTTTTTTTTTTTTTGTATACTAATGGTACCATAGGTTCTGAATAAATAAATTCGAAATGTGAACAAATAAATTATTGTTCCATTCAAAACAATATGTATTATAAAGAATTCTTGAAACTCATCTTATATGAAGGAATTCGATATCATAACTTAAAAGTTACATTACATTACATAAAGTTTCTAAATATGACCTATCATTACAATACATTACATTCGGAAATGCATCTTTCAACTGCAACAATTGTCTTACCTCTGAATGGGGTACATTCAAACTTGCTAAACAGCAGCTCTCAAGCATTAACCCGACATTTCTATTGTTCCATTCAAAACATTAAATTTTTGTTAGGCTTGGTTTAAATGATGGTATTGAAGTGTCAACAAAATGAGGTCCATTCTTTGACACTTCAATACCTTCATCTAAACCAGCCTAACAAGAATTTAATCTTTTGAAAGGAACAATGAAAATGTCGGGTGAACGCTTGGGAACTATCGTTTAACAAGTTTGAATTACCCCATTCAAAGGAAGACTACTGTTGTAGTTGGAAGGTGCATTCCCTACCTAATCACGATCTTCTGGCGGAATTAGACTGAGGATAATATCTTTAGTTGATCTCAACAACGTTACCCGCGTATCGATCCACTGAAACATGTTGTGATCCCAAAACATGCTCGTCACGTTTTCGTCGTTTGTTAATTCCACCCAATTGAATGATATTCTCCTCTCATCGAGCGTTGGACATTTATACCGAACGTATTCCATCGTCCTTGTGTCTCCGGGGTTGACTCCTTGGTTGAATTCATTCAATTCATCCTTGAGACCTCTTAACGTTACACCAAGGCACCGAATTTTCAACCTCTGAGGTTTTCCGCCGTTGAATTGTGCATGAATGTCGATCCACCCAACCATTGTTTCAAATCTACAGAATAAGAAATTAAAAATAATCAATGAAAAACTTATTCAAACATTTCATCAAACACTTGGAGTGCAAATTATACATAAACCCTAAAAATGATAACTACAACATAAACATGCAAGCATCTAAACAATTAAATAATATAAGTGATTTACATGTGACATTGTATGATTTCTTGGTAAAAAAATCAAAATTTAAAGTAAACCCTAAAACTAAAAAAATCTAATCTAAGTGTAAAAATCTAACATAATCATGCAAACATCTAAACATCATAACAATTAAGCACTATAAGTCATTTACATGTAACATTCTATCATTTCTTCCAAAAAAAAATTTAAATTTTAACAAAACACTAAACCTAAAAATTCTAGTTTAAGTGAAAAACCTATCATACTAACATAATTTAAGCGAAAACTTACTTGTTCTTGTTATTGGAGTGTCTTTTGATTTGAAGTTGAAAGAATTTTGAAGTTGGGTAATTTGAGAGAGATTTGAGACTGAAAATGAGGTTCTGCCTGAGCTTATAACAGCACGCAGCGTGAGTTAAATCATGTAGAAGTATTTTGGTCATTTTATTTGGGAATGAGAAAAACTTTTGGGTAAATAGCAGAACTCGATGACACGTGCTACTCAAAATTCTCCAAGTTTTACAAGCACTCAAATCATGACCGACCTCAATAAGCCTGTCAAGAGCCCACCACTATCTACAACCCAGCTCTATAATATCCTTTGGATTTGAGTAATCATTATGTCTGAAATACACTCAACCAATCCAAAGCCACCACCATTGAATTTTCAAGATGTGTATCATTTTCATTTTTTTATTTTTTATTTATTTTTGTAATTCTATCTACCTACACATATATGATGCTCCATTTAGGAGTTTTCATTACGGGTCATCCATTTGAATGATAATCCAAAATTCAAGTGTGCCACTGTTAACCGTAGGATTAGTCATATAGCGGGTCTAAAAACCATAGGTCATGTATATATCTTGAAGCGGCTATAGAGTCCAATAGGTTTTTTTTGGTTGGTCGAGGTTTTGTATATATTATGCATTGTTCATACCAACTACGTTAAATTTACAAGGACATAGAATCCAATAGCGGAAGGGTAGAAAGAAAATTATTCAAATATATTTTTATTTTATGATAATCATAAAAATATATTTTTCAAAGATTAAAAAATTGTATTGTATGTAACCAATACAAAAAAGACGATTAAATTTGTAGTGACTATGAGTTACAGGTCCAAATCTTGTTAAAAACATCGTATGTGCAAACAATAATATATTCAAGCATAAGGATAAGATGTAAGAAATTGTTTATGTGAGTTTAGTTCAGTTGATATGGTTCTTGTATTATCTATACAGCGGATAGAGTTCGAACTCTAAATACTCCACTTATTCACTTTGAAAAGGTGAATTTTTATC
>Ga0228710_1007326_pt1 | contig 16332 bp, 6 predicted proteins | sample MedpolnodulmetaG_FD_177995 | JGI IMG/M metagenome (GOLD analysis project Ga0228710, IMG submission 177995) | Root nodule microbial communities from Medicago polymorpha collected in Santa Monica, California, United States - pink nodules | ecosystem: Host-associated > Plants > Roots > Nodule... | reverse complement strand
CGTTTAATTTGTTTCAATTCAAATATGATTCTTTTAAATTGCACCTCCTTAGGGTTATTCAAGAATTAATTAAGACACTTGTTTTAACTTATTATTGAATGAAGATTGTTAGGTTCTTTAACGCATCCTCATCGGTTTGATAGAATTCAGTTATTAGGTTAATCACAGGTTTGTGACGCTTCTTCCATATTTATGATTAATCAAATTCTAGGTTATATTGACTACTTCTAAAAAATCTCAATATTTTGACCGCACACGACAGTAATCAGTTGTCACATACAACACAATGTCAGATCAAATTAATTATTAATTAACGTGTATTCTAATATTTAAATGACTTTGCTTTGAAAGTTGCTTTATAATATCAGTGTTTTTCCGTGCTTAACTTGATTGAAAAGGGTAGAAAGTTGTAACAGACCTTACAAATGAAGTAGAATCGTTAAACTGTTTTATTGAATTGATGAAGTAAAATAAGGTTCATAGCTACTTGAATGATTACAATAAAGAAGGAAGAATCAGAGAGAAGAGAGTTCAGATAGAAAAGAAGATTTTGACATCACAATTTCCATGTCTTTTTCTCTTGGCCTTCCCTTATTTATATGAGTCCACATGCCTATTTCCTATATTACCCCTTTCAGCTCTTTGACTCATTCCAAAAGCCTAGCCCTCAATGAAAGATCATTAGTTGAATTCTATGACAGAACAGAAAGTCCTGAATTCAAAAAAAAGGTAGAAACCCTTATCTGTAAAGAAAGTGACGTAATCACATAACAGAAATCATAGCCAAGAAGAGACATGATAATCAATCAACTAGTATTGAAAACTTTTTTTTTAACGGCAGCCCAAGACAAACAGAGTTCGGTGAATCAGATACTACAAATTAAAACTGTCGTATATAGGTGGAACATCCAAAATAAACACCATAAAAGACATCCATACATACAACACCTAAACCACGCCCTGACTTCAGCACTCATGAGGACAATAACCACCAAAATAAACCTCACCACCAAAATCAGCCTCTGTTGCAAACCACCATTGAAAACGATTTCCATGACAACTCATCGCCACTACTCACCCCAAAGAAGTGAGAGAACTAGGGAAGCAATAAGGACAAGACTCCTTATTTTGTGTTTGTTTTCCTTCTAATCTTATCTTCATGTCTCCTTATTTTATAATTAAATGTAATAAAATTTAAATCAACATAGAAAATAAAAAATTAGAAATAAAAACCATATAAACTATTACATTTTCATATTGTAAAACTTAAATAATAAAGGTTTAAAATAGTAAATTAAATCCCACATTATGTTTGGTCCATTAAAACAATTGAAGGAAAAAAGCACTGTTTCTACTTCATCTTAAGCCTCCAACACTTTCTTCTCCTGCTTCTTCATATGTCTTAGTTGTATGCTTTTGAACTTCATCTATCCTCTTTTGAAGTATAGCTCTCACCTTTTAAAATTCAGTTAACGTATGTATAATTACTCATTATGAGAGGTTAGTGTAAATTCAGTTTACGTATGTACAATTACTCACTATGAGAAGTTAGTGTAAATTAATTTACATATGTACAACTTAGTAGAGTGCGTGTGAACAAATTTATACACACACAGACGTAGACTTAGTATAAGTAGCTTATGTAAACTCAATTTACATTAACTATGAGAGATTAATGTAAATTCAGTTTACGTATGTACAGTTACTCACTGTGAGATGTTAGTGTAAATTAAGTTTACGTGTGTATTATGTAGAGTGTGCGTGAACAAGTGTGTATTATATTTATAGAGTGCGCGTGAACAAATTTATACACGTAGACGTAAACTTAGTTTATGTAGCTTATGTAAACTTAGTTTACATTAATAACTACGTAAACTGATTTTACATAGTATTAAAAACTATTATCTTTCTCTCAATTTCACGGGTTTCAAAAATGGTGTGAATGCATGAGATGATGAATATTGTGAACTAAGTTTCTTGGGTTTGAATGATGAATACCTGAACTAAATTTATGGAGTTTAAATGATTAAGCGAAACATGCAATGAAAGGGTTTTGGATTAAATAAAAAAATTATTTCAGTTAAATGGTATATTGATCATTTCGTAGTATAACTTGGGTTTTTTGGGGTGTGAGTAATATTTGTCTAATAAAAATTATATTTGGTAAAATCATAGAAAATTTTAATTTAATATATAAATACATATTTTAAACAATATAAAATATCTAAATAAAACAATTTTTATGTGTTAATTAACACAATTTTAATTTAAATAATTAATTAAAATTTTATTTTGAGTCTAAATTAAACTAAGCCTTCCACATTTGGAGAAATTTTATGTTTAAATAAGTTTTTATCTCTATAAATATTTTAAATTTAGTTTTTTTCTTTGTTTTTTAAAATTAGTTTTCTAAAACCTCTAAAAAAATTCATATCTTTTGAACCCAAATATTTTCTGTCAACTTTTGATTCATGTCGAAGTAAACAAAATTTCATATATTTAAGTCTTGGTTTTTTAACTTAAATTAAAAAAGTTGAGTCAAAATATAATTTTTACATTGAAATTTACTTTTCAAGTAAAATCAATTTTCGCAAAATCACTTTTTAACCAAACATGCACTAACTCGTTGAATGTTATGGTTTTATGAGAAAAGCTTCCGCCTTTGATCACCAATCCACCACCGGCGTCAAGCGGCAGAGTGTTTGTGACAACCAACTTCTACTTAGCTTCTCATTCTCAAACAATCAAACTTGCAGACGTATAATTTTCATTCATTTTCTTTTACCATCTTTTTTTCTTTGTTGTAATTTTTCATTTACATAAACCTTATTACCCCTTTTACTTTATTTTCAAAATGGGTTTGATGAAGTTTAGAAGAAAAAATGGGAAATGTAAAATTATGAAGCTTGATTAGTTATGTGATTGGGTAGAAAATTTGGAATTTAAGTTATGGGTTTGTCAGTGTTATGGTTTTTTTGTAAGTGAAAATCAAAAAGTTAGGTTTTTTTTACAATTTCATGATAATTATGTGATTGGGTTTTTGTTGATCTATGTGAATATTGTGTTATGAGATTAGGAAAACTTAATCTTCATAAATGAATAAGTGATTGAGCTTGACTTTGTAAGTTCAAGACACAGAGTTCGAATCTCACCTGAGATAGTTGTAAAATGTTCTTTTAGTGTCATAGTTATTTATAATAATTGATTAACTCCCATTTCCCCCTTTTTTTTTTTTTTTAATTCTGAATTTTTATAGGTTGGATTATTTTTTGAATTTCATGTTTTAATTTTTTAGCTGTATTTTAATTGATAATAATGCTTTGGTGCAACGGTAAGGTTTCTGCTGTGTGATTGGGAAGTTAATTTATGGGGTGTAAGACTGTAGATTTAACCTCCTTAAAGTCCACTTGGTGGGAGCCTTGTGCCCCAATTATAAGGGTTAATGCTTAATTTTAATTGTGTTATCAATGGCGGATGCCAGATTATGTTGGCCATCTGAAAATCCGCCATATAAACATAGCATTGTGGCCTATGGCGGAAACATGGCAGATATATTAGGTTTTGCGGATTATGGTCAGCATTCTATAAAGTCACGGTGCTGCCGTGGTGGAAATTTGACAACACTGATGGACAATGAAGTATAGTTGGTTAAAATTGAATGATAAGTGATGTCTAATCTGCTACGTTTTATCATGTGTTAATTTGAAAAGTGGAATGCTTTAGAGAAGATGTCAGTGGTTTTTATCGATTGTGCAAAGGCTATATAAAAGCTGGAATATATCTCATAAATAAAGGTTTCTTTGTTTCTTAGTCATAGTTGAGTGGAACAAAACAAGACCAAAGAAAACCTCTGCTAGAAATCCTCCTATAGTAGGTGAATTGTCTACAAGAGGTAGCAATCTAACAGCCAAATCTAGGTCGACCAGTAGACTTGTAAAAGCTTCACACTGAAGGAATCATGGCTTAAAATTTGTCCCTATGGACACATTCCATGTTTTCCAATAGAGAAGATTGTAATATAAATTACCTTATTTGCATGGATAGTCCAGTTGGTTAGAAGTTCAGAAAGCACGGCTCCTAGAAGTCTAAAAGTGCACTGGATGTGCAAAGAGAAATACTGTCAAATAGTGGTTATTACAGCGCTATAGTGTTATTGTGTGTCTGAATTTGAACTTGTCGCTGTGTGGCAGAATTTGAACTAGTCGCTGTTGTCCGGCAATTCGCTATTTAGTACAAAATATTGTCGAATTGCGGTTATTGTGGCACTATAGCTGTGTAGCCTAGCAGAATTTGAACAAAGTGTTCTTTTTTTGCAATCCGTGATGGACAACATTGGATGTCAAGCCTAGAAAGCGTATATAAGAATCATTAGATAGGTCTTTTTGAAGCACATATAAGCGTAATTAATTATAATAAGATAACAATAATTACTTTAGATATGCATACAATAACTAAACCGATTCTTTCACATGTTCATTTTATCTAAAGAGATTTCATAGTTTTCAAAAATAAAGATGTTTTATAAGTTACTTTTTTTTTTATCCGAATCTACTCTTGGTTGTCTGATAGGGTTATCTAAGATTAGATTAACTTTCTTGTTTATACTGATGAACACAACGTATTTTAGTCCCCTTTAGATATGTAATCTTGGTGAAATATGCGTTAAGATGCAAATGTAGACCCAGAGACCTGTAATGCAAATGTAGACCTGTAATTTCTAGCCTGGATTTATGCATTTGGTTGGTTACAAGTCATTTGATAAATTGATATACTCACTTTCAACTTGGATTTTAGTCTTAAGAAAATAGGATATCAATTGTTACTTTAGGTGTCATATTGTAATATACTGAATACTTGGTCTTTTACATTCTATTGCACAGGTGACATCATCAGCGGGTAGCTCTGGCTCAAGCCCTTCTGTTACCTTGTTGGAGACACAAGAATCATTGACAAAAAATGCTTCAACACCAAGTTGTACAGTCACCTGCTAGGCTAGGCCTGACAAACCCTAACTCCCCATTGATTCCAAACCCTACCCCTCCAAAGCTCCCTCCTTTACAGACTACCCATCACCACCAAGACCGCCATTCAGCAACCCCTTCTCCTGCTCTACTCTCTCTTCTCCCACCCCTTCCTCGAGCACAAGCACTTCTTCAACAAATGGCTTCCTTATCTACTAAGCTCTTTGAAGTATCACCCAACAAGTCCCTTTGGGTTAGTGCATTCCGTGGATCACTCCCAACCTTCCTTTCTTCACAAGGCCAACCACGTTCTTCTGCATCGCACGATTCTTCTCCTTCTACCACCAAAGAAATCCTTTCACTTTTCACCAACCTTCAAACCCAAATGTTTGAAGCTGTTTCCGAACTCCAGGAAGTTCTTGATCAAAAAGATGCTAAGCAAAAGATCGACCAGGAAATTTGCTCAAAAGATTCAGCACTTCTTGCATTTGCGAACAAACTCAAAGATGCTGAGAGGATACTTGATATTCTTGTTGATGATTACTCTGATTATCGCAGCAAAACAAAGAGATTGAAATTAGGGGATGGAAGTGAAGATGTTTCTTCTTTGACTACCTCAACCGTATCATCTCAACTGAAGCTCTCAGATATATTATCATATGCTCATCGAATAAGTTATACAACGTTTGCACCACCAGAATTTGGAGCAGGACAGGCCCCTCTCCGGGGCGCACTTCCACCTGCACCGCAAGACGAGCAAATGAGAGCTTCACAGTTATATAATTTTGCAGATCTGGATATTGGATTACCAAAATTGGTTGAAACCAAGGAGAAAACAATTGAGGCTATTATTGAGCCTCCACCTGTACAGCCTGTGGATACCAATTCACTTGCAAATTTGCCTGGAATTCAAGGACTGCTACCTCCAAATTTTACTGTTCCGGCCGGTTGGAAGCCTGGAATGCCTGTACAGTTGCCTATTGATATACCAATTAAGCCCCCACCTGGGTGGAAACCAGGGGATCCTGTGGCATTGGACTCCCTTCCAGTACCAAGGATTGAGGAACAACAGCTACACCCTCATGTTCCTCAGCCAAAGCTGCCAGAAATTATTCAAGTGGCACCAGTTAATTTGGATCTTGGAGAAAGTGATAGCAGTGACTATAGTAGTGATGATGCCAGCACTGATGATGAAGATTGAGCAGGTCTTGATAGTTATTTTCTCTAATCAGCGAATGTACAGGTGATTATTTAACATAGTTCGAAATCGATGATTTATGTGAGTTCATAGCATCAATTTTTTCCTTCAAGTAATCTGCACATTTGGATTTGATATAAGTCTCACGTGCCTATGGTGCTTTGCCTGTGTTTTAGTTTTAGGTCTTGTCATTTGTTTCCTAAGCATTGAGGTTTAAGATGATGTCTTCAGCATTGATGAGTTGAGTAGGATAACAATACTCTTCATCCCGTAGTAGGTCCCGTTGATGTTTTGAGTAATAGGTCATAATCCTGTCCTGTAGGCTCTAGAAGGAAAGAAGCACACCTCATGCTTTATAATCATGAAAAATTCAATAAGCAACTGCATTTATACAAATAGAGGATTGTGTTTAACCATAGCTATAGAGCTGTTTCACATATAGAACGACAAATGCTACTAAAATTACACGATGAATGTAAAAGGATAACATTTATGTCAGCCTTATTTATTTGCATTGATACTCATAAATGTGCACATCATCATTTTTCGCTTTCACTCACTGCAATTGTAACAATTATCTTTCATTTTCACCATCATTGACCAATAACAGTTGTCTCAATGATATACAACAAACTCCTCACTCACTGAATTTCACCCATTTACTCATTTTTCAAACCCTCAAAGCATACACCTTACTCACTCATAAGTACTCTAATTCACGTTCTCGCCCTATTTTTGATGCCTCGTACTCATTGCACGCCCATGTATGCACTCTCACTTATTTTTTATGCAGTGATTATGCTCGTACACATAACACACAAACATTCAGACTTTTGACTCATGCACATTGATTCTCAGATTAAGCACAGGAGGGCCACATTTAGCTAGGGGCAAAAGGCTGAGAAGGGTAAGCAGCTGAGAAAGCAATTGAATCATACTGGGTCATCTGGCTACATCAGTCAATTTCAGAAGATAACCCGAGATAGTAGAAGATAAATGTGATTAGTTGGTTCTGACAGTTTGTAACTATAATCTTCATGATTTCTGGATTTCGTATAGGGTGCTAATGAGTTTATTGTCTTAGTCTGAGAACCTCTGAACAAAAGGAATAGTAGGCTGATGATTTTATTTTATTGCTGTTAGTTTGCATGGCATAATGATGTTGTAATTACAGATGTTGATATTTTTATGCTGCAATACCCTTTGTTTATCTGTTTGGATCCTTCTTTGCAATTTATTTTAACACAAGTTGTTTATTTGTAAGTGGTTATGATGTTGTATCTAAAGTTGTCGGTTTTGGCTCAGTGGCGAGGGACTGAGTGATCTCAAATGTTGTGTCGTATGTGATGATGCATGTTCTAACTGTTGCACGCTTTAATTAATTGTGACATACAAGGATGTGTCAAAAAGGTGTGGACAAATGATTATGATAAACATCAAAGCTGGGTTTTCAGCTCCATGTTGTCATTAAAACCTTTAGTTTTCCATTCCTGAATCATTGAAAATGTTAACTGAACATAATCTGAACGATGAAGACCTCAAATGAGCCAAGAATAAAAAAAATTAACAGCTCATGCAAAATCACTAATATGTCATGGGAAATTTGATACATATGCATCTAAAACATCTGTCAAATTTATGTAGTTCATATGCATGCTTTCGGACAATTTGTGCAGTTAAGATGCATATTACCAAAAACATGAGGTTCTGAGTAGTGGTAGGGAAAGCAGCCCCCTTGGTAATATTATTAAGCTGACCAAAAAATAAACAGATAGGGAGAGATATGCCCATTGTTACTGGCAAAAAATGTTTGAATCATCATTAAAACCAATTGAACAAAATAAGTATGTTCCTAACCAATTAAAACAGGCACTGATAAATCATCTCATTAAAAGCTTGTAAGCAAACTAATGACATACTATAAAGCAGTGTTGCAGGTGTTTGTGTTGGATAGACACCTGTCAAACACCGCGCCTTTAATCTGAAGTGTTGATGTTAGATAGATAACATTCATTTTCACCACGTATATAATAATGAAAAATGAATGCTGATGCTACAAGCAAATTTGGTACTGCAGACCTTTTGGAGTGTCATTTTTCACTAATAACACATGCATTGATGAAATAGAAAATATGAATCCATTGTTAATACATCCCCTACATGAAACTAATTAGACTGTACCTAAACTTCCACATTCAAAAGTTGCAGCAACACTTACAAAACTAAACCACAGAAAATGTTCATCCTTCTATTTGGCATGTCACTTGGAATACAAAACTAGGAGATAGATTGCTCTAATCTACATTCAGTAGCTGAATTTCATACAAATTTACATTTCTCTGATGCACTACTAAAAAATCTTCTGAAATCATTACTTTTCCTTCATGCCAAAAGCAACATACACCTCAACGTGGTAAAAAATTAATCATGTTGCCTTTTCAACAATCGAAAGCTTGCCTCTTTTTTGGTCATCGATCACGCTTGTTAGGCTTGCTCGATATCCAAAAGAAAGAGGAGAAAGATTAAAAGAAGAGCACTAGTAGAGATTGATGAGTAAACTTCTTTGCTTGAGGAGGATGGAGGTGAAGATATTGATGTTTCCGTTGTATTATTACTTGCCAAAGTTTGGTTATTTCTGCTCAAAAACAGGAGAGAAAAACACTCAAATGTCATGCTTCAGTCTTAATAATGATAATGCATAATATAACAATTTAAGGACATAAAACCAAGAAAGAAATTTTCAAGGACTGAACATACCCAGTTTTCATGTAGATGCAGTTGTCATAGGCTGCAAAATCGAAAACAAATAGTTTGTTCAGTAAGCAAAACAGTCTACGGAAATGCTATATCAATAAAAAAACATGCAATAGCTGCCGAGAAGATAAGTATACGAAAAAACAGAAAAAGGGAAAAGCAAATTAATTAAGTGATGGAATATGAACATACTTGGATCCTTGTCAACAAGGACACCTGTCCCTCCAAAACTACAAGCAACATCAGAAGCACCATTTTGCTGGTAATAGCTATTAAAAGCATATGAAGCATGCGAGACTAAGTTATCCGGCTCAAAACAAGGCTGGCTAGGCTGGATAGCAGTACAGTCCACATTTCCAGAAGTACCACAAGCCCAATTTATCGCATTTTGTAAGTCAAGTTGTGTTGCGTTACTCGAAGCAATGCACCATTTTGTTCCAGTTGAACTAGTAGCATTTGAACTAGTAGCATTTGCATCCGCAGTCATGTCAACAGGACCTCGTCCGGTAAAATCTAGGCTGTACACGTTTGTTAGGTCCGGATAAACTATTCCCCAGTTCCTCTCAGATTCCAAACCCGGCTTCCTATTTTCGTTGAACAACGAAAATAGGTAGACGTCAAGCTCTTCCCCCGGCTTTGCAGGTGTACCGGTTTCATTGATAACATGTCTTATCAGATTGGTATTATATGTTTGTGCATTATCAGGAGTAGCAGCTGTCTCCTTAGGTGAACCTTTCGAAGGCCAACCTGTTTCGGTTACCATGACTTTAATCGTTCTGAAATTCAACGCCGTTAACGCAAAATTAATTGCATCAATCTGAGCATCAAACATGTTTGTATAAAGCAAACCAGTGTTAGGATCAATAACTTCGGAGGAGGACTCAAACAATGCATAGTCCAAGGACACTTTGGTTGGAGAGTCACGATATGCATAATAAGGATATAGATCGATCATAAAAGGCGACTGATTTTCCGCAAGAAATTCCAACAGTGGCTTAAGGAAATGAGCATGCTTACTATTAAAAGCACCAGCGGAAGGAGGGAACGACCGAGACAAAACGCCAAGGGAATGAGTACTGGAAACTTTTATCTTTTTATGAAGTCCAGCTTTCTTGAGTGCTGCAAGGACATTAGTCATGGCTGGCACGACTAATGCGGAAATGTTTTCGGGACTTTCTGTAACTTCGGCGCCGACAGTTATGTATGTGATCTTAGTGGCTGGATAGTAAGGAAGGACGCTATTTCTCAGCCAAGTGTCTGCATTAGTTTGGAACTGAGAGAATGGAAGCAAATCTAGATTTGGAATTCCAATCATAAGTTCGACGCCGGTGTTTGCAAAAGATTTTAGAACTTGAATGTTAGAATCATAGATTCTGACATATTTGATTTTGTGATCTTGAACCAACTGTGACACCTTATCAGGTGGAGGCAGGTCATCAGCATTTCTTCCATAGCAAATTCCGACAAAACTCCCATCGCAACAATCTGGAAAAAATTTCATAAAAATCAAATCAAATAAATAAGAATTACAAAATTCCATAAAGATCACATAGAAGAAATAAGAATTACAATTGAGAATGTATCTGCAAGTCAAAACAATAATGCATTAATTTGCAATTACTTCGATATCAAATTCTTAACCAACCAACATTACATTGATTCGAGTGAAACCGGACGCGGATGCCTCAAGTAATATTGAGTTTGAGGGGAGACCCCACAAAAGGTGGTCAACCAGGTTCCCGAACGGATATCAGTCATCGACTAAGTCGGTGGATACTTCGACTAATGACATGGTTAGCCAAGAAATTCTGAACCGATTTTACAAAGCTACGTTTTAGTTAATCATGCTAAATGGAACAAAAGTAGTTTAGGCTTGAGATCTCCAAAAATCTAGCTTTTTTTTTTTGCGAAATCAAAACCAAATCTCTCAAATGTGAGTTAAACCCTGTGAGACACCGTTAGACTCGGACACACACAAACACTGATATTAGTAAATAGTAATTTAAGAAAATGAAAATGATTATTTGTCGCTATCGTACAAATGTTGGACACACTCAGACACGCCGCCTTCAACCTGAAGCGTCCATGAGTGTATTCAAACATAAATAATTTTACATTCAACTCATTTTTAAGCAAAATCAATTTTACATAATTAATTATTCAAAATCTATGAAGCACAGACACTGGACACAACACGGACAGTGACACGCCGACACCGCTAATAATTTGAGAAAATCTCATAATTCAGTGTAATTATATGGGTCGGTGCCGTGTCGGTGTCAGACACGACATGTGTCTGACACCGGGACACCTCTAATTCGAGGAGTGTTTGTGCTTCATAGTTCAAAATCAAGTTTTGTCACCGCATAACCGAACACTCACTACATGGTTGGTTAATGATGGTTAGACAGGTTAGATCCACATGAAAAGTAATCAACTATGCAAGCCAATTAATAAGATTGATGTCTATGAACAACAACATTAGAAAAAGCTTTTAACCTATCTTCTTTCTAGTTCCAAACTTAGAAGTCCTCCATTTCTCATGTTTTCCATAAAGGGTAACAAGCTTAACATGACAAACAAGTTTTAAAAGTAAGTGAGAGAAAATATAGCTATGAGAAAATAGTGACATCATGAACCAAGAAACATGCAACAAAAAGTACTTAGAAACAAGTACATTACAAAAACACAACATAAGAACATCATGAACCAAGAAACATGCAACAAAAGTACTTAGATCATAAACATAATGCAAAGTGAAGTGATAGAAGAAAGAGAAAGAAGTACAAACCAAGAAGCATAAGCAAAACTGAAGCAACAACCAAGATGAAGCAAAACCCTCTTGCCATTGTTCTCTCTATCTCTAGATTCTCACTGCTCTGGTACTTGTTCTTGTTCTACTTGCTTGCTTGCTTGGTTCAGATAAAGACATAAAGTAACGGTACTTGTTTCCTGTGTAAAATCTAGAATAGAGTGTACAATTTATTTTATTTAATAAATTAAATAATTTGATTAAAATTCACAAAGGCACATAGTTTTTTTTTTGTTAACAAGGATTTACCTTGTGATATAGGTCATTTTTAATTTTATACCTTGTAAAATATTTTTTTTGATTTACCTCCTATAAAAAAAATTGTTTTGATTTACCTCCTAGTAGGTCATTCAAAAACGATTTTTTTTTCTTCCAGAAATTTTGGTTTTTGAATGACCTATTAAGGGGTAAATCAAAACAAAAATATTTTACAGGGTGTCAAACCGAAAATGACCTATATTACAGGGGTTAAAGCACCATTAACCCTAGTTTTTTATTGGATATATAGAGATTTTGTTCCTTGATTCTATTTTATTTATAATTTTATGGATTAAATTAATTAACAAGAAAATACTTTTGAAAATCAAAATAATTAATAAAGGACACATTCTAGTATTAAAATGGCAAACTAAAAAGACGATGTGTTTGTAATTTTGATATATTCAAAAACTATAATGATAACGTCTCATACATTAAGAGACTAAAATGATGATTTATCCATTTGAGGTTTATCTTTCAGTTTTCAATCTAATTTTAATTGATTTTTTTCAAATGTATTATCTAATAAATATAATGCGCGTCACTTCAAATCTATTATTTTTTACTTTGAAAAGGATAATACATCAATAATTATTTTTCAAATGCATTATTTTTCAAATCTATTATTTTTCAAATGTATTATCTAATGAATATAAAGTGCGTCTCATCAATAACTCTTTAAAATAATATATCAATAACTAATACAATTTAAGAAGCTCAACATAGAATTTGAAAATAAGTTTTACATTAAAAATATAACTTTTGAAATTTTTAAGGCATTGAAAAGACAATTTCCAATAAAAAACTTTTACATTTAACTTTTTAACTTATGCTCCAAGAACACAAGTTAACATTTCCTAAAACTCGTTTAACAGTAAAGTTTAATAATGATTTTATGATTAAATGCATGATAATAATACAAACAAGTGAAGCTAAGTAACAACATTTTGCAAAACAAGAAAGGTTATCTACTGTAGCAGGGTAGCTGTGGCCCCCCAAGACACAAACAGAAATGAATGAATAAATAAATAGAGCTACTCTACGCTACACTCTGATAGTGAAGTATCATCGGGTTGAGCTCAGAGTAATGTGTCAGCATATGTTTAATTAAAGTAACAATGGACTTCAAATATATTTATCAATTTCAATTTTATATATTTTTCTCGATTCCGTTCATTCATAACAGCATAATAGTATGTTTGTTTTTGTTCTGTCTCCCACTACCCCACGTACACCCATCAATGTAAATATTGGTAGTCGGAAAATCACCGCATTCACGCATTCGAGGTATTGATAATTGTTCGATTTTGATTAAAAGAATTGGATAATAGTATGTATATTTTTGTTTTTTATTTTATAATTATAAATATCTAATTTAAATAAAGTTGTCTAATCTTGATCTAACAACTATTGTTGTCACAAAGAAGTTAATGTGTGGAATTGTGATGATCAGGAAGCTAGATTCTTGATTGGTTTCATATTGTTAGCTACAAACTAACGTTTACCACTTCAGGTGTGTTTCGGCGTGATTTCTAGAAGTGACAAATGCTAGCTTCTGCTTTAAGGTGAAAAGCAGCCATGTTTTTTTATTATCAATGTGACGCATCATCAAAGAAGTGATAAGATACGTTGTTGAGGTAAGATCATCTTCATTTATTCATCGTTACTTGCTAGTTTGGATTAAGAGATCCATTTGAAGAAGAAAAAAAAGATTCATTTATTTCTCTTGGGTTCGAATTCAGCTTTAGACATACAACAGTTATAAAACTTTTAGGGTGAATTTGTCACTCATTTGGGTCACACAAGACTCGAGATATTAGTTTCCACAAGTTACGTGTGGAGGATACCTGATTTACAACAAAAAAAATTAATCGCTACAATAATTTCTCTATTTGTCTCTCCAAATGTACATCTCAATACTTCAAATTATTCAAATTATTAAAAAAGAAATCTTAGTTCAATATTTAACCGAGTTAGAAAAGAGCAGATAAGATATTTAAGTACAAATGGTATACACAAGCAATGCATAAACTAATCTTGCTAATTGTACATATTAAAGAATTTGATGAATGTGAAACTTGTGCATAATAACTGATGCAAATCTTATGGTTGTTCATCTAAAATTCCAAAATAGCATTGCATTGTATTTTAACAAAATGAAGATGATTCTAACTATCTTCTTCATTTTTTTTCTCTTATTTCCTTGTCTCGTGCATTAGTAGATTTTTGTGTAGATGGCCCTGCAGGATGTTCTTGCAATGAACCAACAAAAGTCATTATAAAAGCTGCTGTTTCCCTTCCATTTCATGCACAATCCTGGTCTTCAAGTCTTGGATGTTGCTCAAGTAAAGAAGCATAAGGGTGTTCATTGAGCTAGTGTTCCATAAGATGTTGCTTTACTTCTAAGGAAAGCATTCAACATGATATGAATCCCATGAAAAATCTCGAAGGACGAAAAAGTAGTGGCAAAACTGCCTATACATGTACATTCTTTCACACAGAAGCCATTGAATTGCCAATAAATCAAAATGGTGAAGTTGACGGATTTATGTAACACATCGTGGATGCTTGGAAATTTGTAGTGCATTCGATCCTTCTAAGGAACTATATGCAAATGAAGCTATACAATTTCAGAAAGGTGTGTGAAAAATTTCCAAAATTCTTGAATTATGTCGAAAGTATCATATTGAATCCTTTGAGGGAAAAAATTATGAAGGCGTGGATAACCCGTGTTATGCATTTTGATAACATAACAACAAACATAGTTGAATATTATCATGGTAGATTGAAACAATATTTACAGGATAGTAAGGGTTGGGAAGCTATGCACAACATGTTAAAATTGCTGTTCAGATAAAAGTCTCTTTTAGGAGAAGTTGTGTCATTTTGGAACATAAATTTAAATACAATTTATTGTACTCAAGTTTGGTGTATAAGAATTTATTGTAGACCTGATTTGAACATTATTTTTCATGAAGCAACTCGGCCAAAGAAATGTGATAACTCTTGTTACGGGTTGTGTGATCCGAATAATTTATGGGATGTCTTGTGCGTGTGTAATTACTAATAAATAACTGCTTTAGCTAGATTCTATAACCAATAAGGGTGGAAAGTGTTTTTGTTTGGACATTCCTATCTAAGCATTTTGTTCCCATATAAATACAAGTATGATGCTACAACCAGAAACAATCAATCTTTTGGAAGAAAAAAAAAAAGAAACTATACCATTAAGAATGACAATGCAGTGCAAAAGAAAAAATGAAGTAGACGTAAAGCTTTTTAATTAGATAAAATTGCATTGACCTAGAGAAAAGTTATGTACTTTGAAGATTGCCTAGCACTTTCTGGTGCAGTTTTAATCAAAAGCCTAACCTCTAGTTTCCTTAAGCTCTTAAGTCTTCACTTGGTGGATGCTGCCTACTTTGAAGATTGCCTACTTCATCACTTATGATCATCTTTCATAGTACCCGAAACACTAATAAACATGGTTAGCACAAAAGACTGAAAGAACCTAATAAACATGAGCTGAACTATGGTTCCATGTGGACAAAAGAATTATTTTCAGCATTACATTAGCATCTCTATCATTATTACCAAATCCTCGTACTCATAAAAAAAAACACCAAAACCAAAGTAATCCCAAAAACAACAAGAACAAGAAAACAAAAATATCAACGATGAACATTGTAGCTTCAAGTGTTAGTAATTTCGTTAATTAATGGTATCACAAGAGCAAAAAGCCAAATGAAATACACATTAACAATGCTAATCTAATCAATAGGAACCAACGAGGTCAGAAACAACGATTCTACTGTCCGAGACAATGAGAACTTATCTTATGCCCTGTTTGAATTGACTTATTTGAACTTCTCTTCTAACTTAAGCATTTGACCTTATAGCAGATACAGAAAAAATTTGACTTTATTTTATAATTTGTTATGGAAGTATCTTAGACCAACTACAATGGCCTTGTTGAAAGGGACCTTAAACATGTTGAAGCCTTGCAATGGGGGTGTTGAAAATGATGGGAAAATGAGGTGGAGGAAAGAGGTGATGAACCATCTCAACATGTTGAATTCTGCACCGAGGGGCCACGTGGCGGGTTTTGGTTGGACGCGAGGAGCGCGTGTGATGCACGCGCCGACAGGGCGCGTGAGGAGCAGGGAACGCGGAGAGAGAAAGGCAAGGGGATAAAGCTGTGACACGTGGCAGAAAACGATTAGCTGCTTGGATTTTTATCATCTTAATAATTTGGACTCAATTATTTCATTGCAAATAATTTTTTTATTTTTTTACCAAAATTCATAATTTTTTTTTCTCTATAAATAGAGACTTGGATCATTTGATTT
>Ga0228710_1007325_pt1 | contig 16335 bp, 9 predicted proteins | sample MedpolnodulmetaG_FD_177995 | JGI IMG/M metagenome (GOLD analysis project Ga0228710, IMG submission 177995) | Root nodule microbial communities from Medicago polymorpha collected in Santa Monica, California, United States - pink nodules | ecosystem: Host-associated > Plants > Roots > Nodule... | reverse complement strand
GAACGATAAACCTAAATGGATGAAAAATGAGAATAATAAAAGAAATGCAATGCTAACGGAAAAAGGGAAAAAAAAGGCGGAAAAAGGAATAAAATAACAGCAGAGGGGGGTGCAGCAGTGATCGGGGGGGTGTGCAGAAAAATAAAAATGAGGAAAGACAGGAGGCGCACGTTGGGCCTGGGAGAATTGGCTTTAGGCCGGTTCGGTTCTTTTAACCGGGTCGGTTTTTTTGCTGCTATAAATAGGGTTTCTTGTAAGAAACCCCTTCATCTCATCTTAACCCCTCTTTCCCTCTCTTCACTTAAATCGGTTCTCCCAACCCTCTCTTCTCTCTCATGTTTTTCTTTCTTCTCCGATTGGAGAAAGGGTGGCGGAAGGAAGTCCGAAGCGGCGGCCGGTGAGTTATCGCGGCGGCGCCACCGCGTCGGAGCTAAACCCTTTTTTTAAAATTTTACTGTTTTCCTATGTTTCCTACCCTCCCGATTTCGTTTCCAAATTCAAAATTCCAAAGAAACTAACCTACGACCTTAGATCTAGAGATTAAGATTCGAAAATATACCTCTTTATTCTTCTCTCGGGTTCTGATGCGTTTCTTTTGCTTCTGGTTCAGATTCGACGATATTGAGTCCGATTTGCTTTGTTGCTAATTCGGTTGGTGTGTTGATTGCGCCGTGCTTTCGGGTCCCTTACGTGAGTTCTGTGAAGATGGCAGATTGGTTGTAGTTTTGTTTTTTTTCTCTGGCTATTTGGGGCTTTTTCGATTTTTTTTCTGTGTGCAGGTGTTATTTATAGTCTCAGGCTCGGGACTTAGGGTTAGACAGAATCTCCTGGCTTGGGGAGAACGGAACAAATTTGTTCCTGAACTTATGATGCAGATGAACTTGGTGGATGAGGCTATGACAGGCTGTAACTTGGATTGGAATGGTATGAGGCGCGTGAAGAGGATTGAGACGACAGACGGTTGTCTTTTGGATTTGGATTGGACTCAAATAATACTTAAAATAAAGAGTGAAATAATATAATAACAAGATTATGCAGATTTTGGACTTTTGACTTCTTTTTTTTTTAAAAGAAGTAATTAATTAAAAAGGATGAATGATTAATAAAAAATAAAAAAATAGAATCACAATTAATTAAACAAAATAAAAGATGGAAATAAAGACTAAAAAAGAAAGAGAGAAGAGGGCCCGACTCAGAACTAAAAATGAGGTATTTTAAAATACCTCTCTGTCGAATTTTTCACTGAAAATCAGGGATCGATCAGGGTCAGACGGCGTATGAATGTAGGGTCCAACGGCACGTGTCAGTGACATCTTAGGTCAAAAATTGGGGTATAACAGATGCGTTTTAAAAACATTAGACAGAGGAATTAAAATGTAACTTTAAAATATTGTCAAGGACTATAATGACCATATATTTCGTCACATAACAAGTTAGCAACGTGGTGACACAATGACATGATATGGTAGACACAAATGATGCACATAAGAAGAAGGAAAAAAAAACTCATTTTTTTAGGTAATAGTTTCCCTAAGGACTTAATTGTCCTTTTAAAAAAATACTTAAGATTCCTCAATAGTTTTTACATCAATAATAAAAGTTGAACTCACGCATTTATAGTGGAACTAAACTCTTGACCCGTGCTACCGCACGGATCCTACTGAGAAGAAGTTAAACGAATAAGTCGTAGCAATGTAAATTCTTATAGTTAATAGAAGTTTTATAAAAATTTAAAAATATGTTCCCTTCTACGACAACAATAGCAACAAAATGAAATGGTAGCATACATAAGAAAAATGTTTGAACTTTAATCATCAGGATACATTACGAAAGACTTCGTGATAAACAACATTTGAGGTCGTATCAGTATTCTCTCCATCTCCATCAACGATTAGTATTTTCAAACCTTATTTTGAAGTGACTCTTGAGATTGCAACGTACAACTGACCATGCGAGAATACAGGACTCAACAAATAAATTCCAACATTTTTAATTGATTGCCCTTGACTCTTGTTGATTGTCATGGCAAATGAAACATATATTGAAAATTGTCTTTTTTGAAATTTGAAAGGAATTTTAACATCAGATGGTGAAAGAGATTACCTGGTATGAAAACCCGCCGATGTTACTTCCAGATATAACATTTCCTTCAAGTACAAATTTTCTCATTCTGGTTATGATTAACCTTGTTCCATTGCGTAAACCTAACTTTAGATCAATATTTCTCAAAACCATAATTGGAACTCCAATCTTCAACCTGATCTTGTGATGTAGGAGTCCTGAAGCATTTATTGTGTTGAGAAATTCTGAAGTGTGGACATCCAGTGGCGGATCTTGAATTTTTTTCTTGGGGGTGCCAAACATTTTTGAAATATATATTAAACTGTGCCAAAAACTTGCAGATTTGACAAACTGAAAGAGTGGTAGATTTTGCTTAAATTCAGTGTAGGGGTGCTGGTTCGAGTCCCAGCAAGAATGTTTTAATTAATTAAAAATACAATAGAAATGTTAAAAAAAAGGCATAAGGGGGTGCTGAACCCGCGACCTCTAGTACAATTCTAAAGTCCTTTACCACTAGGCTAGACAAAAGTTAATGATATATTGTGGCTTATATCATATATATAGAAACCTTGGGGGTGCCATGGCTCCCATGGGTCCCAAGGAAGATCTGCCACTATGGACATCATCAACAACATCACAATTCCCGTTCTGTGTCAATGGATTATCATAACTCAAATAGGTTTTCTCTTCACCAGACATCAAGTCTAACATGTAATCGTTTATCTGATCCACTATTGAGTTTGTTGGAGCAAGTATTATTTTATCCTGAACATATGATATATCAATCATACTATCTAACAGATTCGGATAAGTGCTATCAGCAATAGATTGAACATGATTTCCTGAACTCTATATAAGTAAATCGGGAGGAATGTGAAGTGATATATCCACGTCATTTATGAGCCCAACTTTCCCATCACCAATTGCCAAAACCCAATCTGAGAACAATCTTCTTTCTTCAATATCAGTGTGTGATGCACCACTTAGTAGTCTCATATTTCTTCAATATCGTCTGGATTTTCCTTATCACGGATGAGCCATATATGGGCCACACGTACAATCAACTTCAAATTCTTCTTCCCACCTGTCACGGCTGAAATGAGGGTGAAAATGTTTGCCATCTTTGAAGGTGAGAAAAACACAAGAAGGGGGGGTTGAATTGTGTTAGATTTTTCTTCGTTTTATCCTACTGAAGTCACTGATCAGAAGCAGATAGAGTTCAACTTCTGAAGTGATAATCAGAATCTAAATGCAGTGGATAAAAACAGAGAGAGAGAGAGAGAGAGAGAGAGAGAGAGAGAGAGAGAATAAAGACACAAAACAATTATACAGGTTGCTTCCACAAACCGGAAGTAGTCATGTCCCCCTTGCACTTCCAAGGAGAGTTCACTAAAAATGTAATATCTGATTACAACTGCTCACTGTTACAACTAGCAAGAGACTTCAAATTACTCAAACACAACTGCAAGAGATTTCCTATGCTCCAGAACTAAATCAAGAGACTTCCTATGCTTAAGCACAATTGCAAGAGACTTCTTATGCTCAAGCACACAAGCAAGAGACTTCTATTCAAACAGAATTACAAAAAATTTGTTTGAAGTTGAACACTTGATATACAATCAGTGGTGTTCACAATACAAATCAGATACAGACTCTTTAAGTCTCTATAATTTCTAAGATATGAAAGTTGTTAAGAAATTCTAAGTGAACTTTTGATGCAGAACAATTTCAGCAGAGTTTTGGCACTTGAAAATTGTTGTTGAGTCTCTCTCAATTCTCTAAGTCTTCACTCCTTTATATAGAGGTGTGAAAAAGACGTTGTGAATTGCCAGCACATCAAAAAGTGTCATTTGAAGCTTGATCAAATCACCAATGATCATTTGCCTGGTATGGTTATTGTCCTATGAAGGATCAATTTCAAATCCATTCCAAGTCTGAAGGGACACTGGTGCAGGCATAACTGTTGTTCTTGTCCTATTGCAAACACAACTCAGAGTAGTGGAGATAGTGGTTGCACACTTCGTACAATTGTCCTTTTTCAACTCTCTCCAACGAAAAAGCATCCAATGCCTTCAAATCCATTTGAATTAGTCGTTGCTTCATTCTTCCAGTCTTCTACAATGATAGGCGAGATTAAATCATTTGAACATCCTTTGAAGCTTCAATTCTCTCAGCTTCTGATGATCTTCAGATCTTCTGATGAAAACTGCTTCTGGTGATGTTGCTTCTGATGACGTCAGCACTTCAGGACCTATGCTTCAAATACCACTTTTCTTCAGATGCTTCAAACTTCCTACTTGTTGATTCCATTGCTTTCAGAACCTATGCTTTAAAAAGAGACACTAAATTTTTGTCTATAGTCCTGCACACTTGAACAAATATTATCATATCCAATTAACAATTTTTAATACCTTGTTATCATCAAAACTCAAAGGGTAATGTTAAACACATTTTGTTCCAACAATCTTATCAATTGAAAGAAACAGTAATGTGCTAAAAAAACAGAATAGTTGTATTCTCACAACTAAGTCCCACTTATATAGTTAAGAGTTAAATGTGTTGTTGGCTATATGATTTGGCCTTAAAGGAAGATAACACTTGTCTGGTTTTGGATTGGAAAAAAATCAAAATAATGTGCATGAACATTAAACAACAGTAGCACACTAGTTATTTGATCGGTGGTAAGTGAAAAGACAATACAATTGATATATGATAAACCTATTAAAGATTGTGGCACACTTGATAAATGATTAATTGGAAAACCTGAAGCATTTATGATTGTTTAAGTAATTGTGCAATTTGTCTGCACCCTTCAAAATTTAGTTTTGGTTTCTCAACCGTTGCACACGCAGTACCAACCTCAATATTGGACCACACAATCATCAATGCTTGCACGGCAAATTCTTTAGAATATAACAGTTGAGAAATAAATTCACAAAACACATGCACCAAATGCATTAATTGAGGTCACACATTTACGGTGGAATATGTCAACTTCTGATCAACTTAGTTAACATTCAATTGTTCCGATGATTTCTTTTTAAGGTGTTCCGAATTATTTTTGTATAGAACTAGAATGTGTATTTATTTTGCAGTCACCGGTTTTCAGTATTTTTAATATTTGTTAAGAAAATATAAAAAAGTATATTTGTGAAATTAAATTATTTTTTTTTCTTCGTTTTGCGATCAGTGTTGTATCCTATGCAACATGCCTGTGAGAGTAGCATTGGAAAACACCACAACCCCTTCTCACGTTTCAGGTCTCTACACATATTCTTCTTCTTCTTCTTCGTTTCAGTGTTTTTTTTCTGAATATTATTGCTGTGTTGTTTTCAACAATCATGTTTGATTTATTCATGTTTTAGGTGCAAATTCAAGGCGTAATTCATTCCAATCTTGTACTCTTCTAACTGTTGGTCAGGTACTTTCTTCATTTTCATTGTTTTTTTATTCTTTTATGCTTTGTTTCAATCTTCAACAAAATGGGTAAAGAAAAAGAAAAAAAAAAGACCCTTTTGAAATTGGGTTTCTTTGTTTGATGTTTTTGATGCATTTATTTCAAGTGGGTTAATTCATGGAACATTGGTGACTTATTGCTTCTTTAATTCATGGAGTATTCCACTTGGAAAAAAGAAAAATTATGTTTTTTCTATGAAAGTTTAGTGGAAATAATCATTTTGGGTTTGATCAAAGTGATACTTGGTTTCAATCTATGAAGCTTGTATACTGAATTTCAAAAAAATTCGCGTATACACTTATCCATATTGTGTTGCACCTGCACGTGTATTATGAATCTGGGCTTCATAGGTTTCAATGTTGGTAACTAGAATTAATTTCTGCTGATGAGAATATATCAGATATAGTTTTAATGAAATTGAAATATGATTGAGTACTTTTTTTTCAATGAATCTTGAACGAATGCAATTAAAATATCATTACAGCTTCAGATTAGATTCATTAGAATGGAGGATTGAGTGAATGGTATGTGTACTATGAGACTTTTCTATTTCAATATTCAAAACGGATTAGGAGCTAATACAATGATTTTGAAGTTTCTGGAAACATAGCCAATTAATAGTTTTAGTGAATTTTCTAGCCTAATATGTATAGCCAAATTCTGGTTTTGGTGAATTTTGAAGTGTGAGATGTATTGGCTGGTCCCTAAGCCATTCCATGGTTTGAAAGGGAACAGAAAAAAGAAAGAACCCGGATGTACTGGGTGTATAATTGTATCAAGTGTCGTATAAATGTATTGTATGTGCACCTGGTGCACCTGTGCCATATATGTACCCGGTATGTGATATGACTAAGAGAAAAAAAGTCAAAAAACACAAACGTAGATGTTTTTGCAATAACATTGATGATGAGAGAGTAACAGTGTAGTTTCATTTCGCTACTGTCATACAAATCGACCTGTTCACCACTGCTTTCTTCCAGGACCTTTGTGCCCATAATCGTTTGTGAGGTCTCTGCCGCTACTCTCCCTGTCGAGCTCTTCCCAAATTTGTTTACGATGCTACTGGGATTTCAATCCCACTAGTTTCATTATTTGAAGTATAATAGACGGAAATGCTTGGTCCATGTAGGGAAGAATAATTAAAAACTTTTTTAGTTAATGGATGTACAAGCAAACACCATGAATGGGGAATGCTATAAAATATGATCTCTGATTGTTCAAAAATAAATAAAATATGATCTCTGAAGCAGAGGAATTATACTCTGATCCATTTGTAACTGGCGGCGTTAATTGTTTTGAAATTTGAGACTATGTGTTACACTTTGTTAGGTTAACAGGATAAACAGGATTTATAGATATAAGTTTTGTCGTATCTTATTATAAGTTCAAAGTGCTAGTAGTAGTATATTTACAGGATGTTTTATATTTTCAGGCCTTTTCGGGGACACAGAATGTTTCAAGCTTACAAAAGGATGAAGCATGGAGGGTAAATGTCCGTATACAAGGATGTGACCTTGAGCATGGGTATCTATGTGGCACCATGGAAGCTCTTAATGTTCCTATGGCAGACACGCCGGTAAGAAATTTCGCTATAGTGCATCTTTCTTAACTTTCTTAAAAAGCAAAAAAAAAAGAAAAAGAAACTGCTTTTCTCATTTAGAAAATATGCATGTTTAGGAATTCTTTCTAGTTCAGTTTGAACTATTTGTCACAAATTGAAAATGAAGATTTAAGACAGGATTAATCTGTTGAAATTTTTTAAAATGTATACCAGAATAACCTACTGGTTTTATATTTATCTCATGTTTATTGAATTTCCATAGGTTACAAATGTTTTTTTGTTTCAGTACTAAAGTTTCTAGCTGGCCTTTGAATTTTTAGATTGCTGTTAACCTAGTTTATGCCAGAACTTGTCATGTCTATTTCACACACGTTTTATATTATTATTCTTAATAAATGATAACTTTTTTGTGATCATGCAGTGACCAATATAGCAAATTTTTTTATTCATTTTAGAGTATAACATGTTCATGGGGACTTACTTGCATGTAATCTATATACCACTCCTGCTTGCCCTGGCTGTTTATTTCTAGGAAGAAAGTAAAATTACCACTGAAGCTCACTTTCTATTTAATGATTTATAGGTAGTAACATTCTGGGAAGGGGAGATTGTTGATACAAAGAATTACACTTTCTTCACCGGCAAATGGGAGGCAGCGTATGTTGTTATGCAGTAATAATTAAATCAAGCATGGAACATAAGTTGAATAATACTGATGATTCCCTACATAATAAATATTAAATTAAATTGCCTCATTATTCTACAAATATACTCAAGTCTTTTTTTTCTTCAGACCAGCGTATGTTTTGACAAACTTTTTTTCTTCTGTCTTTCTATTTTTTCAGACCAGAGGATGATATAAGGCACTGGACTAAGTTTCAATCTTTTGGCCCCTTATTGGTAGCAATCTCACCTTGGTAGCAATCTTTTGGCCCCTTATTGGTTGCTTCCTTTAAATTCCAATTACTTATTAGTAGTTTATATCTTAGCGTTTGTTTATTAAATTAGATCACCATGCATATTTTTGTTGTTGTGAATTTGGTTTCTCTTTGTTGAAATATGCACTCTTTATGGAACATTTGCAGAGTTATAACCAGTTAACTACTTTTTGAAAAATCAATGACTTAGATTCTGATAACATACATGATTCATGTATATAACAAACCGCATTAGATTTACATTCTGCACTTTGGATGAGTCACTTTATTTCGTTATCATTCATTCTCTTTTATAGATCTTTAGAAAGTTTTTGACTAAAAACTCATGGATCCTTTGCAGCCCATTTCAAAAGCTTGAGTTGAAAGCCACAAATGATGGAAGATTAGGTTTCTCTTTTTCATCATATGAGCTACAATAGATTGTGTGACACAGCATATCAAAATCCATCATTTGATCCTTGAGGTGGTTTACAGTCAGTCAAGAACCTGGAAGATTATGCAAGAGCTCATGACTGTCCGGTGTTGTATAAGCGTAACAAAAGTGAAATTTTGTTGTTACAATCAATCATCTAAAAGTTCTGTGAATAACTTTGTGATATACTATAAAAACCCCCTTTTTGTTACTACTTACCAATGACTCTGGGGTGGATTAGATGACCTATTGTTGTTTCGAGATTCAACTATATTCAATATGTACATGTCTTGTTAACAGCAGCTTATATAATTTCTCTTTTGTGATGCATTTACTAGATAAATGTTTCGATCGACACTTATGTGTAACCCTCTGCATTTGAGAAATGATGTATAACGTTTCAACGAAGTGTGTTTTTGAACTTGATTTTGTTAAAAATTAACTAGATTTTTTTCACTCTAAAAACAAGTTTGATGTAGATTTAATGTAAGTTTAACCTCAAGCACAAGTTTTTTGACAAAAAAACAAAATGATATTCATTCATTCAAATCGAGAGATTGCATCATTCAACACCGCTAAAAACATAAAGCAGAAGTTACTAGGCAAATAAATATGATTTAAAATAAAATATTTTTATACATGAATCAAATCTTATCAACTACTGTCAATATATCTTGGTCATTGGATTATGATCAAACGACTTAAATTTTAATTTTATAAATTTCAACTCACAAATTGACATAGTCAAAATATATGTTCTGATTTCCATTCAATGGCCAGAAATGTGTTGACTGTGGTCAGTGAGGGTTTTGCAATTGCAGAAAATCTATCTAAATCAATAAATAATCGCTCAAAAATAATTTCACTTGTGTGACTTTCAAATCCAAATCCAAATTCCAATCTCAATCTCTCTCACTCATGAAAAGATGGCTAACATTGGTTTGAAGAGGATTGTGGGTGCAATTAACAAGTGGAGGCATGATGTTTGAATATCAATTGAACAACACTGCCAGCCAGAAATACATGTTAATGTTTCTCCCTTGTGGAGCTCTTTTGGTGACAAAGTCTCCTATTGATACCGTATAAAGACATGGAAACTGCTTAAGAGGCCCCTCCATTGCTTAAAATTCAATGAAAACATCTATCAGAAACTATATTTCAATAGAATTTGTAAGCAAAAAAAACACTTATTGGAAGTTATGTTTTGAAAGGTTGAGAAATTTGGGGGACCTGCACAATAAGATCAACATTGTTGACCCGTAAAACAATGAGTACTCTCCGCCTTTGTTTTATATATATGCAAATGTGTGGGGTGTCCTTATTTTGATGAATGAATTGAATGGTAAGGGATTATTAATTTGTTGGTTTCTTTTTTAAAATACTCAACTTATTTGAAGTTTGAACGCCCATTGACTCAAACTATTGACACAAGTTTCAACTCTTAGGGTCGGCCATTCGACTAATTCACAGTCAACCGATTAGGGCACACGATTGCAGATTTTGAACACATGATCTCTTATGGTGTTGAGATACTTACCACTCAACCGACCCTAGGTTGGCTATGGGGGTACTTTCTTACCTTATTTTTATCATCTTGATGTTATGTTAAAGAAAGTGACCAGAAAAAGGAATGAAAGTGCAAAAACATTCAGCAGTAGATGTCATACGGATTGAAAGTAGCTCAATTATTAAGTATAATTCAGTCTAAAGGCATGAATACTGCTTAAAACAAATCCAGTTCTCTACAATAATAACTGGGAGAATAACCCTCCTCCACAATTATTCAACTTCACTACGGTATAGGAATTATATTATAACTGTCACAGCATAGCTGTTTTACAAACTTCAACTATTTTATGAAATACTAAGAACATAGTCATACTACAACATTCACATGATTATTATTTTCTCCCCTTTGAACTTGCTCCAGGTAATAAAAAGCCTCTGGAAAGGGGTAATAGCGATTATGCATGGCCAGCATCTCAGAAACTTTTGCTTATTAAAAATATAAATTCTTATCTTTATAATGACACCAACAACGATCATTCATTGTTATAGGGAAAATTATTTAACAATATAATTGAGATGATTAAAAAAACAGCCCATAGTCTCCTATTTTCTTACTTGATCCAATCCAGTTTATTACATCTTTTTGAAGGTTGAAGAAAATGGACATATATTTGTATCATGTTTGTTATACTTTTTTGAATAAATTATTTGGGGTTATTAATTATTGTTTGTGATATTTTCATGAATAGTTTGTTGTATTTTTTTTTAATATTTTATTCGTAAGTTAAGATTCTCTCCATTTGAAGAGATAGACACATAAAAAATCTTAATAATAATTAATGATGGTGGGATACTTTTATCGATGAGACCCACCACCTATTTTTTGTGTCTATCGTTAATAACGACAATCTCCATTTATTTTTACTTCATGAAAATCGAGGACAATTTAAAAAAAAAAAAGAAGAAAAAATCATCTCAAAAAGCCGAAATAGGCTATATATATTATTTATTAGTATTTGAGTAGGTTTGGTAAAGACCTGATTGACGGAGGTGCTGCGACGGAAGGAAACCAAATTTGTTATATAATTGAATATTTGTTTCTCTCTTTTGCAATCGGTCCAAATTCCAAAACCTCTCAATCTCTCCGTACTCTGTTAAATTATGCGAATTATGTTTTTTTTTTTTCTCCATCTTTTGTTTGTATAAAATTAAGAAGATCTCATTCATCTATTTTCTGAGATACATATAAATTCATAGATTTAGATAGCAAATTGTTTAGTTGTTGGATTAGAAATTTTGGGAATTGAATGGAGTAAATATTCATATTAGTGTTGTAAATAGTTTCTTATAACCATTGAAGCACGGACACACACACGACACAGCTAATAATTTGAAAACATCACATCGTGCACCTGTCCGGCACCGGGACACATCTAATCCAAGGAGTGTCGTGCTTTATAAGTTATAACGTTGTAAATTATATATATTAAAAAAAAAAGCTATAAAAATTGCAATATAATTCTTTTCAACATTTACCTTTTTCACATTACAAACTATGAATTAATTAATTTCTGGAATACTTTTCCACTTTACTCATGATTCATTTCTTTGCTTTCCTTATTGGATTTCTACTACTGCAGATATTAAGTTGATTACTAGGGTCAGAGATTTCTTTCATCTCAGTCATGGCAAATAGTAAGTTGAAAATTGCTTTTTCTAAAGAAATACTTATTGCTTAATGCATCTATTGCTACAATGAACACAATGTTATATGTCTCCTGCAGGACTTCTGTTTGACGACAGCACTGAAATTGGATTTTTTTGTAAACTCACCAATGCCTATTGCTTGGTTGGCCCTGGAGGTTCCAATAACTTCTACAGGTTTTCAATCTTTTCATGTACTAATCAAATATATTTCCTATTGGAATTTTGCATTTGGTTTCAAATGGATTGGAATTCCGTACCAGTTCACCAGATGAATAAATGTATGTGTTTTTGGTACAGTGCAATTGAGGCTGAACTAGAAGATGCGATCCCTATCATCAAAACCTCCGTTGGTGGCTGTTCTGGTGTTGGTCGTTTTTGTATTGGTAAAGTTTTTTTCTTTAAACTTTTATATCGTAATGAGTATTGCCGAAGTTGTGGGGTTTTAGATAAAAGGAGTAGAGAAATAATCAGTTTGATTTTTATTTTTTTTTAATAATTGCTTGATATAAAAGCCAACAATGTAAAATTCTTATATTTTTTAATGACTCCAATAATATATAATTATTATATGCAAATTTGTTTAAGGGTATAATTGGAAGTGAAAAAGTCAGCCCAAAACCATGTATTCCCTTTACATTTAGTTTAAATATTACAATAAAAAGATGGTAACATCAGTTTTTCCTATTTATTGTTTTGTTTATGCTAATGGGACCTTATAAGTTTACCTTTCTATTGTTTTGCAGGAAACAAAAATGGGCTTCTCTTGCCCTATACAACCACACTCGAAGGTGATTTCAGCTGTTAGGCTATCCATTTAGTTTATTCTTGGTACAATTGAATGCTTATATTAATGCAGTGGGTCATTGTTTGTCGAAACATATTCACTCCCCTTTCCACCATGAAACAACTCACCCAATTGTTTAGGTCACTAAAGAACCTAAACTGTTCTTTTAAATAGCATTGTCAAGCTTATCTAACCTCCATTTCCCGGCATTGTAGATAGTAAAATACATAGGGAAAAGACTTTGCATTACTCTCTTATTTTATAAAGGAAAGTCAGTTAGTATGAGGTTCTCTTGGTAATGATTGATGGTTCACATGTCATACTAATATCGTCCATGTATTTTTTAATGGGAGTGAGAGTGATTAAAAATTAAAAATATGTTGAAACAGTGCTGTCAAATATCTGTTATGGTGTTGCCATGGAGGATTGTGAGGGCTGACTTTTTGACAACTGCCATGCCATTTTGTGAAGGATGGTGGCGCCATGGTGCTTTATGGTGGATTTTTGGATTTCTTCCATCGACAATGAAAGCACACCAATTAAAACGTAGCGCCGACTAAGTCACTCCTATGTACCACATATTTGGTAAAAAAAATGAAATACCATTTTTACTTGCACTGAAGAATATTTTGAGCTAGGAAACTTTGGTTTAGTGTTATTAGCACCAATGAGGTGAACAATTATAAACTACCTAGACTATTTTTATGGCTTTTGGACAGTTGTCAACAGAAAAACATAAATATACCAGATTGTTTAAAATATTTTTTTAACAAAAGGGTGTTTCATGATGATTGTCTAGACTCAAAGGGTTATCTAACTATCAAGTATCCAAAAGATACTGTAAGTTTTGTCTGCATGCAAGTATCTGGGATCTTTTATCAGCAGTCTTGGCCTTTCACATTTTGTTTCTTCCATTTTTTTGTTGGGGTTATTTGTCTTTATCAGAACGCAAAAATACTCAGAAGTGTTGCCTTTCCTTAATTATCACTTATTACTTTCTTTATATATGGCTTTTATATATACTGTTTCATCTTTGTTGTGGAATAGAACTACACACCATTTGTGATATTGCAGTACTTGATATTTTTGCCATGGTTATCTAAAGAATTGCAGAATATAAAAAGAAGTCTGCCTGATGGAGTTGCTGTTCAGCTCATGCAAAAAGAAATGTGTGCTTCTTCAAGATTTATAGCATGTAATGACTATGTGGCCCTTGCACACGCCGATCTTCACTGGGTATTGTCTTAATTGTACATCATAGATTTCTTTTCCAGGCCACTATCTCATTCTTGTTTAAGACAGGCTGATTTTGATAGAAACTCGTTTTCTTCTTAATCATGGATAATGAATGAAGAAATGGATAAATTATAACATATATGCTTCTTGTCATTCTGAACATAATCACCTAAAATATTTAACTTTTGGCCATAATTAGCTCAATCATAAATAGTTTCTTGAAGATAATAGACAAATTTTCATTGAAAAGTTTGCTGTCTTGTATGGTAAGACCAGGTGATTTGACCATGCCACCTGTGCAGGTTATTTTATTTTTGTTGGTTTTGGTTCAGAGTTGTTCAATATATTATATAGTTCAAGTACTTCATTCTTGTTGACCATTAAAATGACGAGGAAATTGAATGTTATGTAGATGGGTAACTAATGGTGGTCTGTGCATTTTATTATATAATCCAAGTACTTCACTCTTGTTGACGTCAAATTAAAATGACGAGAAGAATTGAAGGTTATGTAGTTGGGTAACTAATACTGGTTATATAAGAGGACTCTGATTTTGGCAAGGGTGCTATTACTTTTGTTTGTCCAGCCATTTGTATGGTGATTGCACACATATCAGTGAAGCCAGGAGAGTCATCATTAACATATTTCTTTTTATCCAGAAAATTAAAATAGATAAAATAGAGTATCATTTATCTTCTGGATTTTTAAATGATTCTTAGTTTGATCTAGTATTTACTGCCATATATTGTTCAGGATGCTAAGGAGTTAATCACAGATGTCCTTGGGATAGAAGTTTTCAAGCCGGAAGATTATTATAGTTTATTTTCTGGAAGTTACTGTGCCTTATCCAACATAGGTGGTTTGGTTAGTACACAAGACATGTTCTCTTGAACAGTTAAAATTTGTAATTCAGCTACGAGTACTTTCTTTTAACGATATACTTGCTGCAGATCCACCCTTATGCTTCCAAAGAAGGCTTGGATGAACTTTCTGCAGCTCTTGAAGTTCCTTTGGAACCTGGGACCGTCAACCGAGGCAGCCAAGCTATAGCTCCTGGCATGACCGTAAATGATTGGACAGCCTTTTGTGGTTCAAGCACCACAAGAGCAGAGCTCTGTGTGATTGATAGAGTTTTCAAGCTGAGGGAACCCGCCTTGCCATTATGAATGTTGGATGGGACGAGGAAATTGCTCATTGGTAGCTACATTTGAGTTTTGGTTTTAATACACTCTTCATGCTATGTTGATCTGTACCTTTAATCATTTCTAAGATGTTAGTATGGGTTTTTATTAGAGTTTTTTCTGTTCTTTGTAGGTAAGTAGTTTTTATAAACTTGTGATGCCTTTTTTATTATTTCAATTATTAGGGGTTTGTCATTCATGAATCTAATACGAAATCCGGTGCTATGGTTAACATGGTAAAACTTCTGATCTATACTGGTGTATGCAATCATTTATTTTCACTCGCACCTTTTATATGTATACTATTAATCTTTCATAAATAACGTATACTATTAATGTTATTATTGTATTACTTTAAAAAATGCCAGCTTTTTTTAAAACTTGCTTCATAATATAAAAAATACACTTCGTTATTGTTATAAAAAAAAAAAAAAATTCATTCAATTTCTTCCTGCAGCATGTGAATGGTGGATCTACAACTAAGCCCTCTCTCTATCCTTTGATTTCTATAGATTTTATGGGATGAACAAATTTGAATTAAGAATTGAAGGAGGTGTAACGCTACTGCTACAAGCGGTGGTAAAACTTTTTCTTCTCTCCCACACCATTCTACCCATTTTTTATTTCCATTAAAAAGGCCATGGATGAAACACGTATTTTTTCTTCTTAAATGCCACATTTGGAACCACCTTACTGTTGTCATCCACACAAAGTTAAACCAAGTTTTGAAGGTTGCCAGTTTTTTCTTTGTCTCTTACCTGTTTAGATCCGACTGATTTACCCGCTTTCCGATGAAACAAAAACCCGATAAAACCGGGCTGTGAAACGGAAGGAAATGGTTGACAATTTTATGCTCGTTGGTTGTTGATCGGAATGAGATTTCCGGTCCAAATCCGACCGAACCTGACCGGTGCTCTACCCTACCCACAAAATTACTTAAAGATCACCCACCGAAAAGGTTCCCATGTTAGCAACAAAAATTGAACTTACTTTTTACCATGTCCTGCCAATTTTTATATTATTTTCTACCTATATTATGTGCTCCACGAATAAACAAAATAGTTATAAGGAATTATCATGACTTTACATAGATGAATAATTATCATTTCTGCACATTCAATGCCAACACTTAGTCTTTGTTAGGAGTTTGGAGGGAGGGGAGGAGGGAGTCTTGGAAAAAATAAAAGGAAGAAGTAAGTGGAAGAAATAAAAGGTGTTGAAAGGAGAGGGTATTGGGGGTTATTTTTTGGCTAAAATATGGTACTCGTCTCTGCAAATATGCCTCGTTTAAATTTTGGTCCTTGTAAAAAAAAAATTTTGTTTTTGGTCCTTGCAAAATTTTTTGTTTTTTAAAATAGTCCCTCCAGGGACTATTTCAGAAACAAAATTTTTTGCAGGGACCTGTTTAAAAAACAAAATATTTTGCAGGGACCAAAAACTACAAAATGGGTCCAGTCATCATGTGCCACGTATACAAATCATCACAAAA
>Ga0228710_1007323_pt1 | contig 16344 bp, 7 predicted proteins | sample MedpolnodulmetaG_FD_177995 | JGI IMG/M metagenome (GOLD analysis project Ga0228710, IMG submission 177995) | Root nodule microbial communities from Medicago polymorpha collected in Santa Monica, California, United States - pink nodules | ecosystem: Host-associated > Plants > Roots > Nodule... | reverse complement strand
ATATATGGGTTAATTTCTAATTATGTTATTTATTTTCTATTTGTTTTGATTAATAGTCACTTCGCCAATCATTGTTAAATTAGTGGTTGATGGAATACAGATTACCAAATTGCTGTTGTTTTCACTTCTTTTTTAGTTTGAACTGTTGGTTCTCTCATTGTGTATAAGTACATTTTAGTTTAAATAGTTCACAATCATGCACTGCTTTAGATGGTTTGAGGTTTGATTTTCTAAATTTGAAGTTACAATTTAGATACTTTAGTGTCAGCTGAGTTCTGTCCAAATTTTTTAATGTTTGCTTTATGAACTGAACTAAATATGTTATAGTATAATAATACTATTATGTCGTTTATTTTTTAGAATATTCAATTTTAGCAAATATGGCCTTTTGAAAACTGGCTTTAAAGCTGAATTTCTAGTAATTTTTCCCACTGATGGTCGGAGCTATTTTTTAAGAGTTAGTATAACAAATACATATAACCATTGAATTGAAGAAAACAATGTATGAAACTATATCATTGTCTTTGATGATTTATCATTGTAGTTATGTATTAGAAGTAGTTATTCTCATTTCAATTACTTACTCTCTGAGGGAAAAATGGTACTATTTTGACATGTTCAGACTTTGCACATATGCCTACCTTCAGCTATACAAGTCATACCATCTAAAGAACAATGACTTTTTCCCCCTTTCATTTTACTTCCTTATGATTTGTTTTGTACAGAATGTGAAATTAGGGGTCGTTGGTCTGGGAGTGACACCTTTCCACAGAATAATTTATGTAGCAATGTGTGGTACGTGTATAACCTATCATGTTATCTTAACATTATGAGGGTGTAGTTATGTCCTAGATCTGTAAACAATCTGTGTGGTGCTCCTTTATTAACATGGCCGTATATCTGCATTTTTATTTTGATATTTGTATATGTGAATGAATTTCAATGAAAACAGAACCTGTAATTGTTCTCTAAATTTTTATTGAGGCCAGCGATATGTGATGATGCTGCATAGTTTGAACCTGAACTCTTTATGCATTCTCCTGTCTTAAAAACCTATTCCACATATGAGGATAGAGTCTAAAGTTTGAAAGGCATAGCTTTCTGAGATTTAAACATATATATTAGATCATGGCATAGTTAATATCTACTTTGTAAACTGCTTTAGAATGAGTAGAAGCTCACTTTTCAATTTGTTCCAATTCTGATTTATTTGATCAACTATATATCAGTTAAAGAAAATTCATTATTCTAGGACATCATTAACTACGTATAAGTAACAGTAGTTATATCTGACAGTTCAGCTCATGGATCTACAAAACAGGTTGTTAATTGTATATGGAAGCATCCTGATGCATCGACAGTGTATCTATGATGGTGCTAATTTGCGGCAGAATTTGTGGCAGCACAGTATTGCCAATTTGCTCCATTATAGTTGTTATTTTTTCCTTGAATAGGAGATGATGCACCAAAACATGCTTAATACAGAGGATCTAGATTGAGTTCATGTATGATGTCCTGTAGTGGCAACTGAAATAATTTTTTCATTCGAAATTATCACACGTAAAGCTGAAAGCTTCTGTGGCATTTCTGCCTTGAATCTTGGTTAAATGTTGCACGGCTCAGGTACCACCATACTGTAAGGCCTTAAAAGATAAGAGGTCGTCACAAAATCAAATCCCTGTGTCCTTAATAAAAGTTCCAGTGTCCCACCTACAACATCTACATTCAGCTTGTAATATGGATTCATGGGAATACTCCACCTAGATGTCGAGTTGGACAATTCTGGAGAGCTAGTGGGGCAAACACTGTTCATCATTGCATTGTTTTCCTCAATTCTGGAGAGCTTGTAATATGGATTCATGCCCTAAGCCGTTTTTACAGTAGAAATTACCTCAATATTTTTGTTTACAAAAGCGAGCAAGCCAAAAACTAAAACACAAGGATGAAACATAAGAGACAACCTCTAATGGAGAATGAGGTATAACATATACCCAGCTTAGAGATAAAGTGAGTAGATACATTTTCAAAGCTAACACCAAGAGGTCAGTGGAACCAAATCTATTTTGCCCTTAGACAATCTTTGAAGACACGACCAATATCTTCTTCAGCATCAACATCACCACTTCGCAGGTAAGAGAGGTCAATAATCATACCTTTGTGAACAAACTTCTTTGATGGGAGGTTGTCGTGAAGAATTTTCCAAGCCAAGTAGTGTACATGCTTAAGGATAGTTCATATTCCAAAACTTTGTCCAAACTTTTGAGGTGTAGACGAAAAGGAAAAAAATGCATACTGCAACATTCTTTTGTAAGACTTTTGAAGTTAACTATTTTTTTTTTTTTTAGAAAGATTATGGAGTATATTTTTATTCTAACACACATCCAACACACTCTTTTCTATTTGCTCAAATTCATATGACCCTATCAAACCATGTGGTTTCCTTATAAAGTTGGTGGAACTCATGAATTATTTTGAGAAATTTGCTCTTTAGATCCCTAGCAACTTCTCACAAGCATCTTAAATTTTTAAAAATAACTCAAACGATAGTCAACTACTGTTCACAAGTGAACAGTTGTTAACTATCGTTGGAGACTCAACTCAACCATACAGAAGCGGTAGTTAACTACGGTTCAACTCAACACAAGACATATTTAGACTTAACTAACAACTATTTCAACGAAATCATAGAAGTACTCACCATCACCAACAATACATTAATTAAGTATCAAGCTAGAGAAAATATATACCATTATGAAACTCCCAAATAATTCAAACAGAGTGCCCCCATCAAACTGGCAACCCCAATGTTCTGGAAAAATCCATGCAAATCCAAACAACCATGTGAAAAAGAATATCAGGAATTCCGTTATGCAATCATAACATAATGAGATGTATCACCACTTGAGAAATCCTCGACTAAGTGAAGAAGAATGACTTTTCTACTATTAGCCTTTAGGTAAATGATACCTTAAAACACATCAACATCGAATAATTTGTTCATTTGGAATCACACACCCATAAAGATACATGCTAAGAGAAATCATTTGATGATTTGGTAGTTCCGAATAATCCTTGCCTCTTAATTTAAGCAAAAATGAATTAAACGATTAAATTAGTTTTTGCTTATCATCTTTGTTTGAACTCTGATTTAATTTTCCAGCTACATATTTCTGGATTTACTAGTGGCATTTGCATGTCCAACTCTCAGATCGATTTATTCTTCCCTTTCCTAAGGTTACTTTTAGTAAATTGATTGTGTATTATCAGTGAAGCTATATCATTAAAACTTCAAAAAATTGCTTTTGCGAGAGGAATTGATGGTTTTGTCCTGTTATTGAGAACAATTAACACAAACAGTTATTGAGAACAATGAACGGTAGTTAACTACGGTTCCTATTACGATTGAGTCTCCAACAGTAGTTAACTACTAAGTAATTGGCGGTATTTTCGCAAGTTTGTGATGATTGTGAGCAATTGTTAGTTAGGTGCCTAAAGAGCAATTTTGTAATTTTGAAGGGTGTCAATATACTACGTTAGAGAGTGTGTGTTTAGCCTCCATCTATTCTATTAACTTATATAATATTATATAATATGCAATGCCAAAGCCCGTTACAATAAACCCTGGTTTTTATAACAAACTTCAAATATATTGTGCCCTATAACAAACTACAATATATTTGAAGTTTGGTTTTTATTGTAGTCGGATGGCGCCAGACAGCTAGGGAGACGATCGGAACCACGTCGTTCCTTCCTTCTTTTCCGCTTACGGAGGAACCAACAGCCACTAAGAGGTAGCAATCAACTACCTCCACCAGAACCTTATCATCACCATCGCTACCCACTCTTCCGTCTGAACTTGTGGAAGAAATCCTGTGTAGATTACCGGTGAAGATACTCCTGCAACTCCATTGCATCTGCAAGTCCTGGAAATCTCTAATTTCAAATGATTGTAAATTCGCAAAGAAGCACCTTCGCATGTCAAAGAAGCACCTCATAAGCAGTGTGGACGACGACTCAGGTGAATTACTTCTTTGGGATTCCTCAATTTCCTCTATTTTTAGGAATATATCGACCTTTACTGTCGCACAAACTCAACTCAATTGCCCAATCCCCTTGAATAGACTTATTGGTTCATACGGCAATAATTTGGAAATTTGCTCTTGCAACGGTATCCTCTGTTTCACCTTTGCTGGATGTTCTTCTTTTCTGTGGAAACCTTCCCTTAGAAGATACAATATATTGCCTCCTTCTTCTCCCTCTTCATATAGCATTGGATATGATAATTTTAATGATGTTTATAAGGTTGTTGCTGTTTCTTTCTTTATGGACAAAAAGAAAGAAGTTAATGTTCATACTTTAGGTACTAATTATTTGAAGAGGATCCAGGACTTCCCGTATTCTCTCTCCATACCTGGACCGGGAGTATTTGTGAGTGGTACTATTAATTGGTCGATATATGATGTTTCTGATGCCATTGTTTCTCTTTTGGAAAAGGAGTCATATAAAAAAATTTCGCTGCTTCATTTGAAGAAGGATTATTGGACTTGGACCTTAGGGGTGTTTAGGGATTGCTTGTGCATCTTTGCGAGGAGTAATATGTTTTTGGATATTTGGATTATGAAGGAATATGGAAATATAGAGTCTTGGACCATATTGTACAGCGTTCCTGTTCCTATCATGGGTCGGTGTGTCCCTATCTCAAGGCTGTATATATTTCTAAGAATGATCAAGTGTTAGTTCAATTTCCAAATTGCAGCTGGCTGTTTATGATTCCAGAAAAGCTATTTTCAAGATTTCTAAGATTCAATACACCAATGGTTGGAAGGGCCCAGAAGTCTACGTTGAGAGTTTGATATCACCTTGTTTATAATATCACGTGATGAGATTCAACTGCAACATTTATGAGTTTTGTTTACGTTAGGTAGTTTCTATTTGTTTTGATTACTAGTGACTTTGCAAATAATTGTTAAATTAATGGAATACAAGTTGACAAATTGGTCGTTTTTTAGGTAGAGTTGCTGGCACTCTCATTTTGTATTACATTTTAAATAGTTCACCATCATACATTGCTATAGATGTGGCTTGTCATTTGATTTCCGAAGATTGAAGTTGCAATTTATATGTTAATGTTAGCTAAGTGCTACTCAAATATCGCAATATTTGCTTCAAATCTTGCACATTACATTATGAACTGAACTAAATACGTTAAGGTATAATAATACTCCCTTTGGGCTCAAATATAAATAAAAGTTGGTCAAATAAAGTTCCCGTGTTTGGTCCAAATTTTCGTAAACTTTTGCTTATATTTGAGATCGGAGTAATATGGTTTTTATGTTGTTTTTTAGAATATTCAATTTTAGGAAATATAAAGCCTTTTGAAAACTGGATTTCCTGTGTTTTTCCCATCGATGGTTGGAACTATTTGTTAAGAATTTTTATAATGATAGATAGATAGATACATATAGGCACTGAATTGCAGAAAACAATTTACGGAATTGTCGCATTGTCTGTGATTATATATCTTTGTAGTTATGTATCAGAAGGACCTGCTCCCATTGTAATTATTCACTCTTCGACGGAAAAATGGTACTATGTATGATATGTTTCAAATTTTGCACCTATTTTCACCTTCAGCAATAAGTCATACCATATAAAGGACAATGATTTTTTATTTCTTTCCTTTAATATGCTTTTGATTTATTTTGAATAGAATGTGAAATTGATGGTAGTTTCTCTTGGAGTGATATCAACCCCCTAAATAGTTTTTACCTTAAAATAGTATCAGATTGTAGAGAATGCTAATTAAGGTTTTCACTTCCTCTATTTTATGCATATGGTTATTTATGCAACAATGCTTCATACCCGTATAACCTATCATCCTGTCCTACCTACATGAGTATTGATTTCTTTAATATTCAATCTGTTTTTTCCCAAGGTTCTGTAGAAGGGACTGTGTGTTGTAAAGTACTTGTTAAGAAACAGCAAGGTGGGAGGGCAGAATTTGCGGCAGCACTGTAAAATGTTGCCAATTTGTTCCAATATAGTTGTTATTTTTTTCTTTGAATAAAAGATGCTTAATATGGAGGATCTAGATTGAGGGTGAGTTCATGTATGATGTCCTATAAAGGCAATTGAAATAATTTTTTCATTCAAAAGTATCACATGTAAATGCAGGTTTGTGAAGACAAGGAGCAGCAAAAGTCAAGCTTAAAGCTTCTGTGACATTTCTGCCTTCAATTTTGGTTAAATGTTGGATGGCTCAGGTTCCACAATTATGTAATTTCTGACTTTGAAAGTAATTTGAATTGTTGTAAACAACACTAACAAAAACATGTGTTTTAGTAATCTATTTTGTTTACATGAGCAAATGAAGTGGATTTGAGTATTGATTTATGTATCTCCTTATTTTCCTGATGATTGCTCTTGCTATGTATCAGAGGTTTAACTTTATATTTTATTAAAAGTTAAAAATATAGAAGCATAAATACAATGAGAGTCATTCCCAAAAGCTTCATCATTTCCTTTTATAACACTCACAGTGACCATTCTTCCAACATCACTTCTCACTCCTCTTGCCCCATCTACGCTCACAATGACATTCATTTAGTGTTTGGCCAGTTTGTGATAAAACAGTTTGGTAATGGTGTATTTAATTCCAAGCTTCTTATTTAGCACTTTCAACCTTAATCTCATTAGTTGTCAAAACACATTATTTCTCGGTGTTTAAAATTGAATATGTCATAACAGGTAGATTCTTAAGCCCGAGCCTGCATTATTTATCCTTATTTTTCAATGTATAAGTGGATGCATATTACTGAGTTATTTTTTGTTAAATTTAATCCATCATTCTAAACCACCGTTGACTCGGTATGAGTAACAATAGTTCTATCTGTCAGTTTCGCTTATGGAACTACAAAGCAGGTTGTTAATTGTAATGGAGCATCCTCATGCATCGACGGTGTTTCTTACCTGTGATGTCCTCGGTCTAGAAGACATCTGATAGAAACTGATATCCTTGTTCAAGTCTCCCAAACATTTGGCGCAAGTATATTTGTTGATAAAGCCAAAAATCCAGAATGTTTTAAGAATCTAGTTGTTATACAGTGCCTGAAATCCTTTGTGAAGATCCATGTTCTCGTTTCGATTTATTTGATGGATCTCCAGGACTATATGAAGGAGAACAAGCAAAGTTGGTCGAGGCCAAGGCAACTCTCCATTCTGAGCCTCTCATTGTCCGCCCTTCTGCTCATTGGCATGCTTATGAAGAGTTTTCAAATGTTCAAAATACTAGAGGTTGAATGAAGCAGTTAAGAATCGATTTGGTGTTTGGCATGTTTGTTACTCAACGCACTCATCCAAGCAAAAATGGGAAGAGGCACTTCAATTTCTTGTTCCAAGTTTGGTTGTTTCCACAACCCCTCCCTGCAGGGCAATGCAGCTCAATCATGTTAAGAAATACTGTTTTATTTCTAGTCGGTCTCAAATCTCAATAGCTCTGCTAAAGTTTTTCATATTGTGCAGGGTGCGCAATGAATTTTACCATTAGATTAAAATGTTCCACACGATAACACAGTAGACATGCTACATTATATATTTTCTTTTTGTTTTTCCCACTAGCGGACTCTCTGGTCACAAACAGTCTCCACCGATGACCTCTCACATGGCCGTTTCCATTGCTTTTTGTCAACAAATGTTTTTAGAAGCAACAACAAAATAAAAGAATCATAATCCAAAACTTAATACACTGTTCAAGAACAATCACCAGTAAAGCAATAAAAGTTTTAGATCTGGATCTTCGTTCCCTTTTTTTCCTTTCCCCATACAGTTTAAATTTTAAATATCATGGTTAATGTCACCTTCATCTTTGAGTTTTCTAAATTATGAAGAGAAGAAGAAATGACTATGTGGCGATGCAGAAAAAAATGATTTAAAAGAAAAACAGAAGAAAGATTGATGGTGCGAAAACGTGAGGTAGAATTAAATAAATTTCGCTGAGATTTCCTCTTTTCCATTATGCTTTGATCGGTGTAGCCACTGAGATTTGCTAAGGTTGATTTTTTTTTTTTGAAAAACAAAATAAAAAAACAATGGTCAGTGTGTAACAATGGCCTGAGTGTGCAACTGAAAGTTTTACATTCATTTTAGTTATATGTATTTTTGTGTAGCTTTCTATGTAGATAATTGGCAAGGAATAATTTTCGGTGCCACTTCATTCACAGATTGGCTTGATGGTTTTTCAATTCATTCACAAATAACATAGCCCGTAAAATATCACTTTTTCTTTTTCTAAACTAGTCCACAAATTATATCTTTACTGCACAAGGATTGCTGAGTTTATTGAAGTAGTTTTGATTCCAGTTCTAAGTGGAAGAGGAAGAAGAACAGAAGACAAAGAAAGTGGCGAAAGTAGAATATGGTATAGGCAAGTGTAGCATAGGCTCTACCAAAATGTTGTTAATGTACCATAGGCGATATGTTTTACTCACGCACGCTAGCCTTCCTCTTTGATGCATTTGTCAAACTTGTAAACTGTTATCATGTGCTTTAAGGGGCCACTCAGTCTTGTGCAAAAACTAAATCACCCGTCAAGCAGTGCACTGATGTGATCGCACTGGAAAAATTAACTCTTCCTGGTAATCGCTCACATATCACATTATTTGGAAGAGCAAGGCTTGGTCTCCAAGATATCGACTTTTCAAGAGGAGGATGTAATATTCGGTTAATGTCCCTTTGTGAACAGTTTCAAGTGGTGTGGAACAAGAATTCTTGGATGATGCTGCAGAAGTGAAATGGGAGAGGTCACTAGGAAGAAATGAGGATTTGCATAATGTGAATAAGTATCAGCAATCTGAGGTTCAGGAAAACACAAAAGTTCATAAGAGTGCGTCTTATGAAAATATATCAGAAAGTATTACAGGTCAATGAATCTTCCTGTGCTTCGGCCTCTTCCCTCGTTAGTGGAACTTGTGAATTCCAGGAAACATGCCAAGAGGGGAACTGATCATTAATCTTACTCGGTTAACTTTGATTTGCAATGCTGTGAAGTGGGAAATGCCCATGTGTAATTCATTTCATCTATGTTGCAACAGTTGGCGAGAAGCAGCAAGGTGAGAGGGCAGAATTTGCAGCAACACTTGTAAAATGTTGCCAATTTGTTACTCATTTCAAAGCGTTTAAGGTTTTTACTCAAAAATTAAGAAATGTAACAATGGTGTCAAAAACATGACAATTTAACTAAACTAATTCTATTTACCATTGGTGTAATGTTTTGGAAGTGGTGTACACTCAATTAATTAGAGGGTACAACTGGAAGTAAATAATAATTTTACATTGAAAAGTGCAAGTGACTTTCATTGTAAAACAATTTTTTTTGGTAAAGCGACAGTCATTTTAAAACAGAGCGAGTACAATATAATTTAAGGCCCAAGAAGTTTTTTTTTTTCCTTCTCTTTTTCAGCTTATGCAATTTTAGTAAAGATTTTCATTCCTCTTTCCTGACTTGGAAAATCAGTTGCATTGCTGTATGCAATACTAACAAAAAGATTTTGTTTTAGTGCTTATTTGGCTATTTGCATATTGATTTCCACATCTCATTTATTTGCTTCTATATGACCATGGCCTTAAATGTGCATTTTTGTTTTGATATTTGTATATGTGAATGAATTTTTATGAAAACTTGAACCTGTAACTGTTCTCTAAATTTTGATTGAGGCCAACCATGTGGTAATATATAGTTTGAACCTGAACTCTACACATATTACATTCTCCTGTCTTAAACCCATTCCACATTTGGGGAAAGAGTTTAAAGTTTGAAAGGCATACAGATTTAGGAAATTTTACCTCATACCCCTACAAACCACATAGAATACCAATTTTAAACTTTTTTTTAAGAATCACACCCACTAGTGGAAAACTTGCCCCAACAAAATCTTTCGGTGCTAATATAAAATTGGCATGTTCAGGTGAAAATCACCCCTCAAAATTGCCAATTGTTTCTTAATCTTCTCTAAAAAATCAACTACTCCTTTCGGTCACTATTATAATCAAAAATTCACTTTTTAGATTCATTTAATAAATGATGTACATTTTTTGCTTATAATAGTGACTGGAAGGAGTACCTTTTTTACTTTGATGAGTTCTAAGTTATCGAGTTCACATTTTTTTCTCAAGACATAATCAATTTAGAATTAAGGGTAAAACGAAAACCTTAAAATTGATTGATTGAACGGATCTAAAAAATTATTTGGGAACTGAATTTGTTGATTTCTTTATGGAAATGAAAAGAAAACAATCAAACACCAACTAACCAATTCATCAATGGTGGATGTTATTTTGTTGCTGTTAAAGTGGTATTGTTCATAACACCAACAAACCAATTACTCATAGGGAGCATCACATGGGCGGTTTCAAGGCCCAGCGAGCCCGGGCAGACGCCTGGGCTCTGACCCAATTTTTTTTGTAAATTCCTCTGAATTTTTTATATATACCACTATAAATTGTGCAATTTCTTTAGATTTTTTTTTATTTGCTTGCAATTTTTGATGTAAATCCCTATAAATGTGTTGCAATTTTTTTTCCCCAGACTTTATAATAATCTTGGCTCCGCCACTAGAGCATCATCAACATGTTTCATAAAGAGAAACCAAAATGTTATGAAGAAAAATGAATGGGTGAGTGTCGAAACGTGGAAAATAAAATGGGAATGAAGATTGGTAGTAATTCTGGAAATCTTTATGAACCGGAACAAATATGAGGGGTGACTGGATGTGATTTTAAAAAAAAAGATAAAATTGGTATTTTTTATGGTTTATAGGGGTAGAGGGATGGTGGGAGGGGTATGAGGTAAAATGTTCACATTTTTTTTTTTAAGGAAAATGTTCACAGATTAGCCCAATTTTTTTGCAAAGTGATAAGGGAGACCATGACAATTTTATTTTTTTTTTAGGAAAGGGAGACCATGACATGACATGACCATGATAATTTCACATCAATGTTAGCTCTCTGTGAACTACTCCCTCCGGTCCTATATATAAGAAAATATTCTTTTTTAGATACATTTAATAATTAATGTATTTAGTCTTCATTGTAAACGGGATACATTAATTATTCAATGTACCTAAAAAAAGAATATTTTCTTATATATAGGACTGAATGGAGTAATTTGCATAAATTTTAAATAATTTAAGGACAAAATTATATATAACTTTTTTAGGGATCAATTATATATAATTATAATTATGTCGAGACTAATTACTAATAAATTAGTCCACATGAGACCTAAATTTTATAAGCAGATTATATCTAGTATAGTGACATTGTTGTAAGATTAGCATCAAGGGGCCGCACATTTAGTTTAGCATTAGTGCTAGGTCACGATATCTATTCACTCCAATTTAAGACTTATTTTGACTAATGGTTACGATTTCAAGGACAATTTTTCCTATTCATCCTATTTAGGCTTTATTTGAGAGTTTAGAGAGGAATGAAAGGTTTTAAAGGGTTGAAAATATAGGAGAAAATAGTAAAATCTTTCACATTTTTTGAAAGAGTAATTTTTTCAGAGAATGATTAATATATTTTAAATTTTAAGAATATTATAACTATTTAGATTAAATTTGAATAATTCATGTAAACCCTCCTCCAATATAATTTTTTAGTTCCCCCAACCGAGGAGGGTTTTGTATTATGAAAAAATGAAACCCCAAAGCTTTCCCCTCTCAATGTCATATATTCTTCCATTTGCTCATTCTTTTCTTTCCAAACCCCTCTCCTCCCTTCTCCTCAAAACTCGCAAACAAAACTTATCCCTCCCAACATTTTTTATTTCCATACGCACTAATTATGATTGAGACTTTGAACCAAATAGTTAAAGAGTCGACACTAGTTCTAATGGTGTGCAAAGAGATCAATAGCACATGACCTCGTAATTTTGAAGCACCCTTACATAAATGAAAAGTAAAATGCAAAAGATGTATTACCATAAAGAGCAACGATCCAAACCATACGTTGAAAGTAAATTACAAGAAATTTTGACGCACCCTTACAGAAATGAAAAGTAAAATGCAAAAATGTATTACCATAACGATCCAAACCATACGTTGAACGTAATAAAACAGTTGATTTGAAGCACTCCACCCTCTAAGACTTCATGCCAAAACTATAACAGAAAGAAATCACTGAAGGCCTTACGTGGGAAGTCATTAGTGTTTTTACTCTTACATGTCTCTTGTCTCATATGATTGAGAGGTTGTGATACGCCATAAGAATAAATTAAAGGACTAAAGACATTAACTAAAGCATTTCTTAGTTGCAGGCTTTATGCTTGGGGATGTGGACCGTCATGATTTACACATCTACTCAGTACCTAACACATGAGATTCATTATCCCATCACTGAATAGCATGATATGCGGTCTGAACATAAGTGCACTCATTTGAAAGAATCATGTACGAGTTTACTCGATCAAGGCATTGATTATCCGAGTCATGTGGCCATGATATGGGCCAAGACGAGGATGATTGCTAATTGAAGTAAAAATAGTGATCGTAACACATGCAAATGCAACAGAATAAAGTTTGGATCTGTTTTGCGCTTAAATTATAAAATTATAAATTAGATATTAAAAGTGTACATTTGTATCAATTCTTGAAGCATGAAAAATTCTTTAAAGATGTGAAGACTCTATGTGTATTCACACCAAGACAATTCTTACCCTCAACCTTTGAGCAGTGGAACAAGAAAAATTAGAGCATATTTATGTTTTGTATTGTTGTGTGTTGTGTATTTTGATCAAATAAGTTAAGGTCTATTTATAAGTCACACACACTCTCGTCAAATAGGAGGTATTGACTAATCTTAATGACCTTTTAACTTCATATGGTCAATCATTGTAAAAAGCAATTAACATATGTTAATGACAATTTACTTGAAAAAACGGTTTCTTGCCGTATGATGTTTGACCACTATGATTTCATATAATCATCTAATTTTTTTATTATTTGATCAACGATTGACCATTACCAATTCCATATATAAATATATATAATCAATTGATAATATTTGTCATACGCTAACTTATTTGTTTAATTTTTATTTATTTCAAAAATAAATAATATGCCTAATTTATTTATATATTATTTGTACTCTTTGTACTGACAAAAAATACAATAATATTCCACTTAGAAAATTTATATTTTAATTAATTAAATTCTTCAATTTAATCATCAAATAATAAAATAATTCTTTAGCAAGCACTAGAACACTCGTTTGTGTGTGACCCTGTAGGTTCAATATTAATCAAGGTAGACGTCTAGTAACACTCTTTGACGTTCAAGTAGTGTGAAGTATTACTTTACCTTCAAGAACCAATTAGAATAATATAATATTTTTCTTCTGTCGTTACAACTCTTGTTAACTTTAGAGCATGATACAATTTGTCAAACTCTAATAAGTTAACATATATGACTTAAGAAACTCATTTCTTCTTTCATTTAATTTCCCTAACCATGGTTTTAATTTTATCATATAATTCAAACTCATTACCAAGAGTTGACGGATTCCATCTTGATTAGTCATTAATTATACAAGTATTTAATCGTATTCAATATCCTTTCAACAAGCACCCTAAGGTATTAGGTGTTCAGAATCAAAATACAATAAATAACATGTTAATTACCATGACAATCTCAGGTCAAAGAAAATTATTATATTTTTTCTTGAGAAAATTTCTATTGACATTTTAAGGTAATATCGGCCATTAGAAATTCTCAGTTGAGTCAGTTCAATGATCACATTTCTATATGCATCATCTATATATGTAATTTAATAAATGAGACTTATTAATCTTTGTCCAATAAAGACTATCACATATATATTGATCTATTCGAATTATTGATGTCCTATTCACAACAATCATACGATCAAGAACAATTTAGATTAAAAATAATAAAAGACTTGTTTCTCATTATCACAATCTCTATCATGATAACAAGTCTATAGTTTTAATCAAGGACGTTATCAAATTAACTATTTCACTAAACTGTAAACCAGATAATGAATATTTATTAATTCTAAAATTGGTTACATAATTGTTTGGATCTTGGGCATCTCCAACATTGCTCACACCCACATCTCTATCTATAGATTTAACACAGAAACTCAGAGGATCCACACTTTACTAACAAAGTTAAACACGGAGAATCTTGTCCATGATCATAGCGCATTGCTAGCAAGGTTCACCCTAAATGTACTTAGCAAGAACAATATATGTTTACACACCAGAAATTGCATCACTTAAATGTATGAAAATATATAAAATGCATGATAATTTATATCTAAACCCAAATTGCTCAAGAATATTGTTTAAAATTTACATACATTAACACAATAAAGAAAAAGCGGAGAAACTGATACATGATATTATTTTAATATAAGATCTTTGCAAAACAAAGTCCATTATTAGATCCATAATCGTGACTAACTTGAGTTTCGACGTTAGAGACAAAATTAAGAATTCAATAAAAAAAAGTAAATCCAAGGTTTTAAAAATCAGACTAGTCATTGACCTAGGGTTAATGGTCAAACCGAATTATCACTTATTAAACTGCATGGTCTGATGATATACATGACATGAGTAACTATTAGAGTTGTTCTATACTATTTTTAGATTAGAGATTTTAGTCCCTCACAATTTTCATGTAGCATAATTTAGTCTTTGACAAAAACTAATACTCAAATTAGTCCATGACGTTTTCATAATGAGGAAAAATTAGTCATTCTATTATAACGAATCTGAAACCAACTTTGTCTCATGTATAAAAAAAATCCAAAGTCCAATTTAGATATTATTTTTTGTCAAAGACTAAATTGGATCGAGAGGAAAATGTGACAAACTAAATTGAGTCTTCAGTCGTATTTCTTTACGATGATGAAGCATAATTTTTTTGAAGAAGAGACGACGGTGAAAGATACGTGCATTTTAGCAAAACAGTATGTACTAGACAAAACATCACAATACAAAACAACAGAAAACAAACTTTTATGGTATAGAATAATACATATTAAGACAAAACAATGAAGTAGCAATAAACGTCACAAGGAAGAGGGGTTTGAATTGTGACCCTTTTAAAATTATTTCTGAAACTTTAAAATAGATTGTATATGCTCAAGAAAATTCTTGGTCAGTATTAGTTAAGCAGATAAATAATTAATTGATGTATAAAGGACCAGAACATTCTGGATAGAGATAATATAAGTAGAATGATAAAATGATATTTAGTCTAATTAATAAGGTTAGTTTAGCAAGGACCAGAATGTTCTGGATAAATATAAAGGTGGAATGATAAAACAATATAATAGACTGAATTTGAACTTTGGTTAAATATTTAAGCAGTTGTTTTATCTTGGACCAGAATGTTCTGGAGGCAGTTAATTTAATCACTAAATTATAATTTAAGTTAGGACCAGAGAACTCTGGATTAATATGGTTGAGATTAATTAGGACCAGAATGTTCTGGAGATAAATATTAAAGCTTTGTGATCGCGTGTGTATAGTGTGTAAAAATAAAAGAGAGTAGAGAGAGAGAGAGAGAAAGAAGAATAACACATGAGAGTTATCCTGGTTCACCAAACCCGGCTACTTCCAGTCCCCACACTTCGTGTGAGATTATCCACTATAGTATGCAGTTGGTAGAAACTTCTAACCAACACTATAAGGTCTTGATCACACCAGATCAGTCTGTAACCACTGTATTATCAACCTCAACAGGCTTCTACAATTCTTTGCTTTCGCACAAGAAAGGTTGGAACGTTTCCTATCTCAAACTATTAAGCCCAATAGACTTGAGATCTAGTTATCTCTTTGTAGAATGATTGTTTGGATCTAATGTCTCAAACGAAAGAAAGATGTTGTTTGGATCTAACGTCTCAAACAAAAGATATGTAGGATGTTGTTTGGATCTTTTTGTCTCAAACAAACTATCCTTGTACAGATACAAATATAGAAAGATGTTCTCAATGAGATATAAAGATGATTGTCGAAAGAGATGTTGAAGAGATTTGATAGCTTTTGCTTTGAGAGAGATAATTGCTTTTTATTTCAAACTCTTGCATTACTCCTTCAATGACTTCTTCTATTTATAGAGCTGGAATCCCTTGCAAAGCAAGCTAAGACGGAGTTGTTGTGCTTCCCTTTTGAATTTCGAAATTTGGCTCCAAAGAAACTTGGGGAGTAAGCATGTAGAGAATGTTTCTTCACTTTTTCCCAGAACGTTCTCTCAGTCCCAACCAATCTTGAACGAAATTGTAGAGCACGTGCTTGCTAGTTGGTGATGAGCTGTGATCAAG
>Ga0228710_1007322_pt1 | contig 16345 bp, 8 predicted proteins | sample MedpolnodulmetaG_FD_177995 | JGI IMG/M metagenome (GOLD analysis project Ga0228710, IMG submission 177995) | Root nodule microbial communities from Medicago polymorpha collected in Santa Monica, California, United States - pink nodules | ecosystem: Host-associated > Plants > Roots > Nodule... | reverse complement strand
CACAAGCCACGATAAAGGTAAGCCAAAACTGCCGATCCCCAACTATATTTTCTTGTTTCATTAAAATCCCTTAACAAATACAACCAAGAGTTGTGCACAAATAATCCAATTGTATCTGGAAACAAGAACCCTCCAATTAGGTATAGTAGGGTACCTCCTAGTGTGTTGTATTTTTACCTCCGGAGGCGATTGTTCATTGAAGTCATTATCAACCAGATTTTCCTTTAACCATGCCAACGAGAGAGTAAAACCATCAGTTTTGTGTGCTGGAGGAGTTATTCCCATCAGTTGAGCACAATTATTCCACGAAAGATTTGGAGGACCTGTAACAATTTGTCCTCCGAAAGGTAATCCGAGTAACATATATACATTAATATGGCGTGTGTAGGATGCCCGGTCATTCCCGCAAAGATTGCATTAATATTAGACATCAGTAGCAATCTAGTCTTTATTTCATATTTATTTTATTTGGTATGTTTTTAATTTTATAAATATTATCACTATTATTATAATTACTTTTTTATTAATGCCTAAATTATAAAAATAAATTATTTTAATTATTTTTTTATATATATTATGCATGCAAAAACGGAAACCAATGCAACAATTTTGTCCTTATTATACCCCGCAAGTCCAAGTAGAGGAGTATTTAAATTTTTTTTAAAAAAAACACGAAAATACCCCGCAACTCCAAGTAGAGGGGTATTTAAAATTTTCGAAAAAAAAAAGGAAAATACCCCGCAAGTCCAAGTAGAGGGGTATAATAAGGACAAAATTTCGTCACTTTTTAGGGTACCCCGCAACTCCAAGTGGAGGGGTACCGGAAAGTCAGAAAAAGTAGGGCATTTCTGCAATTTTTTGAAAAAGTAGGGCAGTTTTAGAATTTTTGGCAAAAACTAGGGTAGAAACAAAAAAATTTCTAAAATTCCACTTTTTAGATATACTGAATAATTAATGAATAAACATGATAACTTCAGGTGTATAATGTTTGATTTGTAAAACTATTTTGAAGATAGTACAAACTGAAAACAAGAGACACAACAAAAACTGAAATTCTTATCTCGAATTAAACTTCGGTACAACTTTTTGTATCATACAAGTTGTGTGAAAGACCAAAATTATCTTTTGTTCATCAAAAATTGCATATGACAAAAAATTATTCAACACCATAAAAGTTTGTCTTATTTTGTTCAACCATTATATTGCGTTTTCTTGTGATATTTTGTCTAGTATTTACCATATAGGGGATTAAACGCGTAGTAGATGTGGAGAATTGAGAAATAGTGAACATCCAATTTTCCTCACAAAATTAGATTACTTCCCAAATAGACAAGTCTAGAAATTTCCTTTGTATTGACCGTTTAGGCTCGATTTTAGCTCATTTCACTCTTTTCACGCTTAGTTTAGATAGAGACCAAAACATTCTAAAAAGAAAAATTGCATTGCATTGTCCCATAAGTCCTAACTCAATTGACAAAAAATGTCGAAATTGTTAGGCCGGACGTCATGATCGGGGTTCGAACCATGGTACCTCAACTTTATGTGTGTGTGAATTTATAATGACTTTGACGTCTCGTCTATCTAAAAAAAATAAAAAAATTGCATTGCATCAATTCAATGTGTATAAAGAACGCCACAAACATGAATGAAAATAAAAGTATAAATGCTCAAATGTGTATTCATTAAATCTAGTTTTTTTTTTTTTGCATTTTAAGACCATTCATTAAAAGTACAAACTTGTTTATTCGGTAGCATTAACTTTAAGTTTCAATTAATTTCGAAAATTAACAACGACAAAATGATAATAATTCAAGTTAAAATTCACGATGTGTATAGTAAGGCAGATGATGTTAAGATAGTTCAGAATTCAAAATTTCTGATATCAGCTTCAGTCAGAGTTCCTGATTGGTCACAGTCTAGTTTTCTAAAACTCTCCATCACTGCTGAAATATCTTCTTGGTTGATCTTTCCCATTTCCTTCAACTTGTATACAACAAACTCTGCAGCACTGGGAAAAAATTGTTGATGAATATGAGGATTTAATTGCTTAGTGTAGCTAAATTATTGGAGCATTCTATCAATGCAATACTAGTGATGAGATTTTATAAATATGAACTTACTGCATCTCCCGGTGCAAATGATAGAAATAAAAAGAATACCACATTTATAATATAAGCTTAGCAGTTAGCACTGTATTTTCTTATGAGCTATGAAGTACCGATACGTATCTGATACGTCATTGATACGTATCGAAGGAGTATCCAAAAAAATTTAATTAAAAAATAAAAATAAAAAATTCCGATATGACGCCGACACGCCTTGGATGCACTTTACTGTTAAGCTTTGCTCTCCTTAATTACTAGTATTTTCTAATTTAATGACCTCTTCTCTCTACTTTAATTGATTCATCTAAATTCTAAATTCTGATGCACCCATTTAACTTCTAAGCATTTATCAAGATTTGTTTATTTTTCCCACAATTATTTTAGTATGCAAATTCAATTCACGGTGGTGTATATTCCCGATTACCGATTCTGAACTCTGAACAAACCACTATATAGAGGATAGTAGAATACAAACAAACTCACTGGTCACTACTAGAGTATCCACCTTTGAAGGAAAGTGCAATAGAGCACTCCTTATTTTAATTTCCATTTATTTTTATTTTTTTTCATATATGTATCTTAAACGTATTGTATCTTATATTTTTCAATGAATGCCGTATCTCCTTCAAAAAAAATAAAATGAATGCCGTATCGGATACTCATCGTATCATATACACGTATCGCGTCCATGCTTCATAGCTTATGAGTGAATTTGTAAATTTGTTCTCGAAATTATAAGCATCAGTCAAAATAATCTTTGATTATTGCGAATTGGAAAATATATCCCTGCAATTGTGAAGTGTCTTTTAAAATAGTTCATCTATTAGTGTATTTTAGTACCTGACAACTTTGTCTCCATCAAGATCTGCTGCCTCAAGATCACTGAGTGATAATTTTCGGGTGAGAACCATTTTTGCTAATGATCTTTGTCTATCTTCAGTATAGAGTTCAGCAAGATAAGCAAAAGACTGAGCCAAGCAAATGGTGCTGCTCAATATCCAAAACACGGCAAAAATCCTACCGGCGGCAGTCGAGAAGCTCTTATCCCCATAACCTAAAGTAGTGACCGTGGAACAAACACAATAGAGTGCATCCACAAAATCTAGATTCTCAATAAAATACAGAAAAACAGTCCCTGCAATCATGAGCACAAAAAAAGTGGCTACTGCAACCACAAACTTGTATTTGCTTTTCTTAGTTCCAAGTTCTTGAGCAATCTCTTGTAGACCAAAATTTTCAGCCTTGCACATGGACTCAGCAAGAAATATTTCCTGTTTCTCAACAATGTAATCTGCTGCTTTGCTAAGAATTAAGCCACCAAGAGCCATGCCAGTGAAGACATAAATGCATGCAATGAGTTTTGCTATAGTGCTATTTGGAACAAGATCTCCATATCCAACAGTAGTCATTGTCACAACACAGAAATAAAGGGCATCAAGAAAATCATTTGTTTTTATGCCCTCAATTTGGTAACTTGTTAGATAGAAACATAAGGTACCTGTGCCTAGGTATGCTGCTAAACACAAGAACACTAGCCTGAACTTGAATTCTGCTTCTTGTTTTTCAGTTATACATTGTGGAGATAAAGGGGTTTGGAGGACACCATTCTGTTCTTGCTGCAGATTGATATCTGTCTCTGAAGTGCCGCCACGCCGCGGTCTTCTTCTCTGAAGAAGGTCACTCTTCTCATTGAGATGAGAATGTTCCCTTGACTCTGAAAGCAATAGCTGTTGAGCTTCATCACTGCCCATCAACTTACTTACTAATGCTTCATTCGTTACCTGAAAAGTTGAAGTTCTAAGATGCTTAGGCCCTGTTTGGATAAACAGACTAATTATGCCCTTATTATATAAAGGCTTATGTATAAACTATTTCTATAAGCAAATATAAAATGTAATCAAAATATTTTCATATTATAAACTATTTTCATAAGCCATTGTGGAGAGTTTATTGAAATGAGTTCAAAACAACTTATAGACATTTCATAAGCTCTCTCAAACAGTCCCACAGCCACAAGTGTTCCAAGTAAATAAGCTCAAATAAACCAATCCAGACAAACCCTTAGTTTTCTTCTGTCATGTTCGGAAGCTTCAAGCTCTTCAAGAAAATAGCACTAGAAATCAAAAAACTAATAAGTAGTAGTACTAGTAGAGCTTCTTTCCATGACAACAACAATGGAATGAAGTTTTTATGCAAATCAACTAAAAACAACTCACTGACATGTCATAAGTAGTTTTCATAAACTCTCTCAAACAACCTCACAAGTGATTTTACCGGTAACTAAACTCAAATAAATCAATTCATACATGAATGGTGCTAGAAACACTCACTCTAACACTCTTTTTCTACCACTCACTCTCTTTCTTACCCAGTATCTGGTTTAAGGACTGATTAATCCCGGGAACCAATTCCACCATCTGCTCACAAGGGGCACATTTAAAGTAAGAGCAAAATTCTTTATAGACTAACACGAGACCTTGAGAGGAATTCACTCGTAGGTCTAACGCTACAGCCTACACCACTCACTCTCTTATTGAGTGAAATACATGTGGCCCCACCACTTAAAGTGGGGCCAGCTCCATAACAGCGGGACCCACATGTATTTTAGAGTGAGTGTTAAAAAGTGCGAGCAATCAGCCAAAGAGACGCTTAGTTTTCTTCTACCATGTTCTGAAGTCTGAACCATGAAGCTCTTCATGAAAAAATGGCAGAAGAAATCAAATAACTAACAAGTAGCAGAGTTTCATTCAATATGAATGAATTGGTAGATCAGAATTAACATTAACAATTACAATTACCATTAAATTTCAATTCACTGTTAGAAACTAATGTGTTTAAAGATTAATTAGAAAGAAAAAATAGAGTAATAGTTATAGGCTATAAATCAATATCAATAATACATTATTGAAATAGTATAATATCGATTGAAATTTTAAAAGGCACACGAAGAAGTAGTGTAAGAAAACGATTGGATATACCTGAAAAGGTTGTTCAAATATCGTTTCGTTCAATTAACCATGAAGAAGAAGATGAAGAAGAAGAAGTTGTTGATTGAGGAAGTTCAGAAATCATCCAGAAAAACAGGCAATAATGTCTCCGATGCTTCCAAATGGGCATTCTAAATACCTTAAAATGTTTAAGATTGATTATCACACTTTTTGTCGTGGTGGACTAGGATTCAATGACTCAGATTTTACTAGTTTTATCTCTCAATTGTTCATTTCAGATTGAACGGTCTATAACGGTTATTAATGTGTGGAACCAAGTTCCCTTATGTCTCTATCCCTTTTAAATTTTTTCTTCTTTCTTTATTCATTCAAATTCACATATGCTAACAAATATCACTGTATTCAAAGTCATCGAAAGACTTATGTTTTCGGATCTGTAATGTTGAGGAGACAAAAGTTTGAATCTAAAACTAATCTTTCAACTTTAATCAAATAAACATCGTACTAAGATGAAAAATAAAAAACATACTGCACAACGACGATAAATCAAAATAAACAAAATTGTGTTAGACGATGAAGTCACAAGAACAAATGAGAGGAAATTGAAAACATGTGAAAATCACTTATTTAACTAAAAGACAAAGAAAAAAAACCCGGAGAGGTCATTTCAGATCAAGATTGACCCTTAATTACTCATCTTGGATAGATCAAGTTCTTCTCTCTTATTAATATGCTAACATGATGTAAGGACTTGACACAACACACAAAAATGAACAACACAAAACAAACTTTTACATTGCCATTTAAGGTATATTACAATGACTCTACCAACTAAGTTACATTCACGGTAACTATTACACTTTTTTTGGTATTTAATAGAGTTGGTACGAAGGCGAATAATATAATACCCTACTTTTTAGTAGTTTTGAGTGTTGGAAATTTAGATTAAAAAAAAACTTAAATATACTCCCATCATTCCATAATAAGTGGGTCATTTGCAAGAAAAAAGTCCTAAAATAGTAGACCTGTTTCATTTATCAATAGAAATATTAATTACTTTTTTTCAATTATAACTTTAATTAATATTACTTTCATCATTCTCAGTTCAATATATTATTATACTTGACAAGACATTCAAAACCATTTTTATTTTTCTTTCACTTAATATACTTTTTTTTAATACATGTGAAATGGAAAGAAAAAAAACTCATTTATAATAGAACGAAGTGAGTACTGTTTGTGGTGTAATAATATATAAAATTTGGAGTTCGAACTCTGAACATCACAAACAAAAAAAAGTTTAGTCTCCATACATCAACTATTCAATTACTCCATTTGTTTATATTTTATTTTGAAGGGAGTTTTTTGTCAAAACAAAGGAGATGCGATTTTATAGTAGTTAAATTTGTAACCTATCTAAAAAAACCTTCGTTAAAAGTTCATTTTATTTTGTATAAATTATAATCTTAATATATATAAATGTTAAATAGTTCTGAAAAGTTTGCCCTAATCCTGATCCCGCTTTTTTTGATGGTTCTGAGTAATTTTTATGAAAAAAAGAGTTTGCAAGGAATCAAACCAAGTACCATATGCTTATAATATAATAACCACTATGTCACTTCTATTTTTGTTGAAATATTGTTGCTTCCAAAAATGAAATACATGACTAAAACATTTTTTTTAAAGCCCCAACGGTTTCCTCTCTCATAACAATTATTTTTTATTATTAGCGGTACCTTTATTGATAATAGTTCTTTTTTTTTTGTGTACGCTAACTACGTGTTACGATATTAAAGTTGCATCTTTAAAATTGTAGATAATTTGACTGATCCATATGAAAATTTCATTAGAAACTTCACTTTTTCCTATTTTGTCGGCCTCTTTATTTCTCCTATATTATTATATTACATGAAGTTTTTTGTTCTGACTTTTTATTTGCAAAAATCACTATAGTAGACTATAACATTACTTTGTTTTGGCAAAGTATTGACTTTAACTCCATATTCATTTTTGTTGATTTCCATATTAATTTTTGTTGATGCAAACTAAATGTTGTTAATTTGCTTCTTTGAGATTGTGCATGTCGATCACTCTTAATTGTCACTTAATTTGATTGTTTCTGAGTTTAAATGTAATTCTAAGATTAATAATATAGCCAATTTAATATTTTATATATGAAACTCTACAAAAACCCGTGCATCGCACGAGTTAGAGTCTAGTTCTTAGTTAAAAAATAATGTGCTATGTATCATTAAAATAACTTTGGGCATATGTGCAACAAGAAAAAAACATCAAAACCAAGAAAATTTTGTGGGCAACGGATCTGCTTTGTTAAATCAGTTAAAAGGATAACCAATCTAAAAGTTAGCAATCGAGAGTTATCTCCCGATCACAAGCGAATTGAATTAGGACCCGGTGTTTTCTGTATTTTGAGGCGTATGTAAGCAATTGACGTTTTCACCTTTTTGTACCCTACGAACATCACGCAAGATGGAACTGAAGAATTCGATGGATGTAGGTACCACCGATAAAGCGAAGAAAATCAAAATAAAGAAGCAGTCGAAGATGGAACATAAGAAGTCAAAGATGTTAAAGTTGAACAAATACATCTACCAAGTTCTGAAGGCCATTAATATGATGAACACTATCTTAACAGACATGATGTTGAAACTTGCTCAGAAAGCTTCCAAGCATAACAAAATACGTCACAAGAATTCACCACTGGTCGAGCCGGACATATCCGCTGCGGTTTGTCAAGTCTTTCCTGAAGACATGATTGTTTGAGTTTTGATTTTAAGTATATGCTATATATATCATTACATCAATAGAATTGCCCATGCCATATTTATGATGAGTTGCAGTGTTGGATCAACCCTTAGACTATGTTAAAGATTAATTTAACATTGAATACTTTGGAGAACAATTCAGTCTTACTGCCTTTGTTATTTGATGAGTTGAGTTGTTGATGAAGGCAACCCTTATGAATTTCGATCAGAGTATAATGGGAAATTGCCCATGTGAGTTTATAATGGGAAATAATACTGTTTTCACTTCTCAGAGATGATAACTCATTACATCCATCAGAATCATCACCTGGGATATGAAATTAGGCATCAACAGAAGCTTTAGAATGCTGACTGCTTTTTATTAGCTTTACCTTCATTTTTGAAGGCTTTTACACATTCTCTATTAGTACTAGTAGCATGGTTCTGCTGGAATCAAATTTGCACTTCATGACCTGTCTAGTGTAGTTTTATGGTTCTCTCTTAAATTTTAATCAATTTTACATTCTATATTGGCTACTAAATAAATCTGATGAATATCGGTTTTGCAATTTATCAGATCAACTGAAACGACTAAACCAATTTGACCATCTTTAGTATTTACAAATTCTAAAATCTAGAAACATGACGTTTATTCTTATATAGAGGAAACAGTGCATGTTTTTTAAGAGCCTGGCATAAAACTTAATTTGAGCCATAATGAATGGCATGTTGAAAAGAAAATTAATTTAGATTTAAATGGAGTTAAAGTCTATCTCATAGATGATACCGTGTGTAATTCTAATTCTTTGATGCAACATTTGTTGATGATGGATTTCTTCATTATTTACCATTATGCATTCTTGCATTGATTTTCTTTATCATCTACCACATGATTGTGCTTTATTTGATTGATCTTTTTTTCCACCGACTGTGATATTCTTGATTGATCAATTCATGAGATATCAATTGGGAGTTCTTTTTAAGAAAACTCTGCTTGCAAGCTTTGTTAGATGGTCCTTTAAATCAAGCACATGATCATTAGATGTCTATCAACTTGGATGTCTGGGGAGAGAATTGTCACAAATGACTTGATGTTCTGACTCATCTTGTTTTTCTCTGGAATCTTTGTGAATGCATAACATGCAATAGTTTGATAATGGGTTAGGTTTTTTAATTTTTGTTCTTTATGCAATGGTTCTTAGTATTTAAATAAGGATTCATGGTAGTTTTAAACTTCCTTGGGTCTAACGATATGTGTTCCAATCCTTTTGGCTGATAATGTTGTTGTTTTTCACTCTCCTTATCATTTCTGCTTCCTGTCTGCAATTTAAGTTTTTTCTGGAATGTTCATCATGTTTCAGCTACATTTTCAAGTTTTCTTTCTCTTTTGTTTTTATTTTTCTTTGTTCTGATTTAAATGTAGAAGTTTGTATTAATGCTGTGACGAAGCACACAAAGAGAAATACTATGTTGTTGGTTGTGTGGTGTTATCCTCCATCGATGTTTTTAAAATGGCACAGATGCCTATGCATAAATAAATTGAGATTGCTTAGGGATTGGGAATGGACCTTTTTATTCTTGCTTGTGTTTGTTGATTCTATGGTGCTCCAGAGCATGTGATTTTCTGTCTGGTACCACTGGAATTACTGAATGCCTCAACGCAAGTCGCTAGACGGCAATTTGTTTATGTTTTTGATTGTTTTGATTTGCTAGTTGTAATTAATTATGAAGCATCAAGTATTTCTGACCTCAGAAACTCATTGATGAACAATACATTGAATGTTCTGGTACTAATCTAAGTATGTTTTGTGCATTTTCACCTGTCCTCTTTACTTTGGTGAAGTCTAACATACTTATCTTGCTTTTGTTGGTGTTAAATGTTTTATCTATGAACTTTATATTGCATAATATTGATACATTTATAATTATGTTTTTGAATTGCTTTGATACACTAATTCATGCTACACAGTTATGATGATGTTTTTTCTTTTACAAATTTCCCCTTCTCTAGATTGCTGCTATATTCTGCTAGTTTTCTTCCAAAATTTTGTTAGTGTATTTCCATTGTATATGTTAGTAAACTAATTTCATTTTTACGCAATTTATGATTGTGCAATATTTATTATACCCTGTTCTATGAGAGACTATAATGTTTCTATCTGCATCTTATACATTTATAATTGAACGATAAAAGTACATCATTTAACATACTAACGTAGTCGTTGCTTGTTTTGTAACTTAATATATACTATTGCATATATACGTATCATGTTTCTATACACAATTTATGATTGTGCAATATTTATTATATCCCATCTACCCAACAAGTCTCTGCGGCTACTAATCCACCTTGGCATTCAAAGAAGATATGTCAATCACTTTCATTTTCTTCTTCACTAAAAGGACATGAAATTTGACATTAAACCCCTCGTCTTATGAGTTTTTCTCTCTTCAGAAAACACCCCCTTGCTACCCTCCACGTGAAAACATCAACGTTTTTTGGTACTCTTAACCTCCATAACTTTGTCCACTAACTAGTTATTTTGGCTCTTTTAGTAACTAATGATGTCTCCAAAGTCAAAGATATTTTACTGTCGTAGGTGCCTTTGCCAAAAATAAGATTACTGCCATTTGTGCCAATGGCGCAGAAACAATTTCTTTTAGTGCTGTTTGTTATCAATAGATTGAGAAGATTGAAATTTTCGCCCATTCATTGATAAGATTATTGTTCTATGATATCTATGGGAATCTATAACATGTTCAATTACAAGTCTTGATATTCAATAATTTGAGTTCTGTTTGCAGATGAATGTTTCATGTATATTGGTTTGAAACACATTATTTCTGGTGAGCACGAGAAATCTCTCTTTATTGTCGGTCGTATCATGATCTGCAAATGAATGGAAGTGTTGTGTGTAGCAGGGGGTAGAGTGAGTTCTGAGATTTTTCGCAATCGATGTGTGTGCCTCTAATTCCCTTACATGTAACAGGTTCTATATCGTTGATCGCTTATGTATCTCTGAATCCTTATGCACAAAATAGGAACTGCATTGATTTCCAAGGACACTATTGAGTTGCTTCCGGGAAAACGTTATCATGGATGCGTGTTTCCAAAGAGAGCATGCCCTGTTGCTTCCTTATGTATGAGACTAAGTTTGTCGGAGAAAATTTTGAGAAGTCTACTTGGTCATAAGATCCTTCATGATCGATTTTCCGGCCTTATCAAAGCATCCACTACTGTAAAGTTTCCTCTAGAATTGGAAAGAGACGGGAAATAGCGTCACTCTTAGTAAATACCACTTGTGCATTCACGATTGGTCTTGTAAATACCAAAACAGAAGAGAATAAAGTAAGGAAAAATAATTCGATTTTCTGTTCTGATGAAGTAGTCTGAACTCTGCTGGTGTGCTAATTTCTAATGTGTATTTTTTTCATTAGCTAAATTGTTAGCCTAGTGTATTGAAGATTAATATTTCAATATAAATCTTGCCACCTTGGTCTTGGGCACTAAAGTGTATATATTGGTTCTCTTCCAAATTTGTCTTTGGGTTTCGACAACTAAAGAATGTTGCAGTGTCTCTTGATGCTCAGTTTTTGAGTTAAAAAAATGAATGTTCCCCACTCTTCCAAAAATAAGGGATTGCACTTGCTAACTAAAATAAGATTTTTGAATTACAAAAGTTCATGTGCATGCATGTGAAGTAGAGTTAAGCAAGCAGGGCAGAACTTCAGAGTAAGATTAATTTTCTCTTCTTTTTCTTTGCATCTCCCAATTTTCTATATTTCTTTTCCTCTCTTTTTGGATGCAATTTATATTTAAAAATATGGTTTTTGTTGCCAAGTTACCTTATTCTTTTTTGGGAAATCACTGATAAGTTGCATACTTTCTAACAAATCTCAGCTACTGAAACTTATTTCACATACAAACAAGTTTGTGTATCCTTTATTTTATTTATGTTTCTCGTACAAATCAGTGAGCAAGAAGGGGAAATTTTGGTATTATAAAGATACCAAGCTCAAAAAGACAAAATAATATCTCCAAAAAAAAAACACGTTTTTGAGTAATTTATGAGTAGGAGTGCATATGCTTAGATTGTTGTAATTTAGGAGTAGGAATTCCTAAATTAAGTTCTTAAATGTTAATACTAGGTTTATCTTTTAAATTAAGTTCTTAAATGTTAATGTAGACTTGCATGCTAATACTAGGTTTATTTTTATTTCATTCTGTTGGGCTTGTTTAAATTTGCAGAGCAATTTTGCCTAATATTTCTAAATTAGTATGAAAGTAAGAATATAATTTTTAATTTTATACATGATTTGAATGTGGAGTTGGAAGATGCAAAGACTGCTTGAACTAGGACCTAAAAAAATCATTTTGTAGCTTGTGTCATAGAAGTGTGAGTATAACCAGATGAATTTTGCATAGGTGGCATGGTTGGAAGCTACAACTACATCCTTACTAGTAAAATGATTAAATTTAATATTTATCTAGTTTGTGACTCATACTAGTTTGTGAATCAGAGAGTCTTTTGTCACTAAGGATCATTAATTTTAGTAGGTGAATGTGACAATTATCTTTTAAACTTTTATTTTGTAGTCATGTATCTTGTAGACTTTTAACTTAGGATATCATATACTCTTTGATGCAGGTTCATGTGTCATTTCTCCTTATTTGGTACTCTTATTCGATGAGGAGTTTGTTAGCAAAGTATGATTTATATGTCCATCGCAGTCAAATTAGATTTCTTTTCCTTAAACACGTGAGCTGAGATTAATTTAAAAGGAAATCTAGGTTGAATTTTAGATGCTCATAGATTTTTGGAAACTTGAAAAATTACTTTGTATTTGATTATCAAATTGTAACATTGAGTACCACTATCTTATTTTGAGTATATTAAAAATTACATTTACTAGGTATGCAAATTAGGTTGTTGATTCGATATAGAATATTGAGTATATTATAGTTCTTTATTGGCCGTATGATCATTGTTCTAATTAATTTTATATTTTTTAATGGCAAATGTAAATATCTGTAATTAGTTGTGTTATCTCAAGTCTCAACCCAACAAGTCATCTACTCAAGCAAGAATGTGAGCTTCTAACTTTGGATGTGCACTATATTAACAATTCATTGGCCATTCATTTGATTTCAACAAATAACGTCCAACCTAAACGAATATTCACATTTCTTTGATCACATGTCTTTCTCGCTTCACTTTGTTCTAAATTCCATGGTACACACATACTATTTAACAACCCAAAACTAACTATGGTGGTCTTCGTCTACTACCATGATGCGATTTGTCTATAATTAAAGTATATCTAGCCGTTGGTGCTTGGAGACGAGTCCAATTAATCAAAATGTCATCTCTAAATTTACATTTCACATTTTGAAAAAATATTTCATCATATCAACTTCATTATCAACAAGTTTAGAAACATCGGGATTAACAATGTTTGCTTTAAAATCAAGATTTCAAACCAATGGCAACCTAAACATCAGTTGGCTTCACATCAATGGAAGACTCAACAATGTTTGATTTCACATCAATAAAAACATCGACATTGTTTGAATTTGGATCAAAAGTGTGTTATAAAAAACCATATTATAATTAACTATATTATAATTTAGAAACATCAACAAAATAAAATGAACCTAGAGCAATCAGGTTTCTAAATGGATATATAAATATAATAAGATACCTTCTTCCAAATTCCTAATGTAATGCGATACCTTAACTATTCTATCAAACTAAAAATTGAAAGATAAAACATTAGATTACTTAAACTTAAAATTCAAAATACTTAAACTTAACTGTTGAATTTCTTAGTAGAGAAAAACAACCGGTTGATTTCTCCCTATTGAACCATTCATCTTTTTCTCATTTTCCACAATATTCTTAATCAGCAACTGCCCAAGACATATCATTCTCAAAAATCCAGTGACATACCTCAATTTGACCCGGGCCAGACCCAAGAGACATAAAAGCACCATGAGTGGGACTCCAATCTGATGTATCCAAATGACAAACAGCAACACCTTGATTAATTTTATCCTTAGTTTCCGGGTCAAGTAGCTCCGCTTGATAAACCCTAACCTTAGGAACCGAGTGACAATAATAAAGCAAATACGGAAACAAGCTCTGATGACATGAAACAGACTGGGCCACTTTTCCACCATTAATCCCACTAACGCGACCCACCATGACATCCTTCTTCGACCCATTTACATTCTCGGTAGTTCGAACCACAACATTTCGACCCAAAACCGAAGTTGCAAAGTCGATCATATCCTCAATAGACCCCACACATTTTTTTGTCTCACCTCTAGCAGGAACTCTCTCACATTCACCCAATGAATCTCTCAACATCTTTTCCATTGAACCATTATCCGAAGCATTGAATAACCCCTTCATCTCATCAATCTTTGAAGTAGAAAACGGTAATTTTGCAAGAATACTCCGGGGTAAAAATGACCTTTTAGGTAATTTATCTCTGATATCAGGCATAGGCATTACTACCCCTTCTTTCAACATTTTTTCCCTATAAAACTTACCCGGTTCAACCCATGTTTTGACCAAACTTCCATTCACCGTGCTCTTTTTCACTTCCATAGAAGTACTTAAACTCAGACTCGCGTTTGTGTACTTTGCAAAAGAAACACCTTCTTTAGAATACTCTTTGAAAGTGTTGTCAACACCATAACCCTTAAATTCAACCTTTGTTTCACCACTTGATGTTTTAGCATAGCTTGTGAATGTATCAGTTCCTTCATTGAAGGATTTTCCATAGTTATCAAAACCAATTTTCGCTGCATTTGCGGTTTTTGCATAGCTAGTAAAAGAATCAGCACCAACGTTGGCATTTTCACGGTAAGTTGAAAACGTTTGAATTGCACCGTTACCTCCGTTAGCATAGTTACTGAAAGTATTGGTCGGGTTATTCATATCTACACCGTAACCTTTGAAACTGTCGTTACCAGAGTTTGAGGTTTCGGCATAGTTTGAAAAATCCGATCCCACAGTGTTGGAGCTTGTTCCGTAGTTTGTGAATTCTTCAGTGGGGCCATTACCGTTTTTACCGTAGGAAGTGAAAGATTGGCCACCGCCGTTACCGTTTTCGGTGTAAGAGTTGAAGGATTGAGTTCTACCATTGGCGTTATCGGAGTAAGAAGTGAAAACTTCGTTTGGAACGTTGGTTTCGGTTGCGTATTGCTTGAACTCACCGCTGCCGCCGGTGGCTCCAGCGCCGTAAGTGTGAAAGCTTTGATCGGCGACGTTGGCGTCCGTAGCGTAGCTGGTGAAAGTTTCTTTATGGCCGGCAGAGTTTCGGCTGTAGCGACGGAAATCGTTCACCTCTCCGTCAGAGTAGTTTTTGAACGAGTCGTGTCCATCGAGTGGACTCGTTCCGTAGTTGGTAAAATTCTTGTCGCTGTAAGCCTTGAAATTTGCATCACCTTCGCTCTTCTTGAGACTCTCGGCTAATTCCGGGAAGCAGAGGATGTTCGCGGCCGAGCAAAATTCCGGCAGGCGTGTGGATAGCATGTTGCCTGAAGCTAGCTTTGCAAACGTCGCTGCTTCCACGGTAGATAGCGGTGAAGCCTTGGAGAACAGGACAGACGGTTTTGGTAAACCGTTGCTGATCTCTTTATCCCAATACCGATTCACAAATTCTTTTGGTGTGAATGGGTTTTTGTCTCCGGTGACCACATCTCCGACGGAAATTACCTGCATGGATGAAAACCCATTTCAGATATAATAATGATGAGCATGAAACAATAGAAAAAAATGAAATCAATGAAAAAAAGAGATTCTTACAGTGAGAGATGAGAAGAGAAGAAAGCGGCAGATAAGGTTGAGTGGTTTGTTCATGTTAAATATTAGGGTTAGGGTTGCTATCAATGGAGCAGTCAAGGAAATATACTACAAAGGCTAGTTTTCTTTTCAATATAGAATTTTCCTTCAATATATATATGTATTGGCATGACGCTGACTTTGGTCGTGGTCTTTGGGCCACGGTCTCTTTTTGTACATATAAACTAGTTTCCTCAATAAACCTCTTAAATTGCTTACATTTTCACTAAAATCTTATTTATTAAAGTTAACCCGGAAGCAAATGTTTGCCCTAATTTTAACCTAACCTTAATGGTTAATTTTACTCTAATACCCCTGTTTAATTATTAACTCTATTTTTTCCTTCTCAGCAAAATTACACCTAATCTCCTATTTTTTTGAACAAAACAAATCTGCCTTATCTCTTATTTATTAAAGTTAACCCGGAAGCAAATGTTTGCCATATTTTTAACCTAACCCTAATGGTTAATTTTACTCTAATACCCATGTTTAATTATAAACCCTATTTTTTCCTTCTCAACAAAATCACACCTAATCTCCTATTTTTTTTAACAAAACAAATCTGTCTTATCTCTTATTTATTAAAGTTAACCCGGAAGCAAATGTTTGCCCTAATTTTAACCTAACCTTAATGGTTAATTTTACTCTAATACCCCTGTTTAATTATTAACCCT
>Ga0228710_1007321_pt1 | contig 16348 bp, 14 predicted proteins | sample MedpolnodulmetaG_FD_177995 | JGI IMG/M metagenome (GOLD analysis project Ga0228710, IMG submission 177995) | Root nodule microbial communities from Medicago polymorpha collected in Santa Monica, California, United States - pink nodules | ecosystem: Host-associated > Plants > Roots > Nodule... | reverse complement strand
AGGAGGACCGGGTTTGGCACCAGGTGGTGCAGGGGGTGGTGGAGGACTAGGTTTGGCACCAGGTGGAGCAGGGTGTAGTGGAGGGCGAGGAGGAACAGGTTTGGCACCAGCTAGTGTTGATTGTGGTGGTGAAGGAGTAGCAGGAGGTCGAGCACTAGCAACACCAGACTGTCGAGGAGGAGGAGGTGCAGCAGCAGAGACGGCAGTATTACCAAAAGGTGTAAATGAAGGCGGCTCATGGGGAAGAGGATTCATCCTGCCTGGAGGAGGTCTTAAAGGTGGCATTCCAGAATGGATAGTTCCCACTCTCCCAGGAGGAGGATTCAATTCAAATGGCGATCCGACAGCAGTAAAAGCTCCCATCGATTGATTTCCTTGCAGTGAGGTCTTCTTGTTGTCTCCTAAATTATTACTTGATGATTGAAATCCAAGCTTCTCTCCTTTTGTCGTATTTCCAAAAGCATGATTGGAAGGACCTGTACGATAAAGTCAATGTCAGAACAAGTGTAACACATTAACAAAGTATGAATGAAATGAAATGTAATATAATAATATGTACCAAAAGAATAGTCATTCATGCTCAAGCTGAGCAGGGGCCTCTCGTCATTTTGTCTACGCCGGCCAGCCTTACGAAAGCATAAAAAGAACAATGCTGCAGCTATAAATATCACCGATATAGTTATAACTACAGACAGAACAACTGTTGTTTTATTACTATGGTTATCTTCCTTCCCGCTCGTGTCAGAAGATGGAGGAGCAGAAATGTCTGCAGCTGCTGGCGGTGTCAGTTTTGGGAAAAATGAGGCTGGTGACAAAGTAGGAGAAATAGGCGCTGGAGCGGGTGATGGAGATAGGCTGGGTTCAGGCGATGGAGGGAGACTGGGTTCAGGTGATGGTGTGAGACTCGGGGTAGGTGATCCAACTGTGGGGCCTAAACCAGGTGGTTCTGATATGTGCTGGAGCAAAACACGGCCTGGATTTCTTCTAGGAATACTGGATGTGGAAAAAAGATATCCCGTATTAGTGACATGCCATATCTTGGAATCATCCTCTTCGCCTAAGACATGTAATAGAAGATTATTTTTTCTCAAACAATGAAGAAAGATTTCCTTGATTTGAGGATGGCAAGCATTAAGCAATTTTTGGATATTTGCTTGAGCAACTGGTCGAACCGTGGAACTGACTTTATTGGTGCTGGCAAACAATTCCAGTGGGAGGAATAAATCATGACATTCAACCTCTTTCTTTAAATGAATAAAATCTTCACAGCAAGTGGTCCTAAATAACTTTGCCTGCAGTCATGAAACTTGCAACTTTTAGAGTTTATGAATTCATTGATTGAAACAATGGAGCACATAATGTTAAACTTCATGTTCGCTCAAGTACGACAAATGACCAGGAACAATCAATGATGTGTAACTTAGTGTCAAGTGACCTTAGCAACAATTACATAAGAAAGGTTATAAATTTATCTTAATAAAAATAAATGTTCGTGCTAATCATGTGAAAGGTAAGAGAATTTCAGAGTGCAATCTGGTTGAAGCAGAAGCTTTAGATGTATTCATAGATTATAGTATAATATTTCTTCATCAAGTTCATGTGTTTCCCATGTCAATATATCACATGTAAAATATTAATTACAGTAAGAGTGTCTAATGGAATGCATATACTCAAGCAGTCAAATAGCATTATAAAACTAAACTTCGCAAATATAAGATCTCTGGTGATCGTTAATATACTCAGAAAATTAGGTTCTGCAACTAATAGCTGGGACCCTACAGAAAGAATGCCAAAAAGAGGATGACACAGTTTAGTATCATAACTCAATGTCATGATGGAAAATAGTGGAAAAATAACAAGTTAGCACTCAATCCCGTCTTAACCATTTTTCCACGTGAAAATAGTTATTCAGAAGATAAAGATATAAGTAAGACCATCCTCTTCTATCATGCCACAAAATTTTTGACTAAAAGTGCAAACTAATATAACTTGAAATGGATGGGTATAGTGGGAATTAATTAGATTTAATGTGAATAACATGGCCTCTATTTGATCAATGTCCCTGACTGGCGCAGTACTTATATTCATATTTGGACCGTACAGGCAAACAGAGGTTGGCCCAGTTGGTAAGGAGTTTTCTTATATCCCACAAGGGCATGGGATCAACTCCTGCAGGGTAATCTATAAGTATAAGTATCTCTGTCAATGCTCTCTGAGGCTTGAGGTCTGCCCTGGTGACTGGTGAGCCCTGAGACCCAACTCACCTAAACCTCGGTCTAAAAAAACAGTTTGACCGTCCGGAGTATACGCCAAGTAATACAACAGCTTAAGCAGAGGCTCAGCCGAATAATAAGAAACACGAGACTATTATTTTCATTCCTAACTTCCAAATTTCTGTACCCTTTGGTTTTTTGTCATTTCAACTTCAAAGCAAACAAAACATATATGCATACAAAGCTACAAAAATCCAAGTAACGAGTGAATGCAGCCTTACCGTGTGCTCATCTAACAATCCAGACGCTGAATCAAATAGCTCTCTAACAAAACCATCTTGTGTTTCCTTCTTTTCTATAGAGCTAACTGCTGCTACAAGTTGCAGAACTAAAAGAACGCAAAAACTAAACTTTATGACAGCCATATATCTCTCAATTGCCATTAACAAGTGCTTGGTGTTTTTCTCATCTCATCAAAGAACTACACCCCAAAAAGAACAACCCTACAATCCCTTCGTCACTAAGAAACACAATTTTCAATATCCACCACCAATAATCCACTTCAATTCCTTAGCAGAACACAAGAATTATACAAAACCCACAAAGGATTTCTAATCAAGATCAAATTTTCAGAATCAAACACAATTGAAATCAAACCCCAGAAAAATTTCCCTCTTCAACAAAGTTTCAAACTTTAACTGAATCGGATCAAGTAAAGACAAAACCCACCAGAAATAACAATGAAAAAAACAAAAAGTAACAAGAGGGTGTTGGAGCATCAAAATCAAAAAAGTACCCTCAAGAAACAAACAACCCTACAAATGCAAAATACAAAGTTGAAGTCAGTAGAAAGATTCAAGAAAAGGGTATTTGCGTCAAAGAGGATCCAAGCTAAGCAGCCACAAAAACAAGTAGTATTTGTTTTGTTGACTGTGAAAGGTTGAACACACCAACGTTGTTTTGTGTAGAGACCGTGTTTTACGAAGGAACGAAAAGGAAAAGACTTTTGATGAAGAGAGTGTGTTTTGGGGAAAACAAGGAAGTTTCTTGGGGGTAGACAGAAGAGAAAACTACGCGTAAAAGACCGTCTTAGGACTTGGGAGGAAGCAAGAGGGGTTCTAGATTCGGACATTGCCAAGCTGCCACTCTCGATAACACTCAGTCTTTGTTTCGTGCTAACCTTGATTTTTAAATTCATTCAAATAATAAAAAGAATACATATAAAAATAATAAAAGAAAAAAAAAACATATATTCTCCTTCCTTTCTTTATTTGATAACTAGTGTATTTACCCGGCGTTGCTCGAGTTAGACATATAATTAATGATGAACAAAATTCAGTATAAATGGTTTCCGTTAATAAAATTGACCACAAATCAGTACGAGACGAATATCTTAATAGATGCATACAAATAGAATAAAAAAACATATTTTAAGTTCCTGTAAATCAATAGATGCATAAACGGATGAAATTAACTGGATTTCGTAAAATTATTAACACATATAAAATAAACATTGTTTAAATACCCATACATGTAGGAATCTGTGCACGTTATTAAATTAGCAAAATTATACAATTGTCGTATTACTTAATAAAAATCTTCTCGTCATGAAATTAAATACGACTGAATTTCCTAATTTATATTTTTTGTTCGATTAGTAATTTGTTTTCAAAGTGAAAGCGTGTGGTATAATATTTTTGTCTTATCAAAATATAAAGAATAAGTTTAAAAGGTGTCTGCTCAGTGGTAAAAACTTGACTATGTAACTTCAAAAGACATAGTTCAAATCTCACATGGAACAATTGTAAAATGACCATTAGTGGTGCAATTATTAATAATAAAATTTAAGGAATAAATTCTACATAATTTCAATTATTTTATAATAATGCTTTTTTTTTAAAAAATAATTTTACACGTTGATATTTGCAAATACTTGTAAATACTTTAATATTCATTAATACTCGTTTAGCGGATATTCATTCGAATGTGAGAATAACATAAATATCATTTTTATCAAATAGAGATAGTTAATTACTACGTATACCTGAGGACATTCATTATCATCCCTGATTATAGTAAAGTAACACTTCATTAAAAAGAAATAATCTTAAAGTATAAAGAGGAAAAAAAAGAGGCATCGATAAAGTCCAAAGAATAACACAAACCCTATGATATATAATTGATTCAAAATTGATAAATGTTTATTTAAAATTCAAAATAGCTGCAACAAATATTTCTCAATGTATAAGAAAATAAACATCCAAGAAGAACAAATGAAAGAAACGTTGATAAATTTAATTTTTTCTATTGGTGCTTGACAAATGAAAATGCTCAAGATCATCTTTTTTATATGCCACAAAGTATAGTAAAATAAAATCAAAATATACTAAAAAATAAATGAGTATCTTTCACTCTTTATTCTTAGTAAAAAAATAAACACTCATACAAAAAATAAAAAACAATGAGATAAAAAAATAACATAGATATTAGAAAAATTATACTCAGAGGAGAATGCCAAAAATAAATATTTTTTTTGAAGAAAAAGATAAATATTATAAAGCATGAAAAAAAAACCCCAATAAATAAAATAGTTGAAGAGTGTTGGCGAAAAAGAATAATCATTTTTATATCAAAGAAACAATAAACTATAATCATTTTTTAATTCATGAAAAAGTAAGTGTATTTTAAATAATATCCTTCATTGGAATAAAAATAAAAAAAGAGACATTAAAAAATAAAATTTAATGAGAAATATTTCCGTTATGGAATTTGATACTCCCATCCTTAATTATAAGACTTTCACAAATAATTATCTCGCTTTAAAGTTAAGAGTCTTTACAAAATGTTCATATTTAAATAACGTTCATATTTATCATGTGGGAATTAAATATGAATTGGAAAACCAATTCAAAACAATTCTAAACATCCTATTTTGAATTTTAAAACTAATTATGGATGTTTAGAATTGATCCTAACGTGATTGGTTGCTTTTGTGTATAACCGATTTTGTCTCCATAATTGATTATAATTGAAGTTAGCATTTGTAGTTTTTGATTTTAGAATTGATGATTTATATCGACGATGGTTATGAATGTGAAGGCGTGTGTTTTTTCTCCAATTGTAAAAGCCCTTGGAAATAGTGATAAGTACTTCCGAACAAGACGGGGTGATGCAGTCCGTAGAATATATCGTTCACCATTATAGAAGTGCATTGGCAATAATTGTCTATTGGCATATGAAGTGCCTGCTGACAATGTGGATGACTATGATCGAATTGGATAAAGCACTACATTGAAGTGTTTTATAGAGGGTTTGTAACAGGAGTGTACACGATTTTTGGATCCCACTACTTGAGAAGGTCTAACAATGAAGACATCAAACGCCTGCTACAAATATGCGAGGCACATGGCTTTCCAAATAAGTTGCAATCCATTTATTGTATGCATGAGCAATGGAAAAATTGTCCAATGATATGGAAAGGCCAATTTTTTTTAGGAGATCATGGCATCCCAACAGTGATGCTTGAGGTAGTTGCGTCTTATGATTTGTGGATTTGACATTTTTTTTTGCACTCTGAGTTTAAACAATTACATCAACGTTCTAAACACGATCAACATGTTTTTCAACATTTTGGAAGAAGAAGCACCAACCGTTCAATAAACGATGAATACAACCTAGTATAATATGGAGTAATATCTAGTAGATGCCATTTATTTTGAGTGCTCCAATCTCGATTTGCATTTGTACGCAATTTGCCATATTTTTGGTACATGAATACATTGAAACATATCATCTATTCATGCATCATAATGCATAACAAGATTGTCGAAGACGAATGTGACACATATTATGATAATTTTGATTCTGATCATGTTGATAATGGCATTCTTCCATCCACTATCTAGAATTTTGCTCTTCTCCCAGCACATTTTGCTCGCGCCCAACTGAAGGTTGAAGGTTGAAAAGATGACTGCCGTCCACAAAAACGTGTGTTCTTGAGGACAGACGATCGACCAACTTGCGTGAGTTAACTCGCGCATAGGCCAGTGGTATGTGACTTAAGTCACGCATAACTTATAAGATGCGTGAGTTAAGTCACGCGGCGTAACTTAACTCACGCGGCGTAACTTAACTCACGCAAGAGTATAACTGAAAATTCAATTAGACGCGAGCAAAATGTGCTAGGAGAATAGCAGAATTCCACTATCTATTGCTCCTCACCCCCATTTTTTTAGAAACATACATCCAAAGGACACTTTCATGAAAAACAAAAGCATCGTCCACTTCAAATAGATTAGGTGAAGCATATTTGAGAATGTTTAATTAATTTATATATTTTTCATTATTTTGTATTTCATGTCATTTTGTATTTCTCGTCGTTACATATATATTTTTTATGTTTTTAAATATTTAGTATATTTTTTCACGGTGAAATTATATTTTAACAACTTAAGATTGTTAGCCACCATCGTTACATATATATTTTTTATGTTTTTAAATATTTAGTATATTTTTTCACGGTGAAATTATATTTTAACAACTTAAGATTGTTAGCCACCATATAAACATACATACTCTCCACCTCAGTTTCTGTACCAAGCTTAAATTTGTTGGAGGACCACCATCTTGGTTTGGGATACAATGTGCATACCGACAACTTTTTTTAGCTATCCAAATATCATAGCTCTTCTATTTTTATACATTAATAAAAATATTTGAATTAATAATTAATTTTGAATCATAAATAAGAGAAAAAAAATGGTGGGATCAAATCAAATCATAGCTCTTTTTTTTCTTATTGTAATCATGGTTAAATACAATGTAGCTATTTGAGTCCACAAAAATCAACTCAAACTACATAATTAGTTTTTCCATATTCTCCTAATATTTGTACTTGAGGTGTCTGCGAATAAACATATTTGATGTGTTGAGAGTGTGTGTTTCCAAATTGGCAGTGCAACTTGTTACGGTTACCTATGGATGTGTCTCCTATCATTCTTTGGAGCTTCGTTCGAATGTGGCAGCAGTGTGATTTGGAGGTTTACTTGTTCAATATTTTATGCTCAGAAACCACCCTTTGAGGTTTACTTGTTCGAATGGTGTAGTGCTGTCAGGATTTGTAGTGTGCTCCTTGGGCCTTAGACCCTCCTTTGCTTCAATAAAAAAGAAAGAAAGAAAGAATGGAGTAATCTTGTATAATCTGAGTGCATAAAAATTTCCCAGAAAACATAAAGTTAGCAAATGGCAAAGGAAAACTAATAAGACTAAAAATAAAAAAGGAGAACTCAAGGAGGTGTTTGTGGGTGGGCATAAAAGGACCTGAATTGATGAGGTGTGAGTGTGTGACCACAAATAGAATGGGTTGCATTGCATTGCACTGCACTTCACATGCCATGCCACCCAAAAAGAGTTGGGTATTTGAAGGACAGAATAAACAATTTGGCTTTGTTACATGGGTCCCAGCCTTGTATCTATCTATCTAGCAAAAGAAAGAAAAGGTTGACATGAAAGAACGCTTGTTGTAGAGGCATTTTCTCAAACATGTAGAGGGCATGCGTGAATTTTTAATAAAAAGTGGAGATGCGGGGTATCGATCCCCGTACCTCTCGCATGCTAAGCGAGCGCTCTACCATCTGAGCTACATCCCCATTTGATGTTTTCTTTACTTAATTATTATTAAACAATACAAGTTTACGCATGTGGACACCTGAGAGTAAAAAGCCAAACTGAAGATGTCAACCACTGATTCTGTATATTAAAATATGACTGTGAAAATTACTATAAATAAATAAATTCAAGATTAATAATCTTCCACATGCCTAGCTAGGACATCTTTAGACTTTAGAGTATATATGTATGTATATATGTCACTGGATTGAATAAGTATGTCTAAGATCACACACTTCTCTCACACCACTTTTGTCAAATAAAATGACAAAACGGTGTGTTTTGCCGACACAAATTCTACCTTTATAGGCAAGATTTGAACAACATGTGTTAGATTGTGACATGGAATACTTTCTGAACTTTGTACTATTTTACATTGAAAAAGAAATGAGCAATGTGGCACTGTCAGTATTAGCAAGTATAGTAATGCAATGCAACATGCCTAGCTGAGTACCAAGAATTTTTTACAACTTTTTGGTGGAGAATATAAGTCAGTTTCATAAACATGGCTAAGGAAGAAGCCTCATAAAGGGGTCAAAGATAAAGGACATAGAATTCAGGTGAGTACCAAGAAGTGAATGGAAACACCAACTACTTATATGGTCTCATGTGATGTGCGGTGGTATAATATGGTATGTGATGTGCTTTCACTCCATCCTCCCTTTGTCAGAGAAAGTTGGGTGATGCTTGTTTTTCTCCCAAAGTGAAAACCAACATTCTTAACTCCCATCCAACGCAACACAAAGTAGTACTTGTTTAATTCTTAGGAGGTTGGCAAAAGTTTGGATTTGTTGGATCTGGTCTATGATGTACAAACTCAGATACGGACATCAGACACATATACACGTGAAATATCAATAATTTAAGAAAATGACATAATTAAATGTAACCATATGTATAAGACACGATAAATATTCAACATCTTAACAACCTTAATTTAGTTGGGAAATCAAATAAACGAAATCAAATAATATATTTTTCTTTTATTGGTATGGAACATTTGAAAAGGACATATTATTAGCTTCACCAAAGTTAGTTAGGCTGTCCTTGGATATTTGATAATAATAAATTAATTTAGGGGGATCTTACTAGTTTTACTTAACACTTTCTTTTTTAAGAGATGGTTCTTCACAACACACCTAATTATGATGATTAAAGATTCTTTTACCAAATACTTTAGTTGGGAAAGTTTGATTAAACTCATGTCATAGCTATGAAAGGATGACAAAGTTACATATATCAAATACGGCATTGATACAACATAACACGTATGAGACATTAGACACATTTTCAATATGATGTGTTGGTCATTGATCTAGAATGATGCTTCTTTTCATCATCATCTCCTCTAGGCACCAAGACATTAAGGAGAAGAAACACAAATATTATTTGTTTTATTTTCCCCTCATAAACTAAGATTTTACTTTTGTCTATCCAATAATTACACCACTTTTAAATGCAAACTTATTTATTTTAATATTTTAACCGTGTTCTAATCACACTCATTAGCATTTTCCTACTATAAATAATCTCTAAAGTATATCTATACGAGAAACAAAGGTTATGGTTATGGATTATATATTGAACGGTACTCTTTCTTCCTGCTAAAGCAACAGTTTGATAAATTGTTAGCTTACAAAACAATCCATGACCCTACACTATACTATTGAAAGTGTCACACAATCTCTCTCTCTCTCTCTCTCTCTCTCTCTCTCTCCAGTTGAGGGATTCTGCTTCAAATGGTTACCAAAATTCAAAACCGGCCTCCATTATCACTCACAGACACATCTCCAACTCCTTCAAAGGTACTCTCTTTTCTCATTTCCAAACATTTAATTTGTATCTTCACCTCATTTTAAATTCGGAGCTGTTCTTGTTCCTCTGTTTCATTGCAGTATCATACTTAAATATGTGATCTTTATGTTCTTTTATTATTATTAAAGTTTCAGAATTTTGTGGGAGATAACAACTGCTTAGAAACAATGGTGGAGACTCCAATAAATGGAAGAATAAGGCAAGCTTTAACAGTTGTAAATGGCGGGCACGATGGTGGCCTAAGTAGTGCTCCTCCAAGCAATGCTGGATCGGATTATGGTGTAATAGAGTTCACAAGAGAAGATGTAGAAGCATTGCTAAATGAAAAAGCCAAAAAGAAAGAAAGGTTTAATTATAAGGTCAGTTCAAGTTTGAAATTTTATGCTATATAGATAGATAGATATATTTGAGTTTAAAATTAAAGGATATAAAATCAAGTTCAATGTATATGGTTGATAACTTTGTGCGTTATTTTCTCATAGTTTACTCATAAGTGGACGTGTATTCTAGTGAACTGGACCGTAGTATTTAAACACAAGTTATAACCTTAAGTTGGAACAACAGAAAGGTATTGCAATCAGAGGTGTAGGCAGAATTGACCGAATTCCGTGATCAAATCTTGTGTTCTCTGTCTGCGTTTTTCGTATATATTTACTTTTTAACCAGGGTTGCTGTTCTAACAGATTTACATGATGCATTAGTATTATTTTACCTACTGCTTGATTACTCATATCATAGGAACAATTTAATGTCACCTTTGAATAAGAAAAACGATTTAATGTAACTCTTTATGTTTTTTTAGGAAAGATGTGAAAATATGGTGGATTATATAAAAAGGCTTAAGGTTTGTATCAGATGGTTCCAAGACCTTGAGATGAGCTACTCAATAGATCAGGAAAAGTTAAAGAATTCACTGGAAATGACCAAGCAAAAAAGTATAGAAATCGGTAAGATAATTTACCGATTTTTTTTGCTTCGGACCGTGATAAATGCTATTGCTTGCTGTTTTTTATCGTCAATATGCCTAGATTTATTTATTTATTTATTACAGAGATGCTGCTTAAAATCAAGGAAGAGGAGCTGAATTTAATTATTATAGAAATGAGAAAGAATTGCACTTCATTACAAGAGAAATTGATAAAGGAAGAAGCAGAGAAGTCGGTAAGAAAGATTTTGAAGACTTTTGCCTTTTAAATTTTGGGAAAAAAAAAATATGAAAGGAAATGTCGATCATAATAAGCGTTGAAAATATCTTTGTAAATACAAGGCTGCAGTGGAATCTCTTTCTAAAGAGAGAGAAGCAAGGCTTGATATTGAGAGGTCACATACTACTCTTTCCGAGGACCTCGGAAAAGCTGAACGAGAGATTCAAAGTGCAAATCAGAAGGTAAAATAACAGTATAATTCTAGTTCAATGAACTCCTTTCCACCCTTTTTTATTTCTTCCAGTCATTGCAGGAATTAAACTAATATTAATCATCGTCTTCATTAATGAATTTCTGCAGATATCCTCGCTCAATGAAATGTATAAGCGGTTACAAGAATACATAACAAGTTTACAACAGTACAATGGAAAACTTCATACTGAGCTTTCATCAGTTGAAGATGAACTCAAACGTGTAGAGAAAGAGAAGGCTACTGCAGAGGAGAACATCGCCATGCTAAAGGGTCAACTTACTTTATCCATTGTAAGTTCTGCTTTCACATGTGATTCTTTTCAATTGGAATTCAAGTTAGAATAGGCTAAGATTTACTCATTCTTTATCTTCTTCTGCGAATGTTTAGACGAAGATAATGTAAACTACGTTGAATATGATATACTGTGAAAATGATTCAAATTGTATATAATATTTTGTTCAATACAATATCTTGTGACCTAAGTTATTGAACTTGATTGACTGTTCTGTTTGTTCTATCCTTCGTTTTGTATTCACGCAACGTGTATATTACTCAATTTCCTTGGTTCACTTAATAGTCTTCTCAAGAAGAGGCCACAAAACAGAAGGATGATCTTGCTAGTGAAGTTTATTCTATGAGAGGAGAGTTGAAACAAGTAAGAGATGATAGAGACCGTCAATTATCTCAAGCGCAAACTTTAAATGCCGATTTCATGAAATTAAAAGAATCTAGGGAAAACTCTTGCATTGAATTGGACAGCTTGACATTAAAAGCAAATGAACTGGAGGTTGGTTTCTAATTTCTATACCTGATTTCCTTCTATTTTATTATTAGAGTCATGACAGGACGAGTTTCTTTCCCAGGAAAAAAGTTCATTGAAAGAGAATCAAATAAAGGCACTGCAAGAAAAATTAGCATCTGCAGAGAAGAAATTGCAGGTAATAAAGACATTCTTTTGACAAAAAGGTTGCATGCTATTGGATATAAAAACCACTTAGTGTTTTTGTAGGATATAGAACCATAACAGCTTAGGATAGCTATTCAACGTATTCATTATAATGATTATCATGTTGTTAATTGCATATGTTTCTTGTTAGGTGACTGATGTATCTGTATTCGAGACAAGGACAGAATTTGAAGGGCAACAAAAATTTGTCGAGGAGTTGCAAAGACGCTTAGAAGATGCAGAATATAAACTTATAGAAGGGGAGAGGCTGCGGAAAAAATTACACAATACCATTTTGGTAATTCATTGAACCAAAATATTTATTGATTATAAGAAAAAATCAGACACCTTATTAATCTCAGTTTTAACAGGAGTTAAAAGGAAACATCCGTGTATTCTGTCGCGTGAGGCCTCTGTTGCCTGATGAAAGTTGCAGCACAGAAGGAAAGATATTCAGTTATCCATCATCGATGGAAACTTCTGGACGAGGAATTGACCTAGCCCAAAATGGTATATCTCTTGTGATGACGTATTTGAAAGTATAATTTTTCTCATAGTTCTATGATTGTTTTAGTTATGATCTTATTAAATTGGCAACTCGTGTGACTCCTGTTTTGTTCTTAGGCCAGAAACATTCTTTTAAATTTGATAAAGTTTTCATACAAGACGTATCACAAGAAGAAGTTTTTGTAGAAGTTTCACAGCTTGTACAAAGTGCTCTTGATGGTTATAAGGTAATTCAAAGTTCTGTTGTATAGCATTTTTCACATTTTTCCTTGGATTTCTTTGGTTCTGATCTATCAATGCTACATATAAGGCACATGTCGGTTATGCTGCTATTCAAATATGCATGTTTTTAAATCAATATGGATACATACACATTAACCATTGGATTTATTCTGAAATATGATGTTTTCATTTTAGGTTTGCATCTTTGCCTATGGTCAAACAGGATCAGGGAAAACCTATACAATGATGGGAAGACCTGGACATCCAGATGAAAAAGGGTTGATACCTCGTTCGTTAGAACAAATATTTCAAGCAAAACAGTCTCAACAACCTCAAGGCTGGAAATACGAAATGCAGGTAACATTGGAGTACTTTCTTCTTACCTTACCTCATTATTGCATTGTAATGTAAACAATTTTTTGAACATGATCCGAGATGGTTCTTGTCATAAAATTTTCAGGTATCAATGTTGGAAATATACAATGAAACTATTCGTGATCTGTTATCTACAAACAGATCATCATCGGATGTAACACGCGTGGAAAATGGTACTCCTGGAAAGCAATACACAATCAAACATGACGTAAATGGAAATACACATGTTTCTGATCTTACAGTAGTGGATGTTCATAGTGCGAAAGAAGTCGCGTTTCTTTTAAATCAAGCTGCAAATAGCAGGTAACTATTGTTAAGACACTGCAAAATGCAAATTATGAACTTGCCATTACTAGAATTAGTTAGCTACATTTCTAGGAGATATATCTTTAATAGATTAAAATGGACAAACTGGTTTAGTAAAACATAATTTGATGTGATTTTGGTGCAACAAAATGTTGGCTTTCTCTTAGAAATTACAAAACTTTAGCATTTTTATGTAGAATTTAATTGTATTGATTTTTCTGGTTTTTGCCTCTTAGATCTGTGGGAAAAACTCAGATGAATGAACAATCATCAAGAAGTCATTTCGTGTTCACTCTACGAATATATGGTGTAAATGAGGTATTCATGCTTCTCTTAAGATAATAGTCAAAACTGCATTTTATATCTATTCTACATTCCCCTCAATCTTCCATAACCACAACAATGACATGCATCATAATTCAACCTAACTTATTTCTCTGCCAGAGCACTGACCAACAAGTACAAGGTGTTCTGAATCTAATTGACCTTGCTGGTAGCGAGCGTCTTTCAAAGAGTGGTTCAACCGGTGACCGGTTGAGAGAAACTCAGGTATGTAAAGCCATCGTATTTTCTTTTCCATCTATGCTTATTTTATTTCAAAATAGTTATAACGTCACTTTTCATTTGTAATCAGGCAATTAACAAAAGCTTGTCATCATTGAGTGATGTCATATTTGCCTTGGCCAAGAAGGAAGATCATGTGCCATTCAGAAACTCAAAGCTTACATATCTTCTTCAAGTAATTATCATTCTCTCACATGGCATTTCTTAAACTTTACACTACATTGATGATTTCTTTGTTATTGGCTTTGAATCATTGAATGTGATCTAACGTCGCGAATATAATGATGATTAAACAGCCTTGTCTTGGCGGAGACTCAAAGACGTTGATGTTCGTAAACATCTCACCTGATCCTTCTTCGGTTGGCGAGTCACTATGCTCACTCCGGTTTGCTTCTAGGGTAAATGCTTGTGAGATTGGAACACCTCGTCGTCAGACCAATGGCCGTGCTACTGACTCTCGTTTGAGCTATTTCTGATTTTCAGAAAGAAAGATGTATATTTTTTTAACCATTTGTGGCAGCCAAGTTCATGAGTGAGTGCCACAATAAAAATGAAAATGAGTTTGATTAATTCTAACAACGGCATGTAGCTTGTATAGGGAAGTTATTGAGAATATGTTTAGTTCAAAAGCCGTTCTAATAGTTCAAATTATTATTCTGCTTAATGCTATGTATTTATTTTACAACATTTCTCTTATATAAATTGAAAAGGAATTTGTGTATGATTATAAAAACATTGAAATAACTTCATTCGTAATGGAACGATTTTGTATGTTTGAGGTAGATTTGCAATATGAAGAGAAAATATCAAAATATCAAAATCCAAGGAAAATAAACTAAGGATTCAAAAACTGGAAAAAGACTAATCCTAGGACGATTTTATCACTTCCAATGATTGATTGGATAAGGTCACAGTTTTTTTTGACAAAAAGGATAAGATCACAGTTAAGAAGCAAATTAAAACAACTCAAGTTGTATTAAACAATATTCATCAGATATTTCTTTAATATTAAATAAACAAAGCATCATACATATACACTTATTCTAGACTGCCAATTCCGTAGTTATCTTTTCTTTTTTATTATGATTCGACTTCATGCTTATCTAATCTCTTATAAGCTATAGCTGTTTGGATGAGATAGTTCAGATCTTTTTCAGCTTAAATAAAGCGTCTAAATCTGCTATGAAGATACACCAACATTAAAACTTTTGACGGAAATCTTCATCGTCTATTGTAGTCGGTTTCACTAAAAGAATTAGTGTTTTCAGTTACGCACGTGTTCAATTCTAGAAAACAATTTTATTAGCTATGATGTTATTAATTAATATATGAATGTTGCTCATTGGTCTCTTAAATTCTTATGTATGGTGGTCTTTTTTTTAATTAATAAATTCATATGCATTGATTTTAAATTGTGGGTTCTTCAACCTTGAGTATGGTTCATAACGGCAAATTGAGTTACTAATATTAAATTTTTTGCAATCTCCCCAGTCACATCACGGTAGCAATTGAGTGTACATCAAGTTATATTTATTTCAATTTTTCTTTAATATCAAGAGTAACGTGTTCATGCAATTGGAACTGCCATTTAAAACTTACTTTGGACACCAAATAAATATTGACATAGCAATATCATGTTACCCTAAAATTTAAAATGACGTGTAAATTACTCCATCGAGAAATTCACTTTTTAGATTTATTTACTAATTGATGTATCAGTTATTCAATGACTCTAAGAATGAATTTTTTTTTCTTATTCAACTTTCAAAGGGCGGGGATAAGATTGATTAATGGTATAATGATATGATATGATATTCAGACCCAAAACACAACACACGGATGATGGCCTACACAGTGCAAAATGTGCTACTTGGCAGTCAATGTCATGATGATATTATAAGGAACCAAAAGATTTTGAATATGAAAATGACATTATATGATATGATCTTTATCCAAAATTGTTAGTTCCTCATAGGAATAAGAAACCTTATGGTTCAAGATTTTGTGGGCAGTTTTTAGCGTACAAAAAGTAAAATACTAGAATAGATTCTTTGCTTATCGTTGGTTCCTATCATGTTAAACAAAAGGAAAAGAAATCCTCAAAATTGTAAACTAGATGAAAATGAGAACTCATGAAAATGTATATATATGGTCCATCCTCCACAACACACAAAATAACAAAACTGACATGAAACTAGAAGTTGTCAATTTTTTGTGTGTATTTGCATGTCGACATAACATAACATGAGTCATTGAACAAATCTGACAACTAGCAAGAAGAGTTCTTCAATTTGAACATTCTTTGTTTTTTTTTTTTTTCCTTTAAATTATTATT
>Ga0228710_1007320_pt1 | contig 16349 bp, 9 predicted proteins | sample MedpolnodulmetaG_FD_177995 | JGI IMG/M metagenome (GOLD analysis project Ga0228710, IMG submission 177995) | Root nodule microbial communities from Medicago polymorpha collected in Santa Monica, California, United States - pink nodules | ecosystem: Host-associated > Plants > Roots > Nodule... | reverse complement strand
TAATCTTTATCTTTTATTATTTTTTATTTTAATGTCCAAATTTTATTTTATTTTTTTGTCCAAACCAGCCCAACACAGGCTGTCACCCACGTCCCAAACCCTTGGTGGCCAAGACTCACACCCTTGGTGGCCAAGGTTCCTCTTTTATAAATACAACCAATCGGACAGCACAGAGAGAGGGGGCCGCCACAATCAACCTGCAAAACAACCAGAAAAAACACACCAGCGGCCAAAACAGTCTCAAAGCCACTTTCACGATACAACAAAAATCCGAATCTGTTCCAATAGTAACCACACAGACACCCAACAGAGGTAGAACATCACAGACACAACCACCTCACGCACACACACACACAAATCCAACACTGTCACATTACACCAGAAATCAGATCCGAAAGAACACAAAAAATATTAATATTTCCTTCTCACTTAGATCTAGGCTCATAAGATACTTGTTTGTAAATTTAGGGTTTATAATCGGGTAGAGGAGAGAGACGGGAAGGTAAAGAACGAAAAAAAAACATTTGCAGCGGCGCCGCCGCCGTCTAAGACGGCCGGCCACCGCGCCGCCGCCGCGTCAGACTTCCCTCCGACCACTGCTCTTCTCGTCGGAGAAGATGAGTGAGGGAGGAGAGAGAAGAGAGAGAACCGAGAGTTTGAGAAGGGAAGAGAGAGAAAGATTTTGAGAAATGAAAGAAAATGGGTCTCAAAACCCTTATATACCTCTTCTGACCCGACTCAAGGTTCGTGGGTCAAACCCGACCCATTTCCTGCAAACCCAGCGCGCCCCTCCCCCCTTGAGGCCCAAATTGCTTCATTTATTTTCTGCACCCCCCTTAATACTTGCTGCACCCCCCCTGCATTCATTCATTTTTTTCCTTCTCTCATTTCGCTTATTTCTTTCATGCGTTTTTTTGCACATTTTATTTTGCTGCATCTCATATCTGTTTAGTTCGCTTTTTCTTGCATTTCATTTTAATTTTAAGCATTCGTAATTATTAATTCGTATATTAAACTTGAACATAAATAAATCATGCATTTTAGTTTAATTTTCTAGCATTACGCATTTTTAATTCAGTTCGTAGATTACAACACGGAACGTAAATATAGGCTTAATATAAATCATGCATATTTACTTTCTCGTCATTTACTTTATTGTGCAGACCATAGAATGTATAATAGGCTTTGTGTAATAGTTGAAGGTGCATGTGTGCGTGCGTGTTTACCTCGTTTTTTAGCTTAGGTTAACGGACTGTGTGATGATCTAATATCGCCACGAAGTACCGACGCTTTTTATTTTCTTGCTCCGATAGTTTAATTTTAGTTTTAATTATTAATCATTTAAAAACAATAAAAACATTCACATAATCAAAAAAATCACAAAAACATTTTCTTAGTAAACCTTGATTCAAGATCAAGTAATCCGTTACTTTTTAGTTTACTTTCTTAATCAAACATTAATCGATTTAATTCCATTTCAAGTAATTTTCTTCAATATCAAAAACACAAACCAATTCTCATTTGCCACTTGGCTTTTCATTTTAAAACCATTTTTCAAAACTAATAAAAAACACAAAAACAAATCAAACGTCAATTTCTACCCCCGAACTACGAGGTTTTGATCCCTCACGGGTACGTAGGCAAAGGACACTCGTCCTTCCAAATCAATAAAACACATAGATAAATAGGTCTTTTTTTCTTTTTATCACTTCAAACTTTTTTCATTTTTATCATTTTAAATTCCATGTTTTTCTGAACAAGCAAGTTTATAGCACAATTAATTAAATAAAACCAAGAGGTTCCTGTAGAGTACTACGGACATAAAGGGTGCTAACACCTTCCCTTTATGTAACTAACCCCCGAACCCTAAATCTTTTCAAAGGGGTGTTTTGAACTTTTTTCCCCTTTTCTTTTAAAAATTAAATGTTCAGTCGTGAAACAAATTAGCGAGTCAAACGCTACTCAAATAGCCTTGACCTCCGAAAAATGACGCGACAATCTGTCATCAGTGGACGTGAGTGGTATTGGGCTGATACATTTTGAGGCCCATAGACTATATGATCTCAATATGGGGTTATTTGGGTATATGCCATAATACAATTAATGGTGTGAAGGGGGGATAGTGCTAATGAAGGGTGTACATATGGGTTTGTTTTGATGGTAGGATTGGAAAACAATAATTTTCAAAATGAGAGGAAGAGGGATAATCTATTATCTGATTTTCCAGAGTCATTAGAGTTGGAAAATTCAGGGGGTGATGTGCTTTTAGTAAATTTGAAAAATAAGAATAAGGAGCATGGGAAAAGTAGACATGGCAACAGGGCGGATCGGAGACGGGTTTAAGCATCCCCGTCCTCACTCCCGTTTCCATGCATCCGCCCCCGCCTCCGTCCCCAAACTATGTTGGGGGTAAAAATTGAACACCCAACCCCGCCTCCAATGAAGACGGGTCTCCCGGACCCGTCCCAACCCCCACGCGCAAAAACTCTATTTTTTATAAAATATTTAAAAAATGCATATTTTTCATTTTTTTCATAGCAACAAAAAACAATATTAATAATTATAGATCTAATAAACTTTTTCTAAAATAGCAAAATAATTATAATAAATATGTATCTAAAGAGTAATAATATATTAAAATAGGTTGGTGCTTATGGAGATAAGGTTATAAAATTAAATAAAGTAAATTTCAAAAAGCGGGTGCGGGGCGGGTGTAAGGATCCCCACCCCCGGCCCCACCCCCGTACTAAAAATCTAGATTTTCCCCCACACCCGCACCCGGTTAAATCGGCTTTTCCCCGTTAAATTCGGGGCAGGGGCAGCCGGGGTGTGGCGGAGGCGGATTTTGTTGCCATGTCTAAGGAAAAGAAAGCAACCACCATATAACTATGGTGGCATGGACTGAAGTAAAAAAGATATGCCATATTGAATTGGCAACTTATTTCAAAATACACCATTTAATTCTTTAAACAAAGTCCAAAAATTTGTTAAGAAAAAAAAAAATGTCCTAAAATATTTGTTAGCATCTTCAATATTCTAAAATTAGAAGTTGACTTAGTACTTCATTACGCCACATGTTAGAAAATTCAAAATTTGGTAATAATATTTGTCATTAACTTAGGCCGGCATCATATAAAGAAACAGATATAACCAAACAAACTCTTCATTCTTCATATTTTCAATTTCAACTGTTTTTCTCTCCCCTCTTCATTCCCTATCCTATCAATTCTATCACCAACGAAATCTTCGCCATTTTCTCCTACAAAATTTCTTTTCCATTTTCTTCTTTTAATTTCAATCATTATTATCATCATATTATTATTTTCTCAGTTTTCAACAGGATCAATATATTCCTAATGATCAAAACAAATTGTAAATTAATTATTAACAATAATTAATTTATTACCATTCCAAACCTTCTCTCTCGTTTTCTGGGAAATCGAATAATAAACGAATTTTCCCAGAAACGAGAGAGGTAGGGACACATGTTGATGAAATATTGAAAAATAGAAACTTGTTTTTGATTCTGAATTTGGTTACAAAATGTTGCTTCTTTTTTTGATAATGGATAGTTAAGATTTTGTATGAGAAAGAAGAAGAAAAAAAACATGGAAGAAGAGTTCGTGGAGATTGAGGTAGAAGAGTCTTCTTTATGTTTTGATGAGATTGATCTTACTTACGAATTTGATGCTCCTATGTTCTATGATTTTACAACACAAGAAACACTTTTCGATGATTGTGAAGCAGAACAATGGTTTGAATTTGCACAAAGTTATCCACCTTCACGTAAGAATTTATTTAAGGAAAATTATTAAACCTAGTTGTTATGTTTTAATTTGTTGTTTTTGAAAAATAGGCTTTTTTAGGAGTGAAAATTATGGAAATATAACTACCAAGTCATTAAAAGTTGCATTGTAAATTCGTGATCGAGTGCATGTTTGGATTCACCATGAATTTTGCAGAATCTTGCAAAAGTTACGAGGATTTACAAGCAAACTCACCATGATTCCAAACACACACTGAATGTTTAGGTTTTGATTGGTTTCTTTTTTTGGTTGTGTGTTTTTCTGTGTAGCATTTTTGATAAAGTTTAGATATGGTGGTGCAACTGAAAATGGGAATGTTACTTGTGGCGATCCTCAACAAGTTTCAACAATGCAAGACAACAATAGTAGAGGTAAGGTTTTCATAATTGATGGCTTAATGTATTAAATTTTGATGCTAATTATTGTGCTTTGTTACAAGGTTTTAAATTACGGTATGGAGTTGCGATTGTGACCGCGACATCAAGTTTGTTTTTATGTCTATCTGATTGTATTGTGATGACAATTGCGACAACATTGATCATATTTGACTGCCAAGTTTTTTAATGTCTTTGCGACTGTATTATGGCGGGCGCGGAAATTGCGACAACTACACTCGTATTTGAATGCCTTTTTATAATATCAAGTCTCGTGATCGCAATATGACTAATTGCGATTTAAAACCTTACCTTATATTCTGCCTACTACGGAGATTAATGCCTTATTTTGTTGAATATTACTAAAAATGTTTGTCATGGGTTTTTGCAGAAAATGATTTTGCATTCCTATGAAAATGATGATTATAATAACTTTTTGTTTTAATTATAGGAAAAATGATTTTGACATTCACATTGTTGCCTAATATATTCCTGTTAAGCATGTTGAATTCTCCTTAATTTTCTATACATTATCATTTTGTTATTTAGTAACTGAAAACATTTTTGTTTTCAGGAGTTCAAAATTGCAATCAAACAACACAAGATACTATAGATGGTAAGATAAAGGGTCTCACAAAGTCAAGTTCATCAAAATATAAAGTTTTCACTTTCATGAAACCAACAGCAAGTCATTTGGCAAAGCTGAAGAACCCTCAAGAAGTTCAAAACCCTCAAAATTTCAGAAGGTAACATTTACATCTCACCTCCTAATTTGTTTCTTGGCGAACAATTTTGTATTGAATGCAATGTTTTCAAATAGCTTCTATATCGTAGCGGTATGTGAACAAATCATTATTTTTCTGCGATACACAATTTACAAAGTATTGTAAAATAGAGGCTATAGCGACCTTATAACATTGTAGCATAGCAGAATTTAAACAAAGTGCTATTTTCCGCATTCTGCATTGGTAACACTGATTGAATGTCTCGTTATGTAATTGACAATTCTGGAGTGTTATATTTTTGAGTTTAAATCCATTTGATTTTGGATATATTTTTTTTATAAATAGTAAATTATATCAAATTTCCTCCTTGCAGGATTCAAGAAAAAAGTTCTGCATCCATAGATTTACTATTAACGAAGAGGCAGAAGCTTGAAGCCGGTTACTTGCGCAAGGTATGATGAGTTTTTATGTATATAAATTTCATTCTATAACATTTTTGAACTTCTAACCTTACTTTAGCTTAATTGAATTTGCAACCTCTTTAATTCAGTTGTTGATATTTGATTGAGTTGGTTGTTTTTTTTTTTGTTTTCATGACAGGTTGCTCAGCTAAAGCATCAAAATCTTCTTACACATAAGAAAACTAAGGAGGTAACCAATTTTCATACAAAATAGCGGTTTGTTCAAATTTAGCTACACGCCTACACTACAGTGCTATAGTGACGCTATAGATTCCATTCGACAACACTTTATTCTAAATATCATACAACACAAAAATAGCGTTTTTTTCCAATTCCGCTAAACAATAGTGCTATGGCCGCTATTTTACAACACCGATCCATCATTTGTTTGACTTGAATCTAACCGATATGATACATGTCTGATTTTAAATTGTGATACAGGTTGATCGTACCAATGTAAATCTAGCCTCTAAACCAAATGTTACTATTCCTAGAGAACCTAATCTCCAAACAGCACTCAGAGCTCAAAGATACATGTATATCAACTACTTCTCAAGATCATAATAACCATTTTAGTGAAATTCTATATCTTATGTGACAAAATGTTGATCATAATTTTGTGCCTTTTTCATAGATCTAAAACTAATGTAGAATCAGAGGAACATGCAAAATCAAGTTTTCAGGCTCTTAAAGCGCGGCCCTTAACTAAAAAAGTAAGTATAGTTAAATTATTTTCATATAAGTTATAAGTCGTTTACTTGAAATAAATGGAATATGGATACGTGAAAAAACAATTTTCACAAGTTCTCTCAAAATTGCAGGGTGGAGGTACATTGAACAACAGTTCCATCTCAAATAGCCAAACAAGGTAACGTCTATATATATACTATAACAATACCGTTATGATTACAAAATATACATGAAGGTTTATCCTTGCCAATGAAGCACCAATGCAGACACGACACTGACATGTAGACATTACTAATTAGAAAATGTAAATGATTAAATGTAACTACATGTGTCAGTGTTGGACACTAGACATGCTTTCAACAATCTAAATGTCAATGCTACATAGATTCTTGGTTGCATCTTTACATCTTTTTTTGTGCATATGTTCATGAACAATTACGAGTTCGCTCTTATCTTATTCTATTTCTTTCAAAGGAAAAACACTAGTGTTGGCTCAAGACAAGAAAAGTGTAGAATGAATAGCAAACCCCAAGGTAGCACTGATGATAAGGTAAGTGATCATTATAAATCCAAATTTTCATTCTGTTTTATTTTCCTTCAGAAATAAGTCATTAATTATATATATGTTGTGCTCAGAAACTCTCAAGTAAAGGAGAAAGAGGTGTCTTCCGAAATATCAAAGTATATCCCTTGGTAATTCATTGAGAGCATGTTTATTAATTGAAGTTTCTCATGTTTGTATCAATGCTGTCATCTGCGGATCGTGTACAACAGCATCTTGTACAAATTCCTAATGCATATCGTAAAATATTTATTGTTTGTTCAAATTCGGCTACGCTATAAAGTGCTATAGCGTTGCTGTTTGACAACATTGGTTTGTGTGTGTTTCATCGTTATTCATTTTTCTTCTTCTTAGGAATCAAACAACAAGAGATTTACGGATGAACCACCAACAGAATTACTTAGCAAGGTAATAACTAATTGCAACTGTTTTTTCTTTTGTCTAATTGCATCAAGGTTAGCATTAACTGAAGTCAATGTTTACATATATGCTTCATTTTTTTTGGATTAATAGACAATCAAGTTCCTTTACTTTTATTTCTTTATTCTATTTTTGTTTTTTATTTTTATTTTTTGGCCTACTTTGTAGCTCAAACTAACATCTGAAGCCAAACAAACTGCAAAATCACAACCAAAGAAGCACTCAATTTCTAAGGTCCATCTCTATTGGTATTTCTTATGACATTTTCATTTCCTATTTTCACTTTAAATAGAAAAGTAGTCTTGTTTTTGCTTGCTTTTCATTTTTTTTTTTGAAAACTTTGCATCCGATCCAAGAATCGACTAATTTAAGGGGACCAATCCCATCGCTCACTTGCAGGGGCCCCATTTAAAGCCAGAGCAAAGCTTTGTATGGACTTACCCATTGAAACTGACACTTGCTTTTCATTATAAATCTTTGAAAACACAATCACATTTTTTTATTCATTAAAAAGTGGCATTTTTATAATTAGTAGTGGAAACAAGACATGTTTGCTCAATATTAACAGCACCTAAATATATATTTTTTGTGTGTGTTTCTTCCATCTCTAGTGACTCATGGTTATATATTCCTATCATTACATTGCAGAGTTTGAAGGAAAATAGACCTGGATCGTTGCGCCAGAAGCATGAGGTATGTTAATAGTTGTGGATGTACATTCACTATAGTTTTTGTTGTGTATGAAATACATTCAGTGTGTGTGATAAATAAATTTCATATTGTATTAGATTATTGGCTTAATTAATGATTTGGTCCCTTAAGTTATTTGTTGGTTACATTTTGGTCCCATAAGTTATTAACGTTACAATTTGGTCCCTTAAGTTAGTATATGTTAGCCAAATAAATCTTCACCGTCAGTCTTTTGCCAAAACGTTAAATAGGCACATGTGAACCATGACGTGACAACTTGCAATGTGTATCCACCTTAGACATTGGGTTAACGGTTTTGACGGTGGAGATTTATTTGGTTGGCGGAAGATGACTTAAAGGAACCAAATTGTAACGTTAATAACTTATGAGACTAAAATGTAACCAACAAATAACTTAAGAGACCACATCAGTAATTAAGCATAGATTATATACCTTCACTTTTTTTTTGGCAGTGATTATACTTGTTCATTTCCTACTTCAAGTTTCAATGTATGCTTGTTTTTTGTTTTTGAAAAATATTTTTTCTCTTAAAGAGGTAAAAAAGAAACCGTTTTTCTTTTCACAATAAGCTTATCGTAAGGTTTTGTATCGCGGCCTCCTAGGTTGTCAAACTCGAGAGTCTAGGTAAACTCGCATTACGTATAGCTTGTGTAGACTCAATAAACTTACCTAATATATATTGGTAATATATTATCATTAAAATAATAATAATTAAACATTTCTTCTATAATGAAGCATAACAAATTTTAAATAGTTAAATGTTTATGGTAGACCTAAAAGAAATGGTGAAATAAAAAATTGAAATGGTAGTAAAACAACATACTGATATGGAGAGGAATAATAGTGTCTCTCACAATAACACTAAAAACGTAAAAAAAAATAAAATTGCAATGCATGAGTAATTAAATAAAATATTGGCTAAACTCATGTAGAATCGTAAAATCATAAACACTAGTAAAATCGAGAGTTTACCAATTTTACCGGTGTTTTTGTGAATTCGTAAGAGTTTACTATAAATAGAATTTACATGTGAGTTAACTCATTTTCATGACCTAAAATCGTAAACTCAAGAGTTTAACAACCCCAGCAGTCACAGTCGCCTCATGATCTTTGATATTATAGAGAATTGCGATGAAATGTGGATAAAGCGGTTGCACTTGCAGCTGTGTTCCTATCGCAGAGACATGAAACCCTTTAATTCGTGGATTTGTATTGTTTTTCAAAACATTTGGCTACTCAAAACACTAAATTTCACTTATATATGAAATTCTTCTATTTGTCTCAACATTTTATTTCAAGATGATGAACTTGGTCAAAGAAGAAATTAAGAGGTTATGTGGCAAGCAATATCAATGTGCTCAAGAAATGGGGTCCATTGTCACAAAGCAAACCTGTATGTTGGTAAGTTGAACCAAATCTAAATATAATTTTCTTCTAATCAATTCTATAAAAGCTGGATTGTCTAGTTCAACCAGTTGAATTACAGTTGCTTCAACTAGTTTTGATTTTTTTCATATTTATTTATTTATCATATGGTTCAATTGCCATTGAACCATAATCTGGTGTTCCCACCAGATCAATCTATGGTCCGGTTTTTAAAACATTTCTTATAAAAAAATTCAGTGTCATCGTTTAGATACTATTTTTCTGTCAAAATCATCGTTTAGATACTGAATAACTATGTGATTTACACAATACTAACCCTCTCTTTTTGACACAGGAAATTGGACATTAAATGATAATAGCCTCACCATTGGTGCTCTTTAGTCTAGATACATTTGCTTAAACTTGCACGAAAAATTCCCTCAACAATTGGAAGTTCAAGTAAAAATTGTATTGGAAACCATCTTGAAGGGTCCTAATTTGCTACTAGTGGTAACAAAGGGAAACGAATTATTTTGGGAAGAAGTTCCAAAGTGGAACCTAATACCCTCATTGTACAACAAAAATCATTGGACAATTGGAAATTCTCTCTCCCCATTTTCCTTTCTTTTAATTCTATTTCTATGTATAAAGAAAGTTACAAAATGCAATGTCAATGTGATACAGACTGAGGCATATGAATACTATACTTGTATATTTCTGGCTTCACTTACATTTTCTATAATTTGTAGCATACTGTTTTAGATGTTTGCCACAGTGGCTGCATTTGACATTTCTAGGGAATTTTCTGGAGTGGACTAAGCTCCATATACCACTTTTTAAGGCTATATAAGTCTCATATCGCACCACCAATCAAGGCAAGTCTCCTTGAGATTTTACCAACCACAATCATATATCGACATGAGCGTTGGAGTGCATACATACATGTATACATCATTGAACATCATTATTGTCATCGAGTCGCCACCATTCACAAAATCGTTTTTCCGTCAGTCCACCATCACAGAAAAAACAGCTAAGCTATATACTAATGTATTCTTATATTTTCTAATCATAACTGATCTTTACTATACAGTTTGATGATTTTTAGCAAAACAAATTAGATGACAAGTCATTGGAATCATGACACACGTGGATGTCTTATCATATTTGCCTTGTTTTAATTTAAAAAAGCATGTAGATATGATGAAGCAACCATTTGTCTTGATTTCAACTCTGTCACCTAATTTATAGCCACATCAAAGTTTAAGATTCAAGTTCTCGCAATGAGAAAAATATTAACGTAACAATGAACATACTAAGATATGTCAATAAAATAAAATATAGCAATGTCATCAAATTAGACGGGAAAAAAAATCGTGATTTGGTCAAAATTTATAAATTGAAAACCAAAAATTGCAAAATTAGAAATAGAGGGATTGTCATGTATTTAACATCCCTCCCTTGCCAATAAACATTATGAGTCTTTGAAATTACTTTGAATTTGAAATTTTCCATGGAAATGGGTATGTACTGCTCAAAAGAATCAACATTACGAGTTTTTGGAATAAGAATAAGAGTATTAGCATTATAATTTGTTAGAATCCATTCTCACTCAAAAAAATACATAATTGCTTCAATCATTTCCTTCTACATTATTTTCCAATATGTCTGGAAAAAGAATGCACCAAATCCATCTGGTCCAGGTTCCACATCCTCGTTCATGCTGAATATTGCATTCTTTATTTTCTCATGATATGGTACCACTGTAAGAATTGCATTTATGTTCTCTCTAACAAGACTTGGTATGACTTCATCCACAAGTAATTGTTCCCGTAAAAAAGGGTTAGTGCAAAATAAATTTTTAAAATTGTTCACAACATGATTTGAGATTTTTGGTGGTTGAGTGATAAGGTTCTCTCCATCTCTCATTTATGTGGTAAGTTTGGTTTTGTTTTTTATTTTGGTGATCCTATGGAAATATGTTGTGTTTCTCTCCCTATCGAGGGGCCAGTTGTCTAAATTTGGTTTTAAACGTTGAATAAACTCTAATCTGCATCTTTGACATAGTTGTAAACTTTTCCAAACACTATAGAGTTCCAAACCTTCAATCTATCTTTGAACGTCTTTAATGTTGTGATGAGGACAAACATAGGGCATCCAATTACTCTTTTTATCCAATTTGTGAAAATGAACTCGTTGCGGTCATTATGTAATGCCCACATTCTATAAAATTTGAAGTTTGAAGCAAAACTAACCTCAAAAGTTTTGAATTCCAATAAAAGAGGATAGTGACCTGATATAGTCTTGAGTAAAGTTGAGCAAGATGTTGATTTGCACATATCAATCCACTGTTAGTTAGAAATTGATCTATCTAATCTTATTTAAGCATGTATATTTTCTTTTCTACCATTGTTCCATGTAAAATGAGCACCTCTAATTGGCAGGTGAAGAAGCTCAAAATTATCTGTCCAATTCTGATGAAAGTCTTGCATAGGAGGCCACATAGAAAGATATCTACATTGATGTTCATAAGCTCCTAAAATTGTGTTGAAATCACCCATGAAGTTCCATGGCAGATCAAATTGATGGTGTAGGTTACCTAGTGTTTGTCATGGTTGCTTCCACATCAAGTAACTAGTTGAAGCATAAACTACTGCTATTGCAAAATCTTTCCCATTATCAAACAAAGAGAAAGATACATGTTTATCATCAATTGCTAAAATAAAAGGGTTAAGGTTAAAAGAGCATAAAAGCACCATAGAGTAGGTAGTATATATTCTCTATTTTACAAGGCAAACAATTTGAGATGTAACCTGGAAAACCAGTTTCTATTAAAATCCTGAATATTTATCCAAGGTTCAACAATAAAGACAAAATCAGGTTTCTCTTTCAAAGTAAGATTTCTATGTGCCGATTTTGAGGGATTATTGGCCAAACCTCTAATACTCCAATAATATGCACTTCATCTAAAAAGTTTGGGGTTTCCAACCTTTGATCTGGTTTTATCATAACTCATTGGTGTTTGCTTTTGCTTCTGATCTTTATTCTTTGTTCTATTTGTTACCATCTGAAATTGTGGAATCTCTTCATTTTGTATGTAACCGCCCGATTTTCGCTAGAATTATTTTAATTAATTTTTATATGTGTTTACATGTGCTTGTATATGATTAATTGTCTCCGTGTGTATTTTGGCTTAAGAAGGATATTTTAGTCATGTTGGACTCAAGGGTGATTTGGTCATTTGGTGAGCAAGGGTAAAATAGTATTTTGGTTATGAGAGTTATTTTTAGTAGTTTGGGTGGCAATAAATATTTTTACCAAGTTACTAGGGAGTGGTTTAATTAAATAAGAGTCGGTAACTATTCATTATTTTATCTGTTAAGCGAGTAGAAACTTTATGAATTAGTTAGAGAAAACCTTAAGCCCATTAAGACAATTGAGGGTTGAGCCCAATAATGTAGAGCCTATATAAACTCTAGTTATAAGAGAAATTAGGTCTTTATACTTATATTTACACATTTCACAAACTTTTTAGGGAGGTAAAGAGAGAAAGAGCAAGAACAATGGTCAGAGAGAAGAAGGCTTTGGAGAAGAAGAAAAGGGTAGAGATTCAAGAGGGTGGAGCATAAGTGAAGCCAAAGATAGGATTGTGCTTAGTTGAGGTAAGGGGGATGATACTCATTCATAATTTAAGTTATAATCACTTTTTCAACTTAATTTCATAAGTGCTTATTTGTGAAATGTGATCTTTGTGAATTTTAATGATGATTTTCATGCTCCTATTTTGATGCTAAGTTTGGGTATGTGAAATTGATGCTAAACATGTTGTTGTTGTTGTTGAATTTACATGTTTGAATTGTGGTTATATGAACTTTTGTTGATTTTTGCTCAATTTGATGAAAAATAATGTTGCTGTTGTTGTTAATTGTTGATGAACTCATGATTGAATGATGTGGTTGTTGTTATGAGATGTTGTGTTGTTGAATTATGCCACGGGTGCTAGAGATTCCATGAGTTTATTCATGTTTGGTGTATTGTTGTTGTGTGTGGTTGAGTTTTGGTGGTTTTTGGTGAAAATGAACTAGAAGATGATTTTGAGTTGAATTAGTGTTTTTAATCCGATGTTGTTGTTGTTTTGAATGCCCTTCGATATTTGTAATCAAATGTTTAAGCTTTGGGATCGAATTTGGGGTAAGGGGATCCAAATTGGGGATTTTGGGTGAAAAATGGTGTAAAACCCATAAGAACAGGAGGAAACTCGCTTGAAGCTCGCTTGGAGCGAGTTTTGTCTGGAAGAAACTCGCTCGAAGCTAGAAACTCGCTTAAAGCGAGTTACTCAGTGACAACATCCCTTATTTTACGTGTTGGTGTAAGCCCTAGAGGCCAATAGTTTATGTTGAACTTATCTTATGTATCATGACTTTTATTATTGAATAAATATATGACACTCTTTATTATATTTATAGTAATGTTAATAAAGTCCTTATAATAGATAGTTCATGTAATAATATGTTAAGTGTGACTTAATCATGAGATTACATTATCATAAAGAACGCTATTCTTAAATATATCCGTAGTCAAGCTTTAATATGAATAAGGATAATAATAAAGCTTCGAGACTATTATGTATGTAGACTGATGACCGTATCACATGGGTCATAGATATGAGATATTAAGTCTATACATAGGTATAAATATTAGGAGTAATATTTATACTGGATTGACTCACTGTGAGAATACTACATAGTATGTTATGAAATTGTCATAAGTTATTCTCACAATGATAATAGTGTATATCACTCTTAGACCTAAAACCACCATGTTCCCTAGATTTGGACTCAAGTGCTTTGTTGCCATTCTAACGTTGTCTGTAAAAGGATAACCATAACGTTGGTTGATGGGTACTTGATGAATCATGCTGAGGGACATGAGTGTCCTAGATGAGATTTGCCCCTCCTCATAAACAGGTGTTATATCTTTAGGCCTCTTGATGAAATTTGACTGTAAAACTGCATGGCCATGCCGAACTAAGTCAATATAAGATATTGGACTTATTCGTTATTCAGTATATTTCAAAATCAAGAAATATAAATATTGATCTATACAAGAGTGAAAAAATCTATGCCTTGAGATCAATATAGATATTAGGACAAAGGAGTAAGCGTACACATAAGTATTATCACGTAAAGGTTTCGTCAGATCACTTAACATTCTTGTCACTGGGGTAACAATGATGTGTTGCTAGATACCGCTCATTGTTTATAGTATTAAATATTATATTTAATATTATTGCCAACGTGACTAGAACCTATATGGTCACACACAAAGAACGGTCAAAAGAGAAATATATACGTATGACTTATATAAGGGGTGCGCTTAGTAAATAACGCTAATTAGTTAGCAGAATTACTAAACTCGTTATTAGGCTTACTGAAGCCCAATAGTGACTTCTGACTTGCAGAGCACACTAGGAGTTCTATATATAGAACCCTAGTGTTGAAGTTTTTTGTTACACGTTTTTGGAGAAACCCTAGCTGTCTGAAACTTCTGATTCCTTGGCTAGCACCGAGTTTTGGAGGGGCACCGTTCGTGTGGACTTGCTAGAGGCTTTGCTGCTTGCTGCTTGCTTTGCTGTGATCGTGATTCCAGTTTCCAGTTTCCAGCTTTCAGATTCCACACTTCGAGGTAACAATCGAATCACTGATTCATGTGTAAATTCGTAATGATCCAAGGAAAGAAAATCGAAATTTTTTATCCGCTGCTTTATTCTGTAACATTCGATTTTCCTTCATCATGTTCTTGCATCTTTTTCACACATTTCTGTTTTGAATTGGATTTTTGTATAAACATGAAAGTTTTAGCTAAATGTGTTAGCTTTTCAATGATTTTGGTTTGACTTGGAAATGATTTTTGGATTTGGAGTTATGATGAAAATACTCCAAGTAGGTTTTGGTAAAATTTTACGAAAATTCAGCATAACCATTTCTAAGTCAACCCAAAACTTATGGTTTGTTTCCAAACTTCAAAACTTGAGTACTAGAAGTTTAATTAGGATGTTTAAGAGTATTTAAACTTTGAAATGATGGACCAAACTTAGTTTCATTTGATAATGCATTGGTTTAGCAATATGATGAAAGTGAGACGAACATTGTGAATTTTAAGATTTTGTCGTATTTGGCCTGTGAAACGCACATGTATACACTACTGCACTCATATGTGATTTACGTGTATACATAGTTGAGGCAATTGAATTTGTTTACCTTGGTTTTAGGAGATCTATCGGAAAATGCTAGTTTTCATAACTTAGCCGAACTTTATCAAACTAATGTTTTATGGTCTGTTAAATCTTAGGAGACTTTGGATTCATAGTTAGTATGATATAAGGTGAATGAATTAATGATATTGGGTGTTTGATACGTTGAATATCATGAATGTGAATTGATATCCATCTTTATGTGAAGTGTGAATTTGAAACTTTATCGTTTCTTGAGGTGTTAAATGTTGTTGATGATTATGATGTTGATTCTTTTGGTGATGATTATTTGATGAATGTTTGATGATAAACATGATGTTGTTTTGGTGTTGATTGTGATGATGGCTTGTTGATTGTATGGATGTAAGTATTTGATAATGCAATTGTTAGTGAATAACATAAATATGCGGGTTGAAATGTGGGTTGAACATTATGTTATTGTACGTGAAGTTGAGTCGTGCATTGTCAAGTCCTTACTTGGAGTCCATGCGTTCATAGTCATGCGAGCCGATTTGAAGTATGTAAAATGCGGGTTTATAAATAGCTTCTGCAAGACATAAACATGCAGGTTGATTATGTCGGTGGATTCATTAACGGTAAAATTATCTCCGGAATTCAATGGTACCACACGCATCTAGATGAGTCTAGAAAATACATGCATTGTTGATGTTGATGAGTCGAGTCTTATGTGATTATGGGAATCAGTGTATATGTGCTTTGTGAATATGTGCACGGTTGGTTTTGTGAACTTGCTGAATTGTATGCTTGGTGAAATTTGGTGAATGTGGTGTTTATGTGAATTGGTGTACACGTGCATTGGTGGATTTTGTTGATGTTTGTGAATAATTGAACTAGGATCTAATTATATGTCTTACTCGCTTGTGCGTATACACTTGGCGAGTCTATTTCATGATAATTATTTTGGTAATAGTAATGAGGTGAGAATAGTATATATATATATATATATATATATATATATATA
>Ga0228710_1007318_pt1 | contig 16351 bp, 8 predicted proteins | sample MedpolnodulmetaG_FD_177995 | JGI IMG/M metagenome (GOLD analysis project Ga0228710, IMG submission 177995) | Root nodule microbial communities from Medicago polymorpha collected in Santa Monica, California, United States - pink nodules | ecosystem: Host-associated > Plants > Roots > Nodule... | reverse complement strand
GTGATCATACTTTACTTTGTCACCAGATCACAAACACAAAGAGTCTTACACTTAAAGAAGATATGTTAATGTGTCCATTTTGACTTAAAGTTCCACATTAGATGCAAAAGTAAATGTTAAGAAACATATAAGTGAGATGATCGATATACCTAATATAATAAGATTATGGACGATGATCTGTTGTCAGTCTCAATTGTATGGTTAAACTTAACCTAATGTGATGATCCAACTCATTGTAGTCTCCATCAGAACTCTGGACTTTTCTTTTTGTTACTGAACTTTGAACTTTATCATGAATTGTTTTGTTAGTTTTTGGATGTCATTTATTTAATTTTAATATTAAATTTAAGTAGATGTTGAACAACATATAAGTTATATACCTACTACTTTAAGCTTTAGGGTCAAGATGTGGTGTCAAATCAATTGTTTGGTTTCTTTTAATTTAACGCGATGACCAAACTCAATGTAGGATCCCCCGAAACTCACAATATGATGAACTATTTTTTTAGTTTTTGGATGTCATTTGTTTAATTTTGGCTTAATTACAATTTTGGTTCTTCTATTTTCACTCACTCACTCACGGAAACTGTCTTTCCATTTCAAAATTACACAGTCCTGGTGCGTCTTTCAGATTTTTGAACTTAAAAATGGTGTTATGTCATATTTAAATTAAAACTTTAAAGGAGTTTTCAGGTAATTACATAGGTATTGATCATTCTACATTGTCAGACTAAATGCAAGCTCATCTAAAATATGTCACATCATTGTTTTTTAGTCTAAAAATAGCAGAAATAGACCAAAACACTTCTAAAAAAAACAAAAATTAGTGAGGAAAATTTAGTGAGAGATGACATGAAATCCCTCTCTAATCATGTTACTAAATTTTGCGACCAAGGAATTTATGAGGGATTTTATTTTTTCTGTCACTATTTTTGTTTTTCCTAGTAGTGAGACTGAGTGATTTTAAAATGAACGGACCAATTCATGTGTTGCTGAAAATATGGGACTAAAACTGCAATTAAGACTTTAACTTTTCAATCTTAAAATTTAGTTTTTGAATGTCATTCTCTCTTTCTTGTGAATTTTTTCATTCAACCTCAATTATTTCAAATTTATTTACTTTTGGCCGTTTGTGGCAAATGATAATGAAATTAAATTGCCAATGTGTTATGTTGATTGTTGGGTTGATAAATATGTGCTTATTAGATATTTAAAAATATGTAGTGTTTTTTTAATTGAATCTAATTTTTTGGTAAAATAATTGTCCAAAAAATCTCCAACTCCTTCCGTAAACTCATAGATTTATCATACAACTCACATTGTATTCTATACCTTCACAAACAAAATAAGTTGTTTTTTAATAAACAATTGATAAAGATAAGTTGTTTTTTATAATATATATATATATATATATATTCGTTTTGGTATTTTATTTTATGAAATAAAAAAATAAATATGGATGGATTGTACATCCATCCGTTACAAAACTGAAAATGGATGGAATTTGATGGATTTTATTTTTAATGGATTAGATTGGATTGTTTTAAATAAATTTAGTGGAATGTAATAGATTAATGGATTTTTATTATCCATCAATTTTCATCCAAATTCATATTCATCCAAATCATCCATTTTGCCACCGCTAGATACAGTAATATAATATATGGTGTAAAATGTCCAAAAAATAATATATGGACAAGCATAAACTTGATGACAAGAGAAGAAAATATTGGACTCACGTTAAAATCCTAGTGAACTGAACTCCATACCTGCAACCAGAAGGATTGCTCTTCAGTCTAAAATCAAGGACATGAGAGGCAAATCAGAATCTTGATATGAAGAACAAATATGCAATAACGTATAAAAGACTACTCTCATGCATCCTTCCCTATGTTCTCACCTTTGTAGCCCACTTCTGCGTCTTCTTTGCTAGCTTTAAATCATGCTCTTCAAATCAAATAAAGTCGGATCAAACACATGATCCAAAAATGCCACAGTTGCAAAACTGAGGGGGCGATTTTGTAGTTTTTTTCTTAGGGACCAAAATCGCAACTTCGTGAAAGTTACGGGGCAAAAACTGCTAATAAGACTAAAATAAAATAGGAATTGTGATATAGTAGAATGCAGGAAAATAAAGAAATCTTCAGCTTGTTATCAAGCTAATAGAAAGATTTCTCTTGGAAAAAGTGTTATTGTTATAGCTAGGGCATCCACACTTCAAGGACTCTCTTGATTCCAATCTCTCGACAAAACTTCTGCATTTCAATCTCCTCTAGCTTCTGTATTCTTCTCCACGTGGCTTTCTGCAAAACCCAAGATCTATCTATGACTTCCATTGTCGTGTGTTCTTGGTTCTGTTTTCAACTGAAAAAGTAACATGAATAGGAATATGAACTTGTACTTACTTCTCCACAAATTCAAATTAAGTACAATAATATGAACTCAACAAGTACAACCTCATGAAAAATGGAAGTCAATCCTTATGTCAACATCATTAAAAACTTAGAGGAAATATGTTGCACAATCAGATACACAATTAAAAGAAAAAAGGAAGCAATATAATTTATTTTTTAAAGAAGCTAACTTAGCCTACTTAAATTGGCATCGGAAAGAATCGAACCTGAGAACTTAAGGAAGCAGAATTTAGTGAAAGACTATTTGAAAAGTTTGTTTCTCTACACAAAGGATTTGTAATGCATCCATTGATAAAATTTATAATGAGAAAGGCGGAGGGAAACAAAAACAAAGGAGGCAAAAAACTAAACCAAAAACATAATATATTTTAGAAGTTGAAAGCACATTTCACCTTAAACTTTTTATGATGTTAACCTTTGCGTATGGTGAGTTTAACCTTACACAGGAGAGTGGGTTTAACCTTCAATAAATCTGGAACAAAGGAGAAAACCTATGCAATGAAAGATTATGGTGAATTAGGATGGATCGTCATACATTTTTGACAAAATTTAGAAATAAATAAAAAGGAAGCAACTTTAGAACAATGTAAAAATAAAGCCTCAAAACCTGAAGCATATTAGAAGATACCGTCAATGATTTAATATTAGCAAGCTCTTGCAGCCAGCTGATTAGGACTGCAGAATCCTCTTCGACTGAGCCATTGCATTTGATGTCTACATCAATGTATAAGTGTTTAACACAACAAAGATGGCTGTGAGTCTGTGACATAGATTTTGACTTGGAGTACCAAGAAAAGCATAGTTACAAAGATTCGGAGCAGATATCTTGCATCCGTAACTTTCGTAATAATATCAATATCTAGATATAGTTAAATTGACAAGTGTTGAACTTGATATACAAAGAATTTGTGCGTTCAGAACTCTACAATATTCAATGATCAAAGTATTCAGCTTGTTAAAATCTGAAAAGGGCTTAATCACCAGCGAAATTTTAGAGTCAAGCTGGTTAATGTAGGCAAATTCAGAGAATTTGGAAAAAAAATGTTAGTTTCCAAAATCGGATTAGTGGTTAATATACGAGGGACGTTATGTGCAAGGACTAGAGTTCGAATTTCGGATTCTTCACTTCTTCAGACATAGTCAAGCTGGTTAATGTAAGCAAATTCAAAGAATTTGGAAAAAAAATGTTAGTTTCCAAAATCGGATTAGTGGTTAATATACGAGGGACGTTATGTGCAAGGACTAGAGTTCGAATTTCGGATTCTCCACTTCTTCAGACATAGTCAAGCTGGTTAATGTAGGCAAATTCAAAGAATTTGGAAAAAAAATGTTAGTTTCCAAAATCGGATTAGTGGTTAATATACAAGGGACATTATGTGCAAGGACTAGAGTTCGAATTTCGGATTCTCCACTTTTTCAGACATAGTGTGTGTGAATTTAGCCACTAAACAACTTGACAAAAGAAAAACTTCGAGTCAAACTCCACATCGGCGACCATGGTTTATGCGATGAGATAATACCGCAAGGCAAACAAAAAATGGCTATCCAATTTGATTTATGTTGGCGTTCTCTATCTTCTCACTACAGCTCCTTTTTTCTTTTCTTTTTTTGCCAATATATTCTTTCTTTCTTCTCTCATATCCAAAACATTCAAAATGGAAACCATCTAACATCTTGCTTTCTTGGTCGAATTCATTACATTTCAACCCTTTTCAACCACCAAACATAAGGTATACTCGCATTTCTTCCACCCTTTGTTGTGTAACTTTTTTTTCTTTCTTTTTGATATTGAACGCATTCGGATTATGTAATTCGAACCAGATCATTCATGTCACAACCCAAAACATTAATTACTAATCATTGCCAACACAGGGACTTATGGATTCTAGTCCGGCAAGGCTAATGAGCAAACTTGGCAATTGACAAAACAAAAATCTCCAATATAACTTTATATTTCAAAATTATATTTTCATAAATTTTAACAGCGTATCCTTTTGCAACTTACTTAGACAATGCATTAAGGCACTTGTTAGTAAGAAATAATATTAAATTAAATTTAGTAATTTTGGTTACGGTTAAATATGTTTTTGGTCCTTAAAAAAATTTCAAATTTTAAGTTTTAGTCTCTATAAAAAATTTCATCAATTTTTGGTTCCTCAAAAATTTTCTACCACCACTTATGGCCTCTGTTTTTAAATCAAATCATGTATATACTTCATATTTTTTAATAAATTTTTATAGAGATATTTATAATATTATAACAAACTTTTGTACAAAAAATTTGAACTTTTTAACAAAATATGAATTATATATGAATTTTTAAGCGACAAAAACTTAAAAATATTTTATTCATCACTTGTTAAAGAAACATTAAACTTTTGCAACAGAGATTTCTATATCCTACTAGACATGACTAAAAAAAATACAAAATTTTAAAGGATACACTTGATTTTACTAATTGCAAGGACCAAAAGTTGTGCCGAAAACTTTTTGAGAGACCAAAAATTGATGAAAAATTTTATAGAGACTAAAACTGATAATTTGAAAATTTTACAAATGCCGAAAAATATATTTAACCCTTTTGATTATAAACAATTTTGATGGATTGAGTAGTTAAACCCTTTTTTGCTTGTGTGTGAAATCTTCATTACCAAAGCGGGATTGGAGCAAACATCTAGTTAAGTTAGAAAAAATCTCTATTAATATTCCAATATAAAGGAAAATGCAAACAAGTGTTATTTTTTTAATCAAGCAAACAAGTGTCATTAGAATATTGTTTAAGCATTTAAAATTAGTATTCTCTCCGTCCCAAAATAAGTGACATAGTTAATTGTTTCACCAATGCACAATAAGTGTAATCACAATTACCAAAACAGGACTCGAGCATACATCTAGTTAAGTTAAAGAGAAATGATAAGTTAACATCAACACCGTATATCAATACGGTCAAGACAAACGGAACAATTTTTTTTTTTTTTTTGAAGAAGTTAAATTAGGAAACAAACTAATTCTTAATTTGGATGGAACATCTATAGGGTTCAAACAAGATATCCGACTAAATTAATTATTTTTTTAAAGAAATAATGAAAATGAAAGAAATATATTAATTAATATCTTATCCAAATAGTTAAATCTTTTAATATTATTTTTTAAGGGAAATTTTTTAATTTTAATAATTAGTTTAATTAACACAAAATAAAATTAAAATTAACTGCTTTCAGGCTTTCGCAATTGTGACAAAACTCAAGAAAACTCACGCACGCTTACTGTCTCTCATCCACGTTAACGGCGGAGAACGACTGAACACCACCGTAACTTCTTCGCCGGCGGAAATGTCACTTGTCGATTACGCTTCCTCCTCAGACGACGACGACGTCGTTCCGGAACTCACCGAAGAACAACGAAGCGAAAAACAGAAACCTCAACTTCCTCAACAACCTCAACCTCAACAGAATCTGTATGTAATTCCTTTATTATACTTTTTAACTCATTCAATACCTTTATTTTTGTTGTAACCTTGCATTAGGTAATGTTCTAATTTGAATTTTCAGATTTTAATTTAATATGAAAATACAATTTATTGGTGTGTTAATGTTAGGTCATTAATTAAATTCTAGTGTTACTTAGAGGGTAGTTGCAGGGATATTTGATATGCAGGGAGAGGGTTCGAACCCGAGATTCTTCACTTCTCATAAGGATAATGTGAGTTTCGCCGTTAGGCTCAGAGGCGGATCTTGCCTAAAATAATGGGGGAGCTACAAATACTAATTAACTATCATATTATAATTTTTTTAGAGGAAACTAACAAATTATAATTGAAATTCATAAAATTCGTATAAAAACAAATCGCTTTGTTTTCACTGGGTGTGTCCACTAATTCCATAGATTTTCCTGTAAGAGTTCATGTTCCATGTTCCAAAATGAATATTACTCTCATGAACTAACTTCTTTAACCTCTTCACGAAGATGTGAGGACCCTTGCTTATTTTTTGCTGCATCCACGCAGTAATGCAGCGGCCCATGCTCATTTGATATTGTACTCTACCTATGTTGCTTCCAGGCAACAACCTAGCATTCACACTAAAACATATTTGGTTCATGTAATATATATTGGCGATCCCTTTAGAAAAATATTAATATAGGAAGTTAGGTACCATTTATTGTGAGAAAGATGGTACAATCTCATTTTAGTAGTTTGCGCTTGTTTGGTCAAGACCTGTCGAAGCTAATGGAAAAGTAAATCAAAGGATAGAACTAGTGCCTAATAGTTAGCGATAAAGAGAGACTAAGAAGAACCATAGACCAGATCATTAATAAGGAGTTAGATTTAAATAATTTGTCATTTGACATGATTTACAAGAGGAGCTAAGAAAAATCAAAGGTTTGACCATTAAGAAGGATTTAGATGTAAACAGTCATTATACATTTTTTATCATAGGACATTATGACATTGTTTGATCATCTAAGTAACCGATCCCACCGAGTGGGAAAGGCTTCTGTCTTGATAATTGTTGTTTTGCCGTGATGTTTCAAAATTTTAAATTACTTCGAATGGAGAGTCCATGACCTTCAGAATGTGGTAACAATTTCTTAGGGGATTTTTTTCGGTATATACTATGATCGTTTGTTCTTGTCGGTGGTATTTTTGTCAGCTGCTGTGGTTGATGGTTTTTGTTGTCGTGGTTGTAGGTTGTTTAGAGTGCTTCACATTGCAACTATAATGAGGATTATGGTATTTTATTCTAGGCCTTGTGTGCAAGTCCTGTTTGGTACAATTTTTGTCTGATATTGGATGTTTTCTTTGAAGTGTTATGTTCTTGAAATTTGTTAGTTGGGTTGAACTGTCAAGTTGGTGAGGTGAGGCTTCATGCTTTTCAGCCACTTTTGTTGGCTTCACTAGGTCTTGGTTGCTTTTTGTGACCTTCTCCTCTGATTGCAGGCAGTTTGTTTCGTGTCATATTTTCACGATTTTGAGGTTCACAAGTCATTGGTTTGGTAGCCGTCTTCTTTTTATGGTTTTGTGTTACGTTAATATTTATCTGTTTACCAAAGATGGTTTTGATATGGTCTCACGTTCATGGTGAGCCCTGTTTCTGTGGGAGATTGTGTAATTCTTCGGTTTGTCTTCCTGAGTTTGAACCGTGGGTTAAATTTTGATTGATTGAAGACTTTAAACCAATGGTAGTGACTGTTTTGACTTGAGTTGAAGGGTCATGCTCTTGTGTTCTGCACATTAACTTTTGGATCTGATGCGGATTGCAATGGCTTCTTGACCATTGATAGATTCTAGATTAGCTGTTGGTTGTGGCAGTGACTTTTCTCTGTTTTTTAATGAAGTTCTAAATAAAATTTAATTTTTCGAGTAAAAAAATTTGATAAGCCAGATCCCATCAAAACACTGTTTTACCCTGAAAAATACAAACCAAAGACATGGGGATAAAACATATAAATGGTGTGTTACTGCAACAAAGTTTCTTGCGTGAAGAGTTCAATTCAAAATCATCATAACATAAACTATAGTAACATATCACCTTTCTTGATCAAACATTGTTTTCTGTACTCAGTATTTTTGCACTTTTGTGTAGGACAAAATCTGGATCTTCATCCAACCAGCGGCTAGAAAATAAACCACAGTCATCTTCCTCTTCAGTGGAGAAACTTCCTGACGCTTCACTTCTATTGAATTCACCTGCTGTCCCATCGAGTCTGATGAATGCTAGTGATCACTCCTCTCGTGTTGCTGCAGCTCAAGCTGAAAATGCTTCACGTAAGAGAGACTCAAATGGAAATGTCTCCTCTTCCAGTCGTAGTAAAGTTCCTAGAGCAAACCCGCCTCGTTCAAGGAATATACCAGAAATGGCAGCTGGTATGCTGGTTCCACCTCAGCTCAGTGGAAGGTTAGTAGTGTTTTGTACTTGTGTTTAAGATGGCTGTCTGCTTGATAATTATTTGTGCATCTGTTGCTGGCTACGTAAAAGTTAGTTGTCTTTTCTTCATATGATTAGTAGATGCTTAATTGATGACGAGTGACATAAGGTTGTTTTCTTCACAAATGGCGAACTTCAAAGTTTAAAAGAGTTATGTTGTGTTGTCTGCTTATAATTTTGATTTTATCGGTAAAATGCTGGTTTTTCTACTTTTCTTATTGTTTAGTATACTTTGTTATTTTATTTTTGTGGGTGTATGTAGATTTTTTTTGTATGCATTAATAAAAATATTTTGATAAAAAAAAAGAATTTTATTAAAGAAAAAGAGAAGGAAAACAAAATAATATTGAATGAAACATACATCAACTCAAAGATAGAAATCCCTTTGTTAAAACCATGACCGAAAACCCATGATATGAGTAGCTTCTACTAAAAAAAGTTTGGTATTATTGATATGAGTAGCTTCTACTAAAGTTTGATATGATGTGAGTAGCTTCTACTAAAAGAAGTTTGGTATTATTGATGGGGTGAACTTCCAAGTATCCGTATGAGTTGCATTAACAACGAACATAGCTTCTGAATTTTTGTTACAAAAACCGTAATTGCTGTTGAACAACCGAAAGCCGTTTGTTTCAGCTTGTGGCATTTGCCAAATAACAAGCATCAGACCTAATCTTCTAGAAGACTCCTTGGTAGAACTAGAACACTAAAAGGGCAACCCGGTGCACTAAAGCTCCCGCATACGCAGGGTCTGGGAAGGGGTCCCACCATTTGGTGTATTGTACGCAGCCTTACCCCATTTTTTGCACAAGAGGCTGTTTCCAGCCTCCTTCTCGAGCCCTTGAACCCGTGACCTTCCAGTCACATGACAACAACTCTACCAGTTGCGCCAAGGTTACCCCTCTGGTAGAACTAGAACACTAGTATAATGAAAATAGGAGGGAAAAAAAACAAAATATGTTGTCAGGGATAATAGAGATGAATTAAAGTAGTTGTGAATAGTCATGTTAGTTTGAACTTTGTAGGAGTTATAATTATATAGATACGGATGCACATATGTGAATGTGGTAGTTGATGGACATATTGTTTTTTCTTTTCATTTGTTTCATTCAGTTTCCCATTTTCTCTCTAGGTTCATAACAGTTTCGTATATGTAAATCTGGATTCCGGGTTTCATAGATAGTTCTTTTCTATCCATTCTTCATTTTTCTGTTCCAGTTCCTAATAGAATAGTAAACTATTGCATTCATGCTATTTTTCATTTTCCCGATCGTTTAGTTATTATATTAATTTCCATGATAATTTCATGGCTGTAACTAGTTAAAAAGTCAGTAACTTGCAGATTGCTCTGATAACTAAGTAGATAATCGCCTCACATACGTTGCCATTCCTTTTTGTACTGTTTGGTTACTTATGCTTTGGTACAATGCATTAGATATATTTAATGCATTGCTTCTTTTTATTTTATGTTCATTCTTTTTTTACAGATAACATGTTCTCGGCTTAATAAAGCCATTTTATAATGAGTTCTACATGTTCTCATATCTGAAATTGCTATCGTGTTTTCTTTCTGAAATATATAATATTAATCAATTTCTGATTTTATATTTTTCAGGAAAAACGTTGTTACTGAAGACATAAGCAAGCTATTTGTCCGAAAACATTAGGAACATCCATCTCCTTAGAAGTTTATGAATTGAAACCAATGATTGGTGAGAAATCACACCTAAAGATGCAGTACTTCACTTGTTGAAAGTGCTTGCTTTTGTAGAATGTGTACTAGAACAAACAATCTTTGAAGTTTGTTTATATCCTTACATACTGCAGCGTAGTTGTTAGTATTATTATGTTAACTTCCAGCTTAGCAATGTTAAAGAAAAAATGGTAGAAACCCTTTTGAGGGTGATTTACTTTGCAGCGTCTTTTTTAAATTTGTAGGTATTGTTTGCGGTGTGTTTGGATCCACAATAAATTCCATCATCGATCGATGTGTTTGAACTATGAAGTTATAACTTTAATGGCCTTCAAATGTGGAAGTAAACACTTGCTTAGAATTTCAGAGAATACTACTGATAAATTGTGAAAAAATTGATTAGCTCGTGAGAGAAAAAGTGTTTCTAAATAACTCTAATTTGATCGTACGAAACTATACAATATAAGTTTTTTTTTTTTCTTTTGAAAGATATACAAATATAAGTTATCTGCTATTGCCAGAGTCTACGTCTGACTTATTTTCTAAATAAATTATATGGTTTTATTTATAAAAAACTATTTTGCCAAAAGGATCCAATTTTGTGGTGCGAATTCTTCAAAGCTTGACTGGTACCTACGACGTTTAAAAAGTGTTTCAGAATTACTTTTCCCACCCTTTGGTATTCTAGTGCGCTCTATTTTTTTCAAAAATACCCTTGCAGTAATTCGGATTATATATTCCGAACACGTTCGAATTATATAATCCGAACTGCTTCAGTACATAGAACTGAAACAGAACACCACAGATTTGCATGTCATTGTGGTTTTTATCATTGTTTTTCAATAAATCATTATATATATGTATAAAAGACAATTAACTTAAAATTAATATATATATATATATATATATATATATATATATCATTATACCAAAAAAGAGTTGAATTTATATCATTACACATTTCACCTAATGATATACATTTCAACTAAACTAATGGTAAACATTTAATCTATGGCGCCGAAAGATCAATGAGACTATCATCCACTTCAACCTTCACACCAAGACCAAGATTTTCAATTATGTACGATTCTTCCTCATCTCCTATCACCTCTTCACCTGCCGCCCAACTTAGCTCATTATAATCTGCCATCCGACTGACAAATCTATCAGGCCAACTTTGTGCATCCTCTCGAGAGTGACGTCTCCATAGAGAGCAAGTGGGAGGAATCAGACAACAATTCTTCAAATCCACTGCCATAAAATGGTTGTCATTCACATATGTCAGACACATCACCTGATCGATACATGGCGGTGGACCACAAAGAGGGAAATAGGTTTCTGATCGCCCTTTCCCAATGGAGAACACAGCAACCGTATGGTTGAATTTTTGTGCGATGAGGAAACCCATATCCGGCATGGTCATCCATTTATCTGGGGGTGCATTCCCAATACCGCTAAAGGATAATGCGTATGAGACCTTTTTATACCACCTATCATTATTAAACATCCTCCGATAACGAGCATTTTCTACACCGACAAGCTCTTTGTAAAGGTGGTAAAGGACTATTTAGTGATCATCAACAGTCAAGTTATGTAGGACCGCAACTGCTCGGAACCCACAATGGCCATCACCAGGTACATCCTCAACCTTTTCAATAAAGTCATGCATCCAAATTGGGATTTGGTCTTTGTGTGGTATGTGGACTTTAACCGGTATTGGCTTCGGATTTTTTGGAATTGGCTTAGGAGGAGTAGGAGACATGTTGCTTTTACGTGCACTCTTTCTACTTGTCCCTGTTGATTTTTTCTGTGAACCATGTGTCTGTTATTCCTGGGAGTCAACAATCTCCCATAGCGAAGGGGACCGCCTTATCGATTGAATGCTTTGTTTATATTTCTTTGGAGCTCCTTTGGTCGTGACCTTATTTGACGGCAGACGCATAGAGGTGGTCTCCGGTAAAACAAACTGTTGGAATTGTTCTTTGATATGCACCTTCATGTTGTAATCGGCGTCCTTGAACCGGGCCTACAATGTGTAAAAAAAACTGTCATTTTGATTGTTGCTGGAAAATAGGCAAAAACATGCATTTTGTTTTGAGCACTGATACGGTTCGGATTTTATAATCTGGAACGCGTATGCACATTCTGGATTACAAAATCTGAAACTTCCCGATACACCATTTCCATGACTCTTAAATGCACTTGCATGGGGCGTAAATGCTATCATTTCAGATTATATAATCCGGAATACAACTATATAGTACAAATTATATAATCCGAATTGCACTAGTACAGAAAACAGAAACACATGACATCATATAAGCAAAAGCAATAGAGAACATTTTCATTGTAGAGGTATTACCGACAAACTCAAGAAATGAAAGACGATACTTGTTGGTCTTATAGGTGGAATCCAACACAAGCACCATGAAGAACGTGTTAAACAACTTGATAGAATTTTGATGTGCCCAAAAAACATCACTAACATCATCATAATCATGATACTTCCTACAATCATACACGTAATCATGATCAACCAAAGACTTCAAGAGATGTTGCATGTCCATCCTCGTACCCCTAATGGACCGCCTATACCTATGACATGCATTATAAACGTGTTTGATAGTAGTTGAAGTGGTACGGTTCCTCTTCCGTAAGTTGGTAAGCATTTTCTTCGGAGGAAAGTTTGAACCCACCATCTCATTAAGGTGTACACGTTCATTTGGGTTTAGACGACCGACAGTTTTATGACCTTTCAACACATCTGTCATGTCATGGTTGTGTCTACAATCACCAACTTTGAGGCTCCAATCACCAGTAGTTAACAAATAACCTCTCAGCTGAAACATAAACTCACATTTAACCGAACCAGCTATCTTGCGTCGAGTCTTTCTCTTGTACACGGTGTATGAACCTCCCCTTTTACATATCAAAGTAACAAATGCGCTTCCTCCATTTCCACCGTTATCAGATTTACCAATAACAATGGAAAAACCGAGCTTCCTTGCTTTCTCTCGAACCCACTCCAACAAATCATTATGTGTTGCAAACTTGTGTGTAGTGGTAAAATGTTCTCGCTAATCAATACAAACAACATGAGGAATAGGAGGAGGAGAGCATCCTTTACTTTCGCATCGCCTAACGGAATTTCAATTTTTAGTGGTGGTGGTGGGGGATTCTCGGATTTGGCATTTTTGGAATCATGCACATCTTCAAGTAAAAGAACCGGCAACACAATAGGAGGTTCAATCTTAAACGGATCATCATTTGGGACATCAACAGGAACAACCATAACTAAAAACAATGTGAAGCAGAGTCAGAAAATGAGCACAGTTTATGTACTGGTGTTGTTCGGATTACTAAATCCATAATGGATGAATGCAGTCCGGATTGTATTTTCCGTAAGGCTTCAGTACAGATCATATGACGTGATCAAAAGGAAAGTGCCTAAAAATCGAATGAGGGAAGGTTTATATACACATTACCTTTGCATTCAGACGAAAATGATGATGTTAACCTCCCTTGATGGCTAGATTGCTGCTCCAAATCATATTTTCACCCTAAATGGTGTGTTTCTAGAGGTGTAGGGAGTGTTTGTGATAAAGGTGAGCTTCAGCTAGGTTCTGGGAAAGTATATATAACTAAACCGTTCAGATTTCATTTTCCGGAAAATAACAACACTTTTTCCCGCTCAATTCAAATACAGGGTGTTCGGATTTCCTATTCCGGGAAACGTATATAGAGTCCGGATTATACTTTTTGATTCGTCTTGCGCCCTGATCAAGTCCAAGTTTCAGAAAAGACATGGTGCAGCGTGATTTTCTGATCATTTCGAATTATATAATCCTAACTGTGTCCGGATTATATAATCCGAACAAAGGGTATTTTGGACAAAAACACAGGACGCGCGAGAAGGCAGCAGGGTGCGGAAAGTAATACTCAAAGTTTTTTACAAAACAGGTTTTCATTTAAGTTTGAGGGCAAATCAAATTTTTATAAAAGTCATTTTAGACGTAAAAAAAAAAGTGTATATCAGATAAATTGTAATTTTTTTTTTAAACATGATAAATTGTAACCTAAAGTCTTCTATATTAAACAATTTAGTCCAATCTTTTTTATATCTCAGGTTGCGTATTTGTCGAGAGATAGATAAAGTTATAAACTTTATAATATATAATAATATTTCTTCAAATATATAATATAAAGTTTGAGGGGATATAATATAAAGTGTTATATTTAAACTTTCGGTCAATATATTCATTATAATATTGATTTGAGTGGTTATTTGAATATGATTGATTTTCCTTATTTTCTTCCTGGTGTTTTTTTCGGCGCAATCTCTATTTAACTCTTTTGTCCATTAAAGAAGAAAAACTTTTGTAGTTTGTGTTAGCACACACGGCAATCAAACCTGGCATTCATGTTTATTTATTTAATTATAATTATTATTGCCACCCCTTAAAAAAAACACTATTTCATTAGAGTCATACATGCACGTTATAAGTGTATGTGTTGTGTGTAACTTAAAAAAAAAAAAAGTATGTGTTGTGTCTATTCAACAAAAAAATAAAAAGTTTGTGTCCATGTGATACAAGGGTATTTACGCAAGAGTCTAAGAATCAACTAATAACCCGTCAAACTCGAAGATATAATATAAATTAATTAAATTGATTTGGTTCTTTTCTTTTTATGTTAAAGTTCAAACACCAGGAGCTAAACTAAACTTGGTTTGGTTCGATGGTGTCACATTGATATCTTATGTGTGATCATTCATAAGATGTCAAGTTCAATTGACACCGAGGAGAATCAAACGTGAGACTTCGAGAAGGAGTATATTTTAATGTCACAAGTCAACACCACCAAGGCAATTCAAGTTGGTTATGCTTACATTTTATTGATATTAGTTATTTTGTTTTTCACTCTATATTATTAGTGTTTTTTAAAAAAAAAATATGTGTTGATGTATTTTCTTTTTGCAAACCAATGGTATCCTCCGCTTATAATCGTAGATATTAATCCTCTTGAAATAATTGAAATCCATTTAAGTGGTTGATCTTTCAGAAAAAAATGATTTTAGTATTGTATATTTATTGGTTCGATTTGAGTTGGATTTCGTGATAACATATTGCAAAAACTAAAGCAAACTACGATCTCCAAAATTAAACCAACATGTTACATAGGGGTGGGAATAGGCTAGGCCAAGGTAGGATTTGCAAGGCCTAAGTTTGGCCTGTCAAATTTTTTTGAAGTCTAAGTCAGACCAGCCTGTAATAGGCCTATTTTTTTAGGCATGAGTCTGACCTTCTGAAAGTCTGATACAGACTGCTAGAGTATTTAAAAGCTTATATCTTATAAACATCTTTACATAAGCAATGTGACCCAAACTTAGATAATATTTTTCATGTTTACTTAAATAGGTCGGTCTAATAGGCTAAAAAGGCTTTTTGACTTGCATGCGGCATGGTCTTTTAAGTTAAATAGGCTTTTAAAAAAGCCTAGGTCTTCTCTGAAGGTGAGAAAAACCACAAGAAGGGGGGGTTGAATTGTGTTTTTGGAAACTTCTTCTTTTACGTTCTGAAGAACTGTTCTCAGGTTCAGAGTTTGAAGTAGTTCAGAGTCTGAGTGAGTTCAGAGTCTATGTGCAGCGGATAAATGTAAAGAACAAAAGAAGAGAGAACACAAGCAATTATACAAGTTCCTTCCACAAACCGGAAGTAGTCCTGTCCTCCTTGCACTTCCAAGGAGAGTTCCACTAAAATGTAATCTCAAATTACAAGTTGCTCAATCACACAAGAATGAGACTTATCTTTGCTCAAGGACACCTCCAAGAGACTTCTATGCTCAATCACACCTGAAAGAGACTTCTATGCTCAAGGACAACTCCAAGAGACTTCCTTTGCTCAATCACAAATGAAAGAGACTTAACTTAACAATTACAAAGAATTGAATAAGGTTTTGAATACTTGATATACAATCAGAGGTATTCACAATACAATTGATGAGCAAAACCGCAAGTGTACGGTTTTACCGAAGTAGTAAAAATAGAGTGTCGTTCCGACAGGGAGTTATGAATTTAATTAACTTTTAACAATGATTAGAATGAAAATTTTAAGAGTAAAAAGGTTTAGTTTTTGTTTTGAAATAAAATAAAATTAATAATAAAAAGGTGCCTTGGGATTATTGGTTCATTATAACAACGAATCCTTCACAAACAAACCATAAACCATGACTTTATATTGGACCTACTTTCTTAAGACAAGTTTCTCTTTAGCGTATCAAAGCCTCTCTCGAGGTGCAGTGAGTGTGTTCCTCTAATA